>CAJDUM010000092.1_pt1 | contig 24557 bp, 24 predicted proteins | sample 7390781 | NCBI WGS metagenome assembly CAJDUM01 (sample SAMEA7055661, study PRJEB34461) | soil metagenome | biome: terrestrial ecosystem; feature: Peninsula; material: soil | place: Antarctica | collected 2016 | reverse complement strand
GATTGGTTCCTTGAAAACCGGCCGCAGCGCAGTGCCGGCGTCATTACCGACCTTACGAGCGGGGGACGGCGGCTGCTGACGGTGGTGACTGCCAAGCAGTTGCGCCGGGTACTGCAGCGCCTGCTCGATCCGGAGCAGTTGCTGTCACCGCACGGGCTGCGGTCGCTGTCGGCTCGGCACCGCGACGAGCCCTTCTTGCTGAGGATCGGCGGCGTGCGTGCCACTGTCGACTACGAACCCGGCGAATCGGCCACCGGCCTGTTCGGCGGCAATTCCAACTGGCGAGGCCCGGTCTGGTTCCCGTTGAACTACATAGTGATCGGGGCACTGCGCTGCTTCGACAGTTTCTACGGCGATGAGCTGACCATCGAGTACCCGCAAGGATCCGGCCGGCTGGCAACCTTGGGTGCCACCGCCGACGACCTGACCGCCCGCATGATCGGCATCTTCACCGCTGGACCCGACGGGCGGCGAGCGGTGTTCGGCAGCCGTGCCCTGTTCAACGACGACCCGAACTGGCGGGACCTGATTCCCTTCCATGAGTACTTCCACGGCGACACCGGTGCCGGGCTCGGCGCCTCCCATCAGACCGGGTGGACGGCGCTGGTGGCGGACATGATTCTCGGGCGGACCTCGCCGCCGGCGGAATAGTCTGCGGGGGTGGACCGGAGCGACTACCTGACGTCCACTTCGGAGACGAAGAGAGTTGCTCCGCCGGTGGCGAAGAGTGGCACGTCCGCCGACGCCGCCACCCCCTGCTCGGAGCCGAGGACCTGGTGGAGTTGCTCCACTGTCTCGAACCAGGCGGTGAACGTCCGGTAGTACGCCGACTCGCCGCCGCCCGTTGCCGATATCGCCTTGCTGGCCTCCCACCGGCCGAGCCCCGGCATCGCGACCACCAGCGGCATGTGGCGTTCCGCGTAGTGCCGCTCGAAGGCCGCGGGATCGTCCGGTTTGCCGTACAGCACCGTCAATGTGACCATCGCGGTCTCCGATTCTCGGTCGTTGCCCGTCATCTGCACCTGCTCTCGGTGACGCTACGCCAGCCGGCCCGGCGACGCACCGGCGTCGCGGGTCCGGACGGTGCTCGTCGAATGGCATTCGGGCCTATCGATGCCGGCGTCGCGGGTCCGGACGGTGCTCGTCGAATGGCATTCGGGCCTATCGATGACGGGGGCGCCCGGCGGTGCCAGGGTGGCGACGGTCAGCTGGGCATTTCTAAGTCCATGCCGAGCCAGCGGGCCAGGTCCTTGATCTCGCTGGTGACCGCGGCAGACACCGACTGCTTGAACGGCTCGTCCTGATGTACGGCGGCGACCCGCAGCACCCGGGCCCGGCGGTCGGCGGTCGCATCGACCTTCCCGACCAACCGGTCGCCGTGAAGGATCGGCAGCGCGAAGTACCCCCAGCGGCGCTTCGCGGCCGGCTTGTACATCTCCAGGTGGTAGTCGAACTCGAACAGGTCGACCATCCGAGCCCGGTCGTAGACCAGTCGATCAAAGGGCGACAGCAACGCCGTCCGACCACTGAACGGCGCGTCCAGCAACTCCGGGTCCACCCGCCATTCGCCATTCACGCCGTCCACCACCGCCGGTTCGCCCACGTCTCCCACATCGTTGGGCTCGATAGGGGTCTCGGTAGCGCGGCTCCGAGCAATCCCCAACGCGCGCATCCGGCGTTCGCTCCGGATGTACCGGGCCTGCGGGATCGGGACGGCTGGATCGTCGGGGTAAACGCGCTCGGCCAGGTCCCACAGCCGCTCCCGGCCGGCCCGACCGGCCACCGCCACCTCGCCGCGCAGCGCCATCAACTCGAGCATCCTCGGCACGTTGCGGTTGTTGTTCCACCCCGACGAGCGCCAAGGGACCCAACACGTATCGGGCAGCTCCCGGGAGGTCAGCAGGCCGCTATCGGCCAGCCGGTCCAGGAGGTCCCGGCGACAGTTGTCGTTGGCATCGAGCCACTCCACTTGGTCGTGTCGCCAGTCCGGGACGCCCGGACCACTGCCGGGCCACGCGGTCATCTCGGCGCGGTACAGCGCCAGGTCCCCGCGGGGCCGGATCATCGCTGCGGACAGCTCTGTCGCGGGGTGTGCCGAGCCGAGCCGGCTCCATGCGATCAGTTCGGCGCTGGGCGCTACCGTCGCAGTCTGGTCGACGTGCAGCAGGGTCAGCCGGCGCACCATGTCCAGCAGCTCCGACGGGCAGGGACGGTCGAGCAGCTGCGCACGTAGGGCAAGGCGCCGGGCGTCGGCTCGCGACAGTTTGTGCAGCACCATGACCGTCGACCGTAACGCAGGTGGCCCGGCAGATGGCGGTTCGCGGAAGGAAGCCGGGCGCTGCGTGAGGGCTAGTGCTTGAGTGTTTCGGTGCGGTCGGTGGCCGGCGCCGGGGCCTGCGTCAGCGCCGAGACCTGGTCGCGAATTTCGGGTGTCATGTTGAAAGTCATTGCGGCCAGGGAGCTCTCCAGCTGCTGCAAGTTGCGGGCGCCGATGATCGGCGCGGTGACGGCGGGGTTGGCCATCGTCCAAGCGACGGCCAGCGTCGCCGGTTCGACGCCGAGGTCGTGGGCGAGCGAGGTGAAGTTCTCGGCGGTCTCGAAGTCGCTGGGCTGGCTGTAACGAGCGGTGTAGCGAGGGTTTTCCAGCAACCGGCCGGCGTCCGGGCGGCTGTCGACGCGGTACTTGCCGGTGAGCAGTCCGCCGCCGAGCGGGCTGTAAGTGACGACGCCCAGGTTCTCTGCTGTCGCCAGCGGCAGGATCTCCACCTCGACCTGCCGCCGGACCAGGCTGTACATCGGCTGCACGAGTTCGAAGCGGGCAAGGCTCTCTCGGGCCGAGATGCCAAGCGCTGTCGCGATCTGCCAGGCGGCCCAGTTGCTGACGGCCGGGTAGACGATCTTGCCTTGCCGTTGCAGGTCGTCCAGCGCGCGCAGGGTCAGCTCGATCGCCGCGAGGTCGTCGAAGTTGTGCACGAAATAGAAGTCGATCCGGTCGGTGCCCAGCCGGGTCAGGCTGGCCTCCACCGCTCGCATGATGTGCCGCCGGGACAGGCCCTGCGCGTTCACGTCGGGCCCGGTCGGGAAGTACGCCTTCGAGCTGATCACCAGCTCATCGCGACACCCGGTGATGAGCCGGCCGAGGATCTGCTCGGAGACACCGGCGCCGTACATGTCGGCGGTGTCGAAGAAGTTGATCCCGGCATCGCGCGCGCGAGCGAACATCTGCGCCGAGGTCTGCTCGTCGGCCTCGACGCCGAACGTCATCGTACCGACGCACAGCGGCGACACCTGCACACCGGTCCTGCCAACCGTCACGAAGTCCATGACGATTGCTTACCACAGCGAACGGGCGGGCGACGGCTGGGTGCCGTCTGGCAGCCGTCCGGTCGCTCCTGTCCAGTTCGTGGGTGTGGCGACGCGTCATGGCGCGTCGCGGGACCCTTGACTTCGAAGGAGCGGGTGTTTGCAGGGTGCAACAGTTGCAGTATGCTTCGTCAGTGAACGCTGGAGAGGTCGGCCGGGCCGAGCAGTGGTCTGTGGGTACCCCTGCCGACGATGCCGCCGCGGTGATCGAGGGCCAATCCGCTGTCGTCGACGCGGTGCTCGCGGCCAACCGGGTGTTCGTCGCTGTCGCGTCCAACGCGCTGGTCGGCCTCAAGCCGGAGGTGACGCTGCCACAGTTCCGCACGCTGGTGCTGCTGGAACAGCATCGGGTGCTGGGAGTCACGCAGCTCGCCGAGGAACTCGGCGTAGTGCCGTCGACGGCCAGCAGGATGGGCGACCGGCTGGTTGCCAAGCGACTGGTCCGTCGCAGCGTCGATCCGACCAATCGCCGTCAGGTGCTGCTACGGCTGCAGCCCGCCGGGCGAGAGCTGATCGCCGAGAGCACCCGACGCCGAACCACACAGATCGCGAAGCTGCTGCACAGCATTCCCGACGCCGACAAGCAGCGGCTGGCCGAGGCACTCACCCTGCTCGTCGCGGCGGCCGGCCGATGACCGCGATCCGCGAGCGACTGCGCTCGGTAGGAACGTCGGTAGGGGGTTGGACCCGGCGGGCCAGCTACCTGCAGAAATGGGTGGTGCTCGGCACCGGAATCGGTGTGATTGCCGGCCTGGGCGCCGTCGCGTTCTACGAGGCGCTGCGCGGGGCAACCAGGCTGTTCCTGGGCCTTGCCGGCGGTTACCGACCACCCGACCCGGCTGGTGAGGGCGGATTCCTCGGCACCGGCCACTTCCCCCACTGGTGGCTGATTCCCATCATCGTCTGCGTCGGCGGGCTGATCTCCGGCGTTCTGGTGTTCTGGCTCGCGCCCGAAGCGGAGGGACACGGAACGGACGCGGCGATCGACGCGGTGCACCGCAACCCGAGAATGATCCGAACCCGAGCAGTCGGCGTGAAGATGGTCGCCTCGGCCATCACTATCGGCTCCGGCGGCTCCGGCGGACGGGAAGGCCCGACGGCGCAGATCTCGGCCGGCTTCGGCTCGCTGCTGGCCCGCACCCTTGACCTGTCGCCAGAGGACGGCCGGGTCGCGGTGTCGGTGGGCATCGGCTCCGGCATCGGGGCGATCTTCGGCGCACCGCTCGGCGGCGCAGTGCTGGCGGCCGACATCGTCTACCGCGACGACTTCGAGGTCGAAGCGTTGGTCCCCGGCCTGATCACCTCCATCGTCGGCTACACGGTGTTCGGCTTCATCGAAGGCTTCTCGCCGCTGTTCGGCTACGCGGCGCCCAGCTATCAGTTCCACGAGCCGATCCAGTTGCTCTGGTTCGCGATAATCGGGGTGCTGGCCGGGTTGGTCGGGTTGGTGTACGCCAAGACCTTCTACGGGATCGTCGCGCTCAGCGCGAAGCTGCGCTTCAGCAAGGCATTCCGGCCAGCGGTCGGCGGCCTGCTGACCGGGCTGCTGGCTTTGGCCATCCCTGGAGTGCTCGGCACCGGCTACGGCTGGGTACAGCACGCGCTGGACCGGAACATCCTGCTGGGACTGCCGCTGTGGATGGTTCTCGCGCTGCCGTTCGCCAAGATCCTGGCGACAGCGCTGTCCATCGGCACCGGCGGTTCCGGCGGCATATTCGGTCCGGGAATGGTGATCGGCGCCTTCGTCGGGTCCGCGGTGTGGCGGGTGCTGGAGCCGCTCGGGGTCGGCATCCCGGACTCGCCCGCCCCGTTCGTGATCGTCGGCATGATGGCCTGCTTCGGCAGCATCGCGCGGGCACCGCTGGCGATGATGCTGATGGTTGCCGAGATGACCGGAAGCCTGTCCATCCTTGGCCCTGCGATGGTCGCCGTCGGTCTGGCCTACCTGATTGCCCGGCGCACCGACCAGACCATCTACCGCAGCCAGTTGCGCAACCGGGAGGAGGCGCAATCGGCCCGACTGAAGATGGGGCTGCCGCTGCTGGGACGGGTCCGAGTGGCGCAGGCGATGGCTCTGCCACGGCTGGTGCTGTCCGCCGAAACCCTGATGCCGCAAGCGATCGCCCAGCTGGAGCAGGCCGGAGTGCCCGGCGCGCCGGTGGTCGACGCCGAAGGACACTTCCGCGGCACCGCCGATCTCGCCGACTTGCGCGCGAACCTGGCGGACGCCCCGGTGGCGCGGCGGGTCGATGCCGCGGCGCCATCGGTCTCAGACGAGGCCAACTTGGACCAGGCGATCGATGCGCTGCCGGAAGGTCATCCGTGGCTGACCGTTCTGGACAGCCGGCGCCAGGTGCGCGGCATCCTGGCCATCAGCGACGTGGTGCGCGCCTATCACGCCGCAGTCCGCGCAGAAGCGCGTGGCATGTCACATGTCTCGGCCAGTGCGGGGATCGCCGAGATCACCATCACCGAACGATCACCACTGGTGGGCCGCACCCTGGGCGACGCGGCGCTGCCGGACGGAACCATCGTGGTCTCCATCCGGCGGGGCGACTCGGTGCTGCTCGGCGTCGGCGGCGTGCGGATGCAGTCCGGCGACCTGGTGACGGTGCTGGCCCGGCCGCAACGGATGCCCGCCGTGCGCGCGCTGCTGGCGCCCGTGTGACCCGGGCGCCATGCGACGCGGCTGCGGCCGACGCGGTGGCGAAGGCGCGGTGGTGGGAAGTGACGGTGATGGGCGGCGAAGTGGCGCGGTCGTGGGGAATGACGCTGATGAGCAACGACGCAGTGGAGTCGAGGGTGTTCGGCAATGGAATGCTTGCGCGATGACTCATGCCACGAGGATGGACACTGCGGCACCCGCGGCGGTCGACGTGCGGGGCCTGACGAAGGAGTTCGGCCGGCCCGGCGACACACCGGTGCGCGCGGTTGACGGCCTGGATCTGATGATCCCTGCCGGCCAGATCGTAGCGTTCCTCGGCCCGAACGGCGCCGGGAAGACCACCACCGTGGACATGCTGCTGGGGCTGACGACCCCAGATGCCGGAACCGTGACCGTCCTCGGGATGTCGCCCCGCGCCGCTGTACTGGCCGGAAAGGTGTCCGCCGTTCTGCAAACCGGTGGACTGCTGGCCGACCTGACGGTTGCCGAGACCGTACGGTTGATCGCCTCGACGTTCCAGAACCCTCGGCCGGAGGCGGAAGTGATCGACCGGGCCGGGATCACCGCGCTGGCCGACCGCCGGGTGTCCAAGTGTTCGGGAGGTGAGCAGCAGCGGCTGCGGTTCGCGCTGGCGCTGCTTCCCGACCCGGAGCTGCTGATCCTTGATGAGCCCACCGCCGGAATGGATGTCGGTGCCCGACACGAGTTCTGGGAAACCATGCAGACGGAGGCCGCCTCGGGTCGGACGGTGCTGTTCGCCACCCACTATCTGCAGGAGGCCGATGACTTCGCCCAACGCATCGTCATCATCAGCAAGGGCCGGGTGGTGGCCGACGGATCGACCGCTGAGATCCGGGCGCGAAGTTCGGGTCGCACGGTGTCCGCGGAGCTTCCCGACGATGGTGTTGATCAAGATGGTGTTGATCAAGGCGGTGCCGACAGAAGCGCTGCCGACCGGTGGGTGGAGCGGGTGCGGGCCATTCCCGGAGTCGCCGGAGTGCGGGTGAAGGGCCGGCGGGTGGAGTTCACCGCGGCCGACACCGATGCTGCCGCGTTGGTGCTGCTGCGGGACTTGGCGGGGCGACAGGTCGAGATCGCCGCGCCGGACCTGGATAGTGCGTTCCTGGCGCTGACCGGGGACGATGCGACTGGAAACCAAGGCCCAGCCGATCCCGCGCCCGCCGACGCCAGGAGGGTCGACCGATGAATGCGACCTACCTGGGCTTGGAACTCAAGCGGTTCTTCCGGGACTACATGGGGGTGTTCTTCACTGCAGTGCTGCCCTCCTTTCTGTACGTGATCTTCGGCGCAGCCCAATCGTGGTCGACACAGTCGGTCGGCAACGGGAATGTGGCGATGTACGTGATGATCTCGATGGCCGCCTACGGCGCGGTGACCGCTACCGTCAACATCGGCGGCTCGGCCGCGGTCGAACGGATGCAGGGCTGGGGCCGCCAACTCGGTCTAACCCCGATGCGGGACGCCACCTTCGTGTTGACCAAGGCGTCCGTTGGAATGATCGTCGCGCTGGTACCGGTGGGGTTGATCTACCTGATCGGCTACCTCACCGGAGCCCGCGGTGATGCGAAGGCGTGGATCGTCGGCGCAGTGGTGGTGCTGCTCGGTGCGGCCATCTTCTCGGTCTACGGACTGATCTTCGGTCTGGCGTTTCGCAGCGAGTCTGCCGTCGGCGCGGCCAGCGGCTCGCTGGTGATCCTGTCGTTCCTTGGCAACATCTTCTTTCCGCTGTCCGGGATGCTGTTGACCATCGCGAAGTTCACCCCGCTGTACGGCTACGTCTCCCTTGCCCGGCGGGCGTTGACCAGCGGCTACATTCTGAACGGCACGTCCTCGGACCAGTTGCTCTACGAGCCGCTGTGGCAGCCGGTGCTGAACATCGTGGTGTGGACCGCCATCTTCTGCGCGTTGGCGGTGACGGCGGTCCGATTCGGCCGGCGTCGCCAATAGCCCATGATCCAGGACGGCGGCGAGCCCAAACACCCATGACGGCGGCAACGGGGGCGCGGGCTGGACCCAACTCGCGTCCTACGTTGGAAGCAGTTCGCCAGGGTCGCAAACGGTCGGGGATTGGGTACTTCATGATGAAGGGACGTTTGCTCGACCAGGAGAGGAGCGGTCAGTGACGAAGAAGTTCTCGGTCGGCGACCACGTGCGCTGGAACTCCGAAGCCGGCATGGTGCAAGGAACGATTACCAGGATCCACACGCAGGATGTGGACTACAAGGGCCACATGCGCCGCTGCAGCCAGGATGCTCCTCAGTACGAGATCAAGAGCGACAAGACCGACCACATCGCGATGCACAAGGGCGAGGCCCTGACCAAGATCTGACGCCAGTTCAGTTTGGCGCCCGCCCGCTATGACGCTGACACGGTTTCCTAGTGACCCGGTATGACGCCGTCCCGGTATGACGCCCTCACGATCTGACGCCGTCACGATCTGACGATGCCGAGAATACGATGTGGCTGGCGGCTTCCCTGGTAGGTGGAGCTGTCCGGCCGTGCTGCCGTGGACTCACCGACTCACCGACTCACCGACTCACCGACTCACCGACTCACCGACTCACCGACTCACCGACTGGGTGTTTGTCGCGTCGGACCCGTGGGTACAGACAGAGGATCGTCCGGATGTGCGCGACGGAAGCCGTCGAGGGCGCCACGACCAGACCACAAGGAGCATCAGATGCCGACGAAGAAGCCAGCTACCCCGCACTTCACCGTGCCGTCGCTGTCGCAGGCGAATGGCGCCACAGTCGCCGGGATCCTTCAGCAGCGCCTGGACTCGCTGAACGACGTGGCGCTCACGCTCAAGCACGTGCACTGGAATGTGGTGGGGCCCAACTTCATCGCGGTACACCAGATGATCGATCAGCAGGTTGCTGACGTGCGGGGCATGGTCGACCAGATCGCCGAGCGCATTGCCACCCTGGGCGTCTCACCCCAGGGCACCCCCGGCGGGATGGTCAAGCGCCGCACCTGGGACGACTACTCCATCGGCCGCGCCGATGCGATCGCCCACCTAGGCGCCGTGGACGCCGTGTACCAGGCGGTGATCACCGACCACCGCAAGGCCGCCAAGGATACTGAAAGTCTCGATCCCGTCACCAACGACATGTTGATCGGTCACTTGCACTCGTTGGAGCTGTTCCAGTGGTTCGTGCGGGCACACCTGGAATCGGCAGGTGGATCGCTGTCCACCGCGGGCGCCCGGACCGAGAACTCAGCAGCGTTAAAGGCGAAATCGGCGGCCTCTCGCTGACCCGACACCTGATCCCGCCGGCTCGGCCACGGATCGTCGTCAGCGGACCACTGTTAGCGGACCACCGTCACACTCGACGGCTGGCGACTGCGCCCACTGGCCACCAGCCCGATCAGCGCTTGGCTATCCACTGTCCAGCGCACAGCGTGCCGACCACCGACAGGGACTCGCCGTCCAGCACCGTCAGGTCGGCCGGGTGGCCCGGTTCGATCCGCCGGCCCCCGGGAACCGCGAGCAGCCGGGCCGGGTTCTCGGTCGCCATTCTCGTCGCATCCGGTAACGGAATGCCGGCAGTCCGCACCGTCCAGCGCAGGCAGTCCGCGAGCACGGCCCCGGATCCTGCCAGCAGGCCGGACCCTGGCATCGCCAGCCGACCGTCGGCAAGGATCTCGACATCACCGCCGACCGGGGTGCGGTAGCGACCTGGCGGCAGCCCGGCCAGCGCTGCCACATCGCTGACCAGCACCGCGCGATCAACCCCCTTGGCCCGGAGCAATACTTTGAAGGTGTCCACCGGGAGGTGGTGACCATCGGCGATGAAACCGGCGGTGAGCCGATCGTCGGCGGCCTGCGCCCACAGGTAATTGGGATGACGGGGCAGCATCGCGTGCGCCCCGTTGCCCAGGTGGGTGCTCATCCGAGCGCCCGCTGCCGCTGCGGCGTGGATCTGCTCGGCGGTCGCGGCTGTGTGCCCGACCGCGACGACGATCTCCTGTGCCACAGCCGCTTCGATGAACTCGACCGCGCCCGGCAGTTCCGGTGCCAGGGTCACCACCCGCACCAGCCCACCTGACGCCTGTTGCCAACGGCGCAGCTCCGCCAGGTCAGGTTGTCGCAAATGCTCCGCGGGGTGGGCGCCGCGTGGTCCTTCGTCCGCGGCGAGAAACGGTCCTTCCACATGGATTCCGAGGATTCTCGCGGCATCGGCCGGCATCCGACGGTTCGCCTGGGCGATTGCGCGAAGGCGGGCGAGCATAGCCTCCGGCGTCCCTGTGATCACTGTGGGGCACCAGCCCGTGACGCCTTGCGCGGTCAACGCACTGCCGACCGCGATGACGGTGTCCGCCGCGGGATCGGCGTCGTTGATGTCGTGCCCGGCGTAGCCGTTCACCTGCATGTCGATCAGGCCTGGTAGCAGGATCGGTCGGTCGATGGATCCCAGGCCCTGGTCGTCGACGTCGGGCTCATCGGACGACAGAACCTCGTCGAATCGTCCGTCCCGCACCGTCACTCGCATCCGGCGACCGTCCGCGGACTGGCCCTCGAATTTCATCAACGGTCCAGTTCGGCGGCGGCGGCCCGATCCAGGTGCAGCAGAACGCGAGCGTGGGTGCGAAGCGCGCTGGCCGGGCAGCTTCCGTCCACCGGGCCACGAAGCGCCCGCCCGACGGCCGGGGCCTTGGCCGGCCCGAGCACCGTCGCGACAATAATTTCGGCCGAGAGCAGGGTCGGCACGGTGACCGTCAGCGCGTGGGCGGGCACCTGCGTCAGCGCCGTGAACAGGCACTCGTCCACCTGCTGCTGCCGCGAAGCGAGCGAAATGGTGATCGGACGTACGGCCACCGGATCGCCCAGGTCGGTGTCGTCGGGCTCGTTGAACGCCAGATGACCGTTCACCCCGATCCCTAGGCACGTCAGGTCGATCGGTGATGCGGCCAGCAGCGCCGTGTACCGCTCGGCCTCGGTTGCCGGGTCGCCATCCTGCTTGATCCGGTGCAGAGCCCCCACCGGTAGATGTGTCAAGCGGTCGGCCAACCACTGCCCGAACGAGTGAGGATCTGCCGCAGCCAGCCCGAGGTACTCGTCCATGTGGAACGCCTCGACCCGGCTCCAGTCCACTCGCAGATCGGCCGACAGGGCCGCCAACATCCTGTCCTGCGACGGGGCCGACGCGAAGATCACCCTGGCCCGGCCGCAGCGATCGATGGCGGCAGCGATGGCGCCACCGGCGTCGGCGCCCGCGGCACGGCCAGCGTCCGCCGCATCGGCAGCGATCCGCAGGTGAAGACCGTGGGCGTCGTCGGTAGCCGGCATTGCCGACGGCTCGGGTCGGCTCTCGGCGCCGCTCACGGTGCCGCCTGCAGCGCCTCGACAGGACTTGCCACCAGCGCAGTCACCGGCGCGGTCACCAGTGCGGCCGACACTGTGTCCACAGCGATGGCCACGCCTCGCCGACTACTTCACCGCGCCGGTGGTCAGGCCGCCGATCAGTCGGCGCTCGATCACCGAGAACAGGATTACCACGGGCACGATGGCCACTATCGAGACGCCGAAGATGTATTGCCACTGGGCGTTGTACAGCCCGAAGAACTTGGGCAGGATCACCGGCAGCGGCTGCTTGGTGTTGCTCGTCATGATGATCGACGCTGCGGCGTATTCGTTCCAGGCAGAGACGAACGAGACGATGATGGTGGTCACGATGCCCGGCCAGACCAGCGGCAGCGACACCTTGAACAGCACCTGGAGTTTCGACGCGCCGTCCAGCACCGCTGCCTCGTCCAGCTCCTTTGGAACGGTTGAGAAGAAGGACTGCATCAGCCAGGTCGACAGCGTCAGGTTGAAGGTTCCGTTCACCAGGATCATCGCCAGCCAGGTGTCGTTGATGCCGAGCTGCAGGAACTCCTTGAACAGACCGACCGCCAACACGGTGGGCTGCAGCATCTGGGTGATCAACACGAGGAAGAGGAACGCCATCCGGCCGGGGAAGTGGAACCGCGCCGTGTAGTACGCGGCGGGGGTGGCCACGATCAGCACCAGCAGTGTGGAGAACACCGCGATCACTACCGTCGCGATGAGCCCGTTAAGCGGATGGACACTGGAGTCCCACATGTTCGAGTAGTTCTCGAAGTGGAAGGCGTCACCGATGTAGGGCGGGGGGATCTTGGTGATGTCGGCCTGCGACTTGAGCGATCCCACCAGCATGATCAGGTACGGCAGGATGAACACGCCGATGATGACGACGGATCCGATAATGATCCCCACCGGATTGGGCCGCCGTTCGATGCCGGTGACAACGTGCTTTCGCGCGGACTTCACCGGGATCGGGGCGAGGGTTCCGGTCAGTGCCATCTCAGCGCTCCTTCGTCGGCCGGACGATGATCAGGTAGAACGCGATGACTACCAGGCAGATCAGGAAGTTGATCACTGACAAGGCCGATGCAACGCCAGGTCCGAGGGTGTTCTGGTACCAGAACACCAGCACCGTGGAGTTGTACCCGGCATAGCCGGGAACCTGTTGCAGCAGGATCTGCAGGATCGGCAACGAGTTGATGACGTTGATGATGTTGATCAGCGTGGCCACCGCGAGTGCAGGGCGCAGCATCGGCAGGATGATCTTGGTATACCGGTCCATTGCGGAGGCGCCGTCCACGTGCGCAGCCTCGATCACGTCTCGCGGCACGGTCTGCAAGCCGGCTAGCACCGTGTAGGTGGTGAACGGCAGCGAGACGAAGATCGCCACGATGATGCCGACGACGAATCCCGATGTCGCGTTTTGGGTGAAACCGTAGGGCTGGTCGATGAGCCCGATGTCGACGAAGAACCGGTTCACGATGCCGTACTGGATGTTCAGGCTGTAGGAGAATACCGACGTGGTCATAACCACTGAGGCTGCCCAGGGCACGATGATCGCCAGCCGGACGAGCTTTCGGCCGCGGAAGGTCTTGTTCAGGAACTGGGCCAGCCCCAGCGATATCACTACCGTGACCACTACCACGACCACCACCCAGATCGCGGTGTTGATGAAGATTCGGCCGATGTTCACGCCGGGGTAGGTCAGCGCGAGGTGGAAGTTCGACCAGCCGGCCGGACCCTTGTCGGTCCCGAGCTTCGAGGTCTTCCGGAAGTGCGGCGCTGGTAGCCGAGGTTGCTGACATGCGGACCTTCCCATCAGGCTGAGCGATGTGACGGTGTCCGGGCTGTGACCGGGCAGCTTCCGGCTGGAGGGCCTGCTGCGGCCCGGTCACTGCACGATTCTCGGCCCTGATCCGGTTGACCGCTACCTGGAGCCAGGTGAGGCTCAGATAGCGGCCAACCGGATCAGCGCGCGACGATCCGGTGCGGATCGTTCAGGCAGGCTCAGCCAGACGCCTCGACCTGGGCCTGGATGGCGTCCAGGGTCGGCTTTGCGTCCTGGGACTGGATCAGGCCGGCATTGGTCTGCAGCGCATCCTGCAATGTCGCCCACTGCGGGTTGCCGACCGGGAGGAACCGCACGGCGGGCAGCGCGTCGTAGAACGGTTTGTAGTAGGGCGCTGCGGCAGCGGCCTTGGCGATGGCGTCGGTGGTCACCGGCATCAGGCCGGTGTCGACCGCCCAGGTGTAGTACACCTCGGGGGAGTAGAAGTAGTCCAGGAACGCCTTGGTGGCCTGCTTGCGACCGTCGTCCTTGTTGTTGAACGCCACGATGAAGTCGGTGACGCCCAGCGCGACCGGCGAGCCGTCCTTGGACGGAACAGTGGTCAGCCCGAACTTGATCTCCGGGTGCTTGGTGCGGGTCTGATCCAGCAGCCCGGTGTGGGCCACATACATGCCGATCTTGCCCTGGTCAAATGCGTCGGCGACTTCCTGCCGCGCGGTGGAACCAGGGTTGGGCTCGGTGGCGTTTTGGGTGATGAAGTTCTTCATGGCCTCGAACCCAGCGATGTTGGTGGGGGTGTTCGCCTTGATCTTCCCGTCGGTCACCCAGGATCCGCCGTTGCCCCAGATCCACAGGGAGGCCTCGACCTGCGCCTCCTCGTGGCCCAGCGGCATGCCGTAGCCGGAGATGCCGTTGCCCAGCGCGGAGATCTTCTTGGCGGCAGCGAGCTCCTCGTCCCAGGTCTTCGGCGGGGAAGTGATGCCTGCCTTGTCGAACAGATCCTTGTTGTAGACCAGGATGCGGGCGGAGGCGATGTCCGGCAGCGCCCACTGCTTGCCGTCCGTGCCCTGGCCGTTCTTCAGCAGCGACGGGACGATCGTGGCCAGCGTGTCCTTGCTGACCACCTCGTCCATCGGGTACAGCAGATTGTCGGCGGCCTCACCGAAGTTGTTGTCGTTCAGGATGTCCGGCGCATCGTTGCCCTGGATTCGGGCCTGCACCTTGGCCGTGAAGTTGGCCCAAGCTTCGATCTGGAGCTTGACGGTGACGTTGGGATAGGTCTTGTTGAAGCCCTTGATCATGCACTGCCAGTCGCCCTGGGACTTGTCGGTGTAGGACGGGGCGAGGATCGAGATGGTGGTCTTCAGATCAGTCGACACACCATCGGTCTTCGGCGCGGCCGGGCAGTCGCCGGCGGCCATACCGCCGGACGCGTCCGCGCTCGATGGTGCCGCGGATGATGCTCCGCCGCTGGAAGCGGCTGCGGACGATGCCCCGCCACTGGACGGAGCGGCGCTGGACGGGGCGGCGCTGGACGGAGCGGCGCTGGACGGCGCTGCGGTTGATGCGCCACCGGTTGCGGCGCTGGTCGGGCTCGCGCTGCCAGAACTGGAGCAGGCGGTCAGGACCATGGTGCCGGCGATCGCGACGGCAGCCAGTACTACGCGTTTCTTCATTCTTCCTCCGTTGAAGGGGGGTGGGTGGGGTGTTGCGGGATGGGCACTGCTGGTGATGGGCACTGCTGGTGATGGGCACTGCTGTTGATGGGCACTGCTGTTGGGGTGTGAATGGGGTTGTTGCGAAGTGGGCGCGCGGCGGTAGCCTGCCGGTTACCTACCCGAGCGGACTTGCGCGAGCCGGATCGGTCATGCCGTTGCCCTGTTCTCGGTTGCTGCGAGACTCGCTGCGACTGCGCCGAGCAGGCCGGACCTTTCGCCCAACACGGCAGGTGTCACCGTGACGTTGCGAGCTATCGGCCCCTGGCAGTAACGTGCCACCGCTGCCGTGATCGCATCGATGAGAGGTGCCGGTGGTCCGGCGAGGTCGCCGCCGATCACCAGCATCTGCGGGGCCAATAAGTTGCACAGATCGGCGACAGCGCGGCCGATGGACCGGCCCATATCGGTGATGACCCGGACCGCTGCCTGGTCGCCGGCGGCCGCCAACGCCGCCATGTCGTCAGCCGTCTTGACCTGCGGGCGCACGCTTCGCAGGGCGGCTAGTGCGACGGTCACCGAAGCGATCGTCTCCATGCACCCACGGTTGCCGCAGCTGCAGAACGCGCCGTCTTCCAACAGCTGGATGTGCCCCAACTCGCCGGCACCGCCCCGGCTGGCCCGGTACAGCTGCCCGCCGAGGATCAACCCGGCACCGATGCCGGCGGAGACCTTCACGAATACCACGTCCTGCAGCCCTCGGGCAGCACCGTAGGTCCATTCGCCGAGCGCGCCCAGGTCGGCATCGTTCTCCACCAGCGTGGACCAGCCGGTTCGCTTCTCTAGCTCGTCGGGAACGCAGATGCCGGCCCAGGAGGACATTCGGCCAGAGAGCACGGTGCCCGACCGTGGATCGATGACTCCGGGGACACCGATCACCAACCGGCTGATCCGTTCTCTGGCTATACCGGCGTCCCGGCCTGCAGTGTCCGCTTCAGCACGGTCGATCAAGGCTTGCAGGCGGTCCACCGCGAGCTCCAGTGCATCAGCCCCGCCATGGTCGACGTCGGCGGACAGGGAGTCGTCGGCCAGGATCTGCCCGGTCAGGTCGGCGACCGCAACCCGAATGCGGTCGTGCCCGAGATCGACGGCGGCCACCAGCTCGCGGGAACTCGCCAGCCGCACCAGACGGCCGGGACGCCCGCCGCCGGGTCCCCGGCTGTAGCGGTCCGTCTCGGTGACCAGACCAGTGGCGATCAGCTCGCTCAGCACGCTGGAAACGGTGGTGGCAGACAGCCCGGTGGCTCGCGCGAGCTCTGCCCTGGTCAGCGCCTGACCGCTGCGCAGTTCGACCAGCAGGTTCGCCCGGTTCGTCGCGCGCAACGCAGGTAGCCCACGGGACGAGGAACCGGATCGCATGGAGGAATGGTGCACGATCAGGTGCCCATTCGTCAATACTTCGGCAGATGTACCTGAGGCGACGAGCGTCACAGCCACCTTACGAGTTTGAAGTAACGAGCCCGACGCGAATAACGGGGAAATTACTCCAGAGTCCGTAAGATGCTGCAACCCAGTCGGCTTTGCCGTCAGACCCGGGACTCCAGTGACGTCGGCAGCTCGTAACGCGGCTCGTCACCGAGATCGGACATGAAGTTCATCCATTGGAAGAAACGGTCATCGCGCTTCCGGAGTTCGCGGAACAGCTTCCTGGTCAGCTCCTGGCGCACCGCCGCGTAGGTAGGCACTTCGTGCACGTTGCGGAGCTCCGACGGGTCGCTATCCAGGTCGTAGAGCTCGTTGACGCTCTCCGGGTTGATCACTAGCTTGTAGCGGTCGGTGCGGATCATCCGCTGCGGGTAGGGGAAATGGTGGCCGTGGAATTCAGCGATCAGCGCATCGCGCCACGGTTCGCCCTCGAGAGTGGGATACTGCGGGCCGACGACGGCGTCCGCAGCGTCGGTTGGGGCGCCGTCGCTGCGTGGGCCCAGCAGCGGCAGCAGGCTGCGACCGTCGGCGTCCGGGTCCGGGTCCAGTCCGGCCAGTTCCAGGACGGTCGGATAGACGTCCATCAGCGAGCAGAAGTGTCGGTCCACACCCGCCTGCCGGCCCGGTACGTGCAGTAGCGCAGGAATCCGGTAGATGTCCTCGTACATCGCCGGACCTTTGTCGTTGAGCCGGTGCGCTCCGGTGAACTCGCCGTGGTCGGCGGTGAACATCACTGCCGTCGACTCGGCCAGGCCGAGTTCGTCGAGCACGGCAAGGAGTCGTCCGATCTGCTCGTCGATCATCATCACGTAGCCGTGGTAAACGGCGATCAGCTTGCGCCACTGGTCGGCATTCAAGCTGTCGGCGCCCCAGTACTGGCTGTAGCGACGCTGCACCTCCGGCTTGCCGTCGAAGGTCTCCGTGAACGACTCCGGCAGCGTGATGCTCGTCGGATCGCAGCGGTCGAAGTAGCTGTCCGGAATCAGATATGGCAGGTGCGGACCGAAGTAGTGGCAGTTCAAGTAGAACGGCTGTCCGGTTGCCTGCCGATCTTTCGCGTACCGGCGCAGGTCGGCGATTGCCAGATCGGTGAGGAATGCCTCGAAGGTGGCCTCGGCGGGTTGCTGCAGCCGGGCGGCGAGCAGGTGCCCCTGGCTGCCGTCGGGCAGCAGGCCGTGCACGGCGTCGGTGACGTGGAACGGTGGGTAGCCGTGCTCCTCCAGCCAGCTGATATACGCCGGATGGTCCACGACGTTCAGCGGCCCGGGTATGTGCATGCCGTCGAAGCCGTAGAACTCGGGTCCGCGGACCCGGCCGACATGCCACTTGCCGACGTGGCCGACGTTGTAGCCTGCCTTGCGCAAGGTGCGAGAGAACGCCGGCAGGCCGTCCGGCAGCTCCTCCAGGGCACCGGAATTCCACTCGTAGTTGGACAGTAGGCCGTGCCGAAATGGGTACCGACCGGTCAGCAGGCTGGCGCGGGCTGGCGTGCAGATCGCCGTCGGCGTGTAGAAGCGGTCGAACCGGGTCCCGGACTGCGCCAACGCGTCCAGCACCGGCGTTTGCGCCCCGGCGGCGCCATAGCAGCCGAGGGTGTCCACCCGGTGCTGATCGGTCATGATCATCAGGATATTGACCGGATCATTCACCGGACCAGCCTAACAACGGTCGTCAAGAGCCGCCCAGGTCGATTCTTCCGACTGTCGCTACGGCTGTCGCCTCTCTGTCGCCGCCAGACGGCGGCGGCACCCGCAAACTGGACCAGGGTCGTCAAGCGTCCGGTAGGGGACGGCGGTACCGTCTGCGGGGTCAGGTGGCGCACCAGGTGCCGCCTAGCGATGCGTTGGGCGGCCGCCGTCGCGGAAAGGAACATCTGATGTCCTCTGACTCGACGTCCCAAGGTTCGTCGTCCCATGTTTCAGCCGAGATCGCATCTCAACCCGATACCTGGCGCCGTGCTGCTGAGCTCGCCAAGGATCCGACGGTGCTGGCCGCGTTGCCACAGGCCGGTGAGCGGGTAGCGATTGTCGGTTGCGGCACCTCGCTGTACATGGCCCAAAGCTGCGCGGCACTGCGCGAAGCATCGGGCGGCGGCGAGACCGATGCCTTCGCCGCTTCGGAGTTCCCGGCAGCCCGCCAGTACGACCGGGTGATCGCGCTGACCCGCTCGGGCACCACCACCGAAGTCCTTCGACTGCTGGAGAACATGCCCAAGGCGCAGCGCTCGACAGTGCTCACCACCAGCCTGGATCGCCCGGCCGCGTCGCTGGCAGACGACACCATCGTGCTGGACTTCGCGGATGAGCAGTCGGTGGTGCAGACCCGTTTCGCGACAACAGCTCTGGCGGTGTGGCGGGCGGCGGTCGGCGGCGGGCTGGGCACCGCGGTGGACGATGCGGCCAGTGAGGTCGACGCCGATCTGGACCCGGCGCTGGTGGCCTGCGAGCAGTTCACCTTCCTCGGCACCGGATGGACCGTCGGCCTGGCCGCCGAGGCCGGCCTGAAATTGCGTGAGGCGGCGCAGTTCTGGACGGAATCCTATCCGGCGATGGAGTTTCGGCACGGGCCGATCAGTGTGGTGGACAAGCGATCGGCCGTGTGGGTGTTCGGAGCGGTGCCCGACGGACTGGCCGACGACATCGCGGCAACCGGCGCCCGGCTGGTTCGCAAGGACATCGACCCGATGGCGCACCTGATCAGCGCTCAGAAGCTTGCCGTCGCCTTGGCGAAGCGGAAGGGTCTTGACCCCGATCATCCGCGGAGCCTGACCCGCTCGATAGTGCTCTCCGAGAAGGAATAAGGACCACCGCCCGGTGATTGTCGCTGCGTGTTTGAACCCGGCGCTGGACATCACCTACCGGGTGGCTGCGCTGGTTCCGGGTGAGATGCACCGGGTCAGCGAGGTTATTGTCCGGGCCGGCGGCAAGGGCACCAACGTGGCGAATGTGCTGTGCCAGCTCGGGGCGCCGGTCGTCCTGCTCGGCCCGGTGGGCGGCGCGACGGGCGCAGCCTTCGCAGCCGAACTGCGGGAAACAGCGATCGAACCGGCGCTGATCCCGATTGAAGGCGAGACCCGCCGGACCGTCACGGTGACGGCAGGCTCGTCGGCCACGGTGTTCAATGAGGCGGGGCCGATAGTGACCGCTGGCGAATGGGCTGCGGTGCTCGCCCGTTTCGAGCAGACCGTGAGCGCCGGCGACGTTGTCGTGCTGTCCGGCAGTCTGCCGCCGGGCCTCCCGGTGGCTGCCTACCGCGAGCTCGTCGAGCGCAGCGTTGGGGTGGGCGCGCGGGTGCTGTTGGACGCGGACGGTCCGGCGTTGACTGCTGCGCTGACAGCCTGCCCGACCCTGGTCAAGATCAACCTGGCCGAAGCCGCCGCGGCGATCGGGCGCGAACAGACGTTGGCCGAACCGTTCTCGACCGCAGCGGCCCTGCGCGACGGTGGCGCCACCGGTGTGATCCTCACCCTTGGTGGGGACGGTCTGGCGGCAGTTGTCGACGGCAGGCGGATCAGTGCCGCCTTGCCCGCGGCCGTGCAGGGCAACCCGACGGGCGCGGGCGATGCGCTGGCTGCCGCTGTGGCGCAGGCCATGTCTGTCGGCATCGATTGGCCGCAGGCGCTGGTCAATGCGGTCGCGGTGTCCGCCGCAGCCGTGGCAGTACCGTACGCCGGGGGGTACGACGCAGACCTGGCCGACCGGCTGCGCTCCCGGGTGATCGTCAGGGAGTTCTGAAATGGCTTTGGTGGCAACGGGTGACCTGGTGCAGCGAGCCCGGACGGCCGGGACGGCGGTGCTTGCGTTCAACGTGATCACCCTGGAACACGCCGAAGCCATCGCCGGCGCGGCGACACAGGCGCGGCGGCCCGCGATCTTGCAGATCAGCCAGAATGCGGTGCGCTACCACGGATCCGTTGAACCGCTGGCCGCCGGCGTCGCGATGCTGGCCAGGGCGTGCGGCGTCGAACTCGCGCTGCATCTGGACCATGTGCAGGATGTCGAGCTGCTACATCGAGCCGGCGATGCCGGATTCAGCTCGGCCATGTTCGATGCCGGGGCACTCGCTTACGCCGACAACGTCGCTGCGACTCGAGCTGCCGCCGAATGGGCGCACGACCGGGGTCTGTGGTTGGAGGCGGAGCTCGGCTACGTCGGCGGCAAGCCGGATGCACCCGTCAGCGCTCATGCCGCGGGGGTACGCACCGACCCCGACGAGGCGGTGGCGTTCGTCGTCGCCACCGGCGTCGACGCCCTTGCCGTCGCGGTCGGTTCCTCGCACGCGATGACCACACGTACGGCAGTGCTGGACCACGAACTGGTGGCGGCGTTGCGGTCCGCGGTGCCGGTGCCGCTGGTCCTGCACGGGTCCTCCGGTGTCGGTGACGAGGAGTTGTCCGCTGCCATCGCGGCGGGCATGACGAAGATCAACATCGGCACTGCGCTGAACATCGCTTTCACCGGCGCGGTGCGAGATGCCCTCGGCCGCAGCGAATCTGTAGACCCGCGCGGCTACCTCGGTGCCGGGCGGGAGGCTATGGCAGCAACGGTCCTTCGCCTGCTGACCGCCTTCGGCTGACCCGAATCGTCCAGTCGCGGGTGCCATCTCCACTCGGTAGCGGCGCTCACCCCCACCTCTGTGAGCGCCGCATCGCCGGGCGTTGCTGTCAGAAGACGCAGCCGGGCTGGACTCCCTTGACAAAGCGGCCGGGAGATGTCTCGGACAGGTACACCCAGTTGGAGGTGCTGAGCGCGCCGAGCATCTGTTGGGAGCCTAAGGCGAATGCCTTGGTGTGATTTCGGTTGGTGGTCACCATCGGGCCCTGGTGGTTGAAGGCGTAGGTGCTGTCGAAGTACGTGGAGCAGGTGAAGCTGCTGCCCTCGTACACGATCAGCCCGTTCCAGTTGGGGGCGTTCTGCAGCAAGGAGTTCGGCGTTGGCCAGTCGCCGAGGGCCCAGGTCAAGTCGAGCGTTGAGCCGTTCGAGCCGTCGAACTCCAGGGCGATTCCGATTCCGTTCGTACCGCTTGTAGTGCGGTAGGTTCCGGCTGATGCCGGGCAGTGTGCGAGCGGAAACGTGGACAGCGTATGGCATGTCGACGTGTAGGTGGAGTCACTGTTCAGGACGAGCTGCCCTGTCCCGCCGTTGGCGACCGTCCAGGTGCCCTCGTATCCGGTGCTCGCGGCGGCCGGGCCGGCCGTAACACTTATCAGGGCGGCGCCCATGGCGACCACCGTGGACAGCAGCAGCCCGAGTCGTGCTCGGCGCGGTCGTGGCGTCCTCCTCTTGCTGGTGAACATCTCGGCTCTCCTTGGTTGGTCGGGGCGGCACCTGGTGGCGTCTGCCCTGGGAACCCGGATGGCGGCGGCCACCATTCCAGCGGGTGCCGTGACGTTTCGCTGAATCGTCATTGAGTGGAACGTCGGTGTCCGCGAAGCGGATTCTCGATCGGTCAGCACCCGGGACCGCCTCAACCCTCCCTGAGGTCCAGCGCGACAGCTTGGGCGAGCAACCGATCGAAGCCCGTTCCCACGACAGCCTGGTCGGGTGCGATGCGCCAGGTGCGCATCCGCACGTTGTCCGTCGGCTCGAACAAGCCGGTGACGTCGGCCAGAAGGTGGCCACGGTAGAAGATGACGTTCGTCCATCCCCGGGCGCAGTACCACTTCAGCACCGCCGAGCGGCCGTCGAAATGCGGCTGACCCCACTTGATGCTCTCGGTGACGGGCATTGACGACTCTCGAATCATCGTCAGCAAGTCGCGGCACGTCTGCTGCTGCCAAGGCCGCGGCAGCGCTTCGATGAATCTGTCCACCTCGCCGTGCTGCATGGGTGCAGGCTACCCACCGTTGGCCTGGATCGACTCGGGTACGGCAGTCGCGGTGGGGCTGGAGGTGAGCCGGAGCTGGAGCTGGAGCGGGGCTTCGGCGGGCTCGGACAACTTCAGACCTGCTGCTGAACTGGTGAAAACGAGTGCCTGGACTGGTCGGGGCCCATTGCTGATCGCCGCGCTGGTCCTGACGGTCGCCGCGGTCGGCGCATCGGTCTGGTTGGTCGTCCGACCCGCCTCTGTCGTCGGCGCGTCGACGGCTACCCGGCCTGGCCCGATTGCCCCCGGCGCAACGACTTTCGCCCCCATCGAGCGTTCCGGTTGCAGCATCGTCGACCCAGCCTGTTGCAGCCTCGTCCGATACAGCCTCGACAGCCAGGACTTCGGCAGCGACGATCCTGCCGGCAAGCTCCTCGACCGTGAGCGCGCCGAGGTCCACCGCCGCCCAGGCACAGACACCACCGGCTTGCACAAGGACCGGCACCCTTCGTGTGGCCGCCGCGCCGGGGATCGCGCCTGTGCTGCAGGAGGTGGCCAAGCAGTTGTGCCTGACGCTGACGGTGACCTCGGCGTGCGACCGCGATGGACGGCGTCAAGCAATCCGTGCCACTGCTCATCGCAGGGCTCGCACCCGGCACGAAAGTCGGCCTCTGGGAATTCGGCAACCAACTGGACCCACCGCACGACTTGGTGCAGTTGGCGCCGCTGGAGCCGCTGGCTACTGGCAAAGACACCATCCTCAGCCAGCTCACCGCGGTGACCGCGATACGAACCGGCACCTCGCTGATGCTGCAGGCCACCGGGGCCACCCTCAGCTTCGGCTGAGTGACCCGAGCGCCGACTGCTGCCCGGTTGGTGCGGATTGCCGCAGTCGTCCCCCCACGGTCGAACCGGGCTGGCCGGTCTGCGCCGCATCTCCCCGCCATCGCGCCCGCGAGAGGGCATGATGGGCGGCGCAACCCTTCGCCGAGCGAAACGTCATCGAACCGTGGACCGTCAGCGGTCCCGCCGCACCGGTACGCCTGTGACACCGAGGAGATCTTCATGCATCGTCGTCGCCTTTCCACCCTGGCTGCTATCGCCGCCATCATGGTCACCCTGGCGGCGTGCAGCGGCAACACCGCGGCCGGTCCGGCGGTCGTCACTCAGACGAGCTACGTCCCCGGCACGCAGAGCGCGTCCGCGGCCTCGACGGGCTCCGGCCAGTCGAGCTCGGCCGGCTCCGGGTCGGCGTCGCCGGGCGCGACGGGATCATCGACCGGTTCGTCGTCCGGGTCAGCCTCATCCTCGCTCGCATCGTCATCAGCGCCGTCATCCCAGTCCGGCCCCACCACTAAGATCGTCACCGCGGACTCGATCACCGAGCCGGACGGGTTCGTCATCACGAAACTCAAGCCGGGGGAGAAGCCACCGCAATTCGTCGCGGTCAGCTTCGACGGCGCCGGCTGGCACGAGAAGTGGCAGTACTACTTCGGGATCGCCCAGAAGGTGCCCTTTCACTTCACCGCGAACCTGACCGGGCTGTATTTGATCGACGAGGCGCACAAGACCTACTACCACGGCTCCGGGCACAAGCCGGGCGCTACCTCCTTGGGATCCTGGAACACCCCGGATGAGGTGAAGCAGGAGATTCTCGACCTGAACGACGCCTACGCTGCCGGGGACGAGATCGCCACCCACTTCATGGGGCACTTCTGTTCGGACAACCCACCAGGCGCAGATACATGGTCCACCGCGGCCTGGACCAGCGACCTCGATCAGTTCTTCGACGTCTGGAAGAACTACAAGACCATCGATCAGCTCCCGGACCTGCCGACCCTGAACGTGCCGGCCAGCGAAGTGATCGGAGAGCGCACCCCGTGCCTGCAGGGCAGCGAGGACGCGCTATTCCCCGCGCTGATCGCGCACAACATGACCTATGACCAGTCCTTCACCCACCGCGGCATCTCCTGGCCGGCACGGTCGCCGAAGTACAAGATCTGGAATATGGGAATGGCCGAGTTTCCGCTGCACGGCATTACTCCCGGCCACGGTGCGAACCACTTCCAGATCACCATGGACTACAACTTCTGGTACTCCCAGGAGTACAACCAGTCCACCGGGCAGATGAGCAAGGTCTCCCAGGCACAATCGGACAAGGACGCCGCGCAGGTGACCGCCACCTATCAGGACATGCTTGACGGTGCGATGGCCAGCAGCCACGCTCCGCTGCTGCTGGGTAACCACTTCAACGAGTGGAACAACAACGCCTACACCGAGGCGCTGGGCAACTTCATCCTCGCCAACTGCGGAAAGACCGGCGTGCACTGCGTGCCATTCCACGACGTCGTCGACTGGATGAACTTCCAAGACCCGAAGGTGATGGCCGACCTGCAGGCCCAGCCGCCCATCCTGGGCCCGCCTGGCTCGGGCAACTGAGGTGGTCGG
>CAJDUM010000053.1_pt1 | contig 25182 bp, 19 predicted proteins | sample 7390781 | NCBI WGS metagenome assembly CAJDUM01 (sample SAMEA7055661, study PRJEB34461) | soil metagenome | biome: terrestrial ecosystem; feature: Peninsula; material: soil | place: Antarctica | collected 2016 | reverse complement strand
TGTCGACCACCAAGAATGGTCCGGCGGCGGGCGCCAGATCTCCGACGGACCCGCGGAACGTCAGCTCGGATTCCTGCATTCCGCTGATCACCTCGGGGTCCTGTCCGAGCGTCCGGCGGACCATCGCCACGAACTCGTCCCGGTTGGCGGCGTCACGCCCGGCCGAGGTGGCGACCATTCGCACTTTGACCGCGCCCGACGCCCTGATGATCGCCGCGTAGTCCGCCAGCGCTCGCCAGGTCCGGTCCAGGGCGCCGGTCCCGATCCGGCCGGTGGCATCGACTCCCTCGCCGAGCCGGACGATGCGCTCCTCCCGGTGCACGTCGACGAGTTGGGGCCCATTCGGCGTCAGCGAAAGGTCTGCGACCAGCAGCCGGATGGAGTTGGTGCCGCAGTCGATCGCGCCGACCCGCTGGTGGATGGCGTGCATCAGCGGATCGACATCAGGGGTTCGACACAGTTGCGAATGCAGCACTCATGACATCAACGGTAGTGATCTCGGCCGGACCTGGTGCCGATGCGTCCGGCGAGGGGACTCCGCTGCCACTTCCTACAGATGCTCCGGGCCGGCGACAAGCCGTTGGCACTGCAGCGCCCGGTGGCAGCATCGCCGCGGCGCTCATCAACGTCGCCGGCGCTTGCGAGGTCGGTGACTCCTGTCCCGCCAGCCACGTTCCACCCACTGCCGTAAGCGCCGGATGGCAGGCGGCAGGAATCGGGGTGGGCACCGCAGCACACCCGCGGATACCGTGGATTCCAGGAGGTCCACCATGGCTGCCACCCACACCGTCACCAATCAGGTCCCGCCACTGGTCGGGAACGACGCGTCGGACGCCGACCCGGCGCTGGCGGTCGGACTGGCCGCCGCGGGCGCGGAGATCGACGACGAACTCGCCGCCCTCGGGCGCCTCGCAGGCAGCGCCGACCTGCAAGAGGCGGCCCGATTGGCCAATGAGTTCCCGCCCCGGCTGCGCACCCACGACCGCGTCGGGAACCGGATCGACGAAGTCGAGTACCACCCTGCCTGGCACACCCTGATGGCTCACGCTGTCGCCGCCGGCCTGCACGCCGCCCCGTGGGCACCGGACGCGGGGCCGCATGCACATCTTCGCCGAGCCGCCGGGTTCTACCTGTGGAATCAGACCGAGAGCGGCCACCTGTGCCCCATCTCGATGACCTACGCCGCGGTCCCGGCCCTGCGACACGCCCCGGATCTCGCGGCACGGTACGAGGCAGGTCTGCAATCTCGCAGCTACGACTTCGGGCTGCGCCCTGCGGAAGCGAAATCCGGCCTGCTGGCCGGCATGTCGATGACGGAGAAGCAGGGCGGTTCGGATGTGCAGGCGAACACGACGCGCGCGGTCGCCGACGGCGAGATCTACCGGCTCACCGGGCACAAGTGGTTCACCTCCGCCCCGATGAACGACCTGTTCCTGACATTGGCACAGGCATCCGGCGGGCTGAGCTGCTTCCTGCTGCCCAGGGTGCTGCCGGACGGAACCCGCAACGCGATCCTGCTGCAGCGACTGAAGGACAAGCTGGGCAACAGGTCCAACGCGTCAGCCGAGGTCGAGTACGACGGCGCCGTCGGTTGGCGGATCGGGGACGAGGGCCGCGGGGTGTCCACCATCATCGAGATGGTCACCATGACGAGGCTGGACTGCGTGCTCGGTTCCGCCGGACAACTGCGGGCGGCGCTGTCCGAAGCGGCGCACCATGCCGCGCACCGGTCGGCGTTCGGTCGCCCGCTGGTAGACCAGCCGGCGATGACGGCAGCGCTTGCCGACCTGGCGGTGGAGAGTTGGGCAGCGACGCTGACCGCCCTGCGGCTGGCCCGCGCCGTTGATGCGAGCGAAAGCCAATTGCTTCGACTGGCGCTGCCGGTGTGCAAGTTCTGGATCTGCAAACGGACGGTTCCGGCCATCGCCGAGGCGCTGGAGTGCCTGGGCGGCAACGGCTACATCGAAGAGTCGGCGATGCCGCGGCTGTATCGCGAGGCCCCGCTGAACGGCCTTTGGGAAGGTTCGGGGAACGTCACAGCATTGGACGCGCTCCGAGCGCTGAGCCGTTCACCGGGGCCGACCGAAGCGTTGCGGGACGAACTGTCGCAGGCAGCAGGGACGAACCCGCACTACGACGCCGCGCTGCACCGATTCGAAGCAGCGATTGTCGACCCAACACCGTTGCACGCCAGGTCTATCGCTTCGCTGGCAGCCAAACTGATCGGCGCCGCGCTGCTGATCCGCTACGCGCCCGTCGCCGTCGCCGACTTGTATTGCGTTACCAGGCTCGGCGACGCCGGAGACCGAGTGCTGGGCGACGTTCCCGGCGGATATCCGCTGCGCGACATTGTTTCCGCCGTCACCCCGCGGATCGGGTAGTCAGCGCAGCGATGCGCAGGGTGGTTCGCCGATCACGTAGTCGCCCAGCCGGTCAACCGCCTCGTCACCGATCGGATTCACCCCCCTGCCAACGGCCAGCGAGTGCGCGACCAGCGCATGCAGGCACTTCACCCGCTCCGGCATCCCGCCAGCGGAAGCCGCGATTCCCAGATCCAGCAGCGCATTTCGGACCGTCAGGTAGGACTCGTGCGCGCGGCGGTAGGCATCCGCAAGGATGGCTTCGGTCGACAGCCGCTGCGTCATCTCACGCATCAGTCCGGTCGACTCCATCCGGCTCACCGCGGCGGTCAACGCCGAGCAGCACAGGTAGAACATCGTCGGAAACGGAGTGCCGTCCGCCAGCAGCGGCGCCGTCTGCACCACCGCAGGAATCCCGTGCCGACAGCGGTAAGCGATCGCCAGCACGCTCCGCGGCGGCCGGCCCATCTCTCGGGTGAAAGCCTGCCGATCAGCCTCCGTCATCGGTGACAACGCAACCGGTGCGCCGAAAGCCGAACCGAACACGCCGCTTCCCGGCTCGCTCACTTGCCGCCCGCCGGCGCCCCGTTCTGCAGTGTGTCCCAGAGCGCGGCGTACCACGGGTCCGGTGCCGCAGCAGGAGCTTGCGCAGCGGCCGCCCCCGCCCCCGCCGGCGACGTCGCCGCACCAGCGGGGCTGGTCGGCAGCGGTGGCGCCCTCACCACGTAGACGGTGTCACCCGGGCTGACGTACTGCAGTCGCCGCTTCGCCTCGGCCTTGATGTAGGCGGGGTCCTGCAGAGCCGCCTTCCGCGCCTGAAGATCGACGATCTGCTGCTCCAACTCGTGCTGCTGGGCGACCACCGCAGTCTCCTGGGCGCGCTGGCTCAGATAGTTGCGCACCGGGTAGGCCACCGACAGCGCTACCGCGCACAGCGCCAGTCCGAGCACCGCGACCTGGCGGGCCAACTGCGACCTGACGATGCGTCCACCCAACCGGCCCCGGACCACCGGCGGCGCAGAGTTCGACCGTCCCGCCCGGCGGGCACCGGAGGTTGTTGTCGACGGTGCGGTGGTCGGGCGACTGGCTGCCGGCCTGGATGCGGCCTGGCCGTCCGCCCGGCGAGTTGCGCTGACCGAGCGGCGAGCGGCGCCGGTTCGCGCCGAGCCCGAACGTGCCGTGCGAAAGCGAGCGGAGCCTGCGCCGCTCCCGCCGCGGCGCCCCGGAGCGGATCTCACGAGTCCGCCGACCTCCCGAGGAACCGCGGGAAGGCCAGCTCGCCGAGATAGCGGGCGGCGTCACCGAGGTTCTCTTCGATCCGCAGCAGCTGGTTGTACTTGGCGACGCGCTCCGACCGGGCCGGCGCGCCGGACTTGATCTGGCCGCAACCGGTCGCCACCACCAGGTCGGCAATGAAGGTGTCTTCCGTCTCGCCGGACCGATGGCTCATCATGCAGCGGAATCCGGAAGACTGGGCCAACGTCACCGCATCCAGCGTCTCCGACAACGTGCCGATCTGGTTCACCTTCACCAGCAGGGCATTTGCGGCTCCGCGGCTGATGCCCTCCTCAATTCGATCCGGGTTGGTGACGAACAGGTCGTCACCGACGATCTGCGTGAGGCTGCCCAATTGCGCGGTCAGCGCGACCCAGCCGTCCCAGTCGTCCTCGGCCAGCGGGTCCTCCAGGGAGACGATCGGGTAGTTCGCGATCAGGTCGGCGTAGTAGGCGGTCAACTCGGCTGAGGTCTTCGTGGCACCCTCGAACCGGTAGCTGCCGTCGGCGTAGAACTCGGTGGCTGCCACGTCCAGCGCCAGCGCGACATCGCGGCCGACCGTGAAGCCGGCCTTGCTGATCGCGTCGGAGATCAGGTCGAGCGCGGCCCGGTTCGAGTCCAGGTTCGGTGCGAATCCGCCCTCGTCGCCCAAGCCGGTGGACATTCCCTTGGACTTCAGTACCGACTTGAGCGTGTGGTAGACCTCGGCGCCCCAGCGCAGCGCCTCCCGGAAGGTCGGCGCGCCGATCGGCGCGATCATGAACTCCTGCACGTCCACCGAGTTGTCCGCGTGCGCGCCTCCGTTGAGGATGTTCATCATCGGCACCGGCAAGATGTGCGCGTTCGGACCACCCAGGTAGCGGAACAGTTCCAGGTCGGCGGACTCCGCCGCCGCCTTGGCGACGGCGAGAGAGACGCCGAGGATCGCGTTCGCACCGATCCGGGACTTGTCCGGAGTGCCGTCCAGATCGATCAACTTCTGGTCGATGACGCGCTGCTCGCTGGCGTCGTACCCGATCAGTTCGGGGCCGATCTCCTCCAGCACTGCCTCAACGGCGTTCTGCACGCCCTTGCCCTGGTAGCGGGAGGCGTCGCCATCTCGCAGCTCGACTGCCTCGTGCTCGCCGGTGGACGCGCCTGACGGCACTGCCGCCCTGGCCAGCGAGCCGTCGTCGAGGGCGACCTCCACCTCGATGGTGGGGTTTCCCCTGGAGTCGAGAATCTCGCGTGCGCCAATCAGCTCGATGGCTGCCACGGGGCACATCCCTTCGTGTTCCAAGTAACAATTCGGTCAGAGCGGTCATCACGGGTCGCCAACAGAGCCCGGAGGCAGCCTCAGACTATCGAGCGCGCGCCCGCCGCGGACCGGGACTCGCCAGTTGGACCGGTGACGGTCGGCGGTTCGGGGTTGGCGGGCTCGATTCCGGGCTGACGGAATCGATTCGGAGCCGACGGGATCGATCCGGAGCCGACAGGGTCGATCCGGGTTGGCGGGATCGATTCGGGGTTGGCGGGCTCCGGTCGGGGTGCCATGCGGTCGCGCTCGGTGGTGAATCCCGGCTATCCCCGGAACGTGCCCCTGGAGTGGCCAGCCGATGGATGGAGATGCGATGTGCTGGGCTTCTGTTCCGTCAAAATTGTTGCGTCCGTTGTCGGACCGACGATGGTCGATGGTCCGACCCGTGCTGACGCCGGCGTGCCGCCCCGATCTGCGACAAGGCATGCCCGCACGGGCCCGAAAGGTGCGGGTCAGTTCTCGAAACAGGTCTCCGCTGTTCTTGTGTGTACCGAACGTCTGTGCTAGTCTACATTTAAGAAGAGGGGTGATCGTAATGACTACTCAAACCGAAGCGCTCGCGGGTGCAGGTCTTGTTCGCCCGCCGGCAACTGCCTTTCCTGACGTCGACGATCTGCTCTGCGCCGATGATGTGTTCCCGGATTCGCTGCCAGACGACTCCTGGGAGTCGTCCTCTCGTGACACCGTCCGCGCCGCGAGGTGGGGCGACCTGCTTGACGATCTACTGGCCGGCGCCAACCCCGGTAATCGCTTGAGTTCGGCGCTCGGTGACACGGTCGCGACGCTGCTCGCGGACCGCAGCCCAGGATCGGATACCGCCCAGCTGATCGACCTGTTGGACCACGAGGGCCTGACCGGCCGGTCGCTGACCGCCGCGATCATCGCTTGCGACCGGTTGTCTTCCTGGGCTTCGGCACGGCAACAGGAGTTCACCGCGGCGCTTGCCCGACCCGGCGTCGGCGTTCCGGCAGACCAGGCGCTGCAGGCGGCCATGTACGGCTCCGCATCCAGGGGGTTGTCCGTCTCGCCCACTCACCCGGTGCAACCTCGCGATGACCCGGCCACCGGCCTCCCCGACCCTGCATCGGTGACCGGCGACCCCGATTGGCAGGTCGCCATCGCGGCGCAGTCTGCCCGACTGCTCGCCCCGCACTTGGCCGTCGGGCTGCACCTGTCCCCCGCCGCCGCGCGGGAACGGGTCGAATCCGCGCTGGACATGGCCGACAACTACCCCGCAGTGCTCGCCGCGCAACGCGCCGGCACCATCGACCGGATCCGGGCCGCGATCATCGCCGAGCGCACCCGCTGCCTGGCTCCGACAACGAGAGCGAGGCTGATCGACCACTTCCTGCCCCGCGCAGGCACCATGGCGCCCGGCCGGCTCCGCATCGCCCTGGACCGGGCGGTGATCAGTGCCGATCCGGAGGCTGCCGCGGCCCGCGCTGAGAACGCCCGCGTCAACCGGCAGGTCAGCATCTACGCGCTCACCGACGACATGGCCCGGCTGGCTGCGGATCTGCCCGCGGAGAAGGCGCACCTGGCCTACGCGCTGATCGATGCGGTCGCCGCGAGTCTGGACGGCGACCTCGCCGGAGGGCGTGGCATTGGCGAACTCCGCGCGGATGTGCTGACCGACATCTTCGGCCAACTCGCCGCCACCGGACACGCCGACATCACGACCACTGGTTGTGCATCTGCGGCAGAGGACGCGTCTGGCAGTCCCCGTGGCGCGGGAGTGGGCGATACAGAAGGCAGCGCAGCCCACGGTGAAACCAGCGCTGGACATGACGCCAACGCAAGTAATGGCAGCGCAGCGAACAGCACTTCAACCACCGATGTCGCTGCACCCGAAGAGCTCTCGACTACCCCCTGCGACTCCACAATCGACTGCGACCCCACTACCATCTGCGACTCCACCGCCGACTGTGCCGACGGCGCCGGACTGATCGACGACGAGGGCGCAGCCCGCAGTCGGGGCGACGCCCCGGACACGGCACGCAACGAAGCCACCACCGGCACCGACCGGGCCGACGACGAGGTCGCAGCCGACAGTCGGAGCGACACCCCGGACACGGCACGCAACGAAGCCACCACCGGCACTGATCTCTGCACCGTCAGCAGGACCGTCAATAGCGCCGTCGACCGCGTCCACGGCGCCGGGAACGATATCGGAACGCCTCACCAACCCAGTGCGTCCGCCTGCGACAACCACCTGTCCACCTGCGGAGAATTCGGGGAAAACGATCAGTTCCCGCCGGCCTCAAGATCGGCCGGCAGCCGGGGGATGCGGATCGCACGAATATCCCGGGCGTCGGTCCAGCTGAACGTCACCGTTGCCGCGTCCACACTGGCTGGCTGGGATGACGAACCGGGCGACCTTGCCGGGCACGGTGCCATCACCGCTGATCTCGCCCGTGCCCTGGCACGATCCGCCGACACGATCCGAGCCGTACTCACCCACCGGGGCGATGAACCAGCGCCTGGACACGCCGGCGTGTCACCAAGCAGCGGGCCCGGCTACGGCGCCGGTCCCTCCGGCGAGGGATCCGGCTCCCCGCCCCGGTCCTGCGGTTGCGGACACCCTGGCTGCGCCGACCATCGCTATTGCGGCACCACCCTGGACTACGGTCGCGCGGTGTACTTGCCGCCTGCCGCGCTGGTCGACCACCTCATCGCGACACAGCCGCGCTGCCGCTTCCCCGGCTGTCGAATGCCGGCGCGCCGCTGCGATATCGACCATCGCGTCCCCTTCCGCCCCGGCGAACCTGACGGTGGCCCGACCTGCCCCTGCAATCTCCAGGTCCTGTGCCGCACCCATCACATCAACAAGACCTTCACGACGTGGACGATCACCCCGCACCCCGACGGCACCCTCACCTGGACCAGTCCGCTCGGGCCCTCCGCCGACGACGCCATCGAGCTACCGCCGCTGGGCGCAGTTGCGCGCTCGGGCTCGCCGGCGCCGCTGCACGGACCTGCACGCTCGGGCTCGCCGGCGTCGCTGGGCTACCACCCGGACTCCGCCAACCCAGGCCCGAAGTCAGCCGACGGCAAGTGGGGCGGGCCGGAGCCGCCGATCACTGCTGACCCCGACGACGATCCCGCGCCGTTCTGACTCACCCTGGCCCTGGAAGCTCGTCGATTTCTCGTCGCGGTCGCGGCTCGTCGTCACCGGCGGGCGCACCCGGCCGAAGAGCCGGGTCAACGGTCGCAATTCCACCGGGGGCGCAGCGGCCATCCCACTCGACGTTGAGTGTTCCTGCTGCCTCATCCACCGACGCCGGCTGCCACCGGCACCGCAGCACCCGCCGCCGCCACCCCATCGCCCGCAGCCACCGAGACGTTCTGCAGGCCCCGGAACCGCCCGGCGGCGAGCCGGCGTTCCAGCGGGACCTCGCCATAGGTAGTCGTCCGCTGCACTGCGGGTCTGTGGATCGGCGCCGTCACCGCTGCGATGTCGGCGACGGTCTTGTACGAGCCGTACTCCGAGCCGGCCATCCGGGAGATGGTCTCCTCCATCAGGGTGCCGCCGAGATCGTTGGCCCCGCCGCGCAACATCATCCGGGTGCCCTCATCTCCGAGCTTGACCCAGGATGTCTGAATGTTGGAGATCCGGCCGTGCAACAGGATCCTGGCCATCGCGTTCACTGCCCGGTTCTCCTGCAACGTCGGCCCCGGTCGGGCCAGCCCGGCCAGGTAGATCGGTGAGTTGGTGTGGATGAACGGCAGCCCGACGAACTCGGTAAAACCACCTGTCTGGTCCTGGATCCGGCCCAGCAGCCGCAGGTGCGCAACCCAGTGCTCGGGGTTGTCCACATGGCCGTACATCATCGTGGACGACGAGGGAATGCCCAGTGAGTGAGCAGTGCTGATCACCTCGATCCAGGCGTCGGTCGGCAGCTTGCCCTTGGTCAGGATCCACCGCACGTCATCGTCCAGGATCTCTGCCGCGGTCCCCGGGATCGAGCCGAGGCCGGCCTCCTTCGCCGCCGTCAGCCAGTCGCGGATGGACAGGTGCGCCCGACTGGCCCCGTTCACCACCTCCATCGGCGAGAACGCGTGCACGTGCATATCCGGCACCGCGGCCTTCACCGCAGCGACGATGCCGAAGTAGCCGGTGCCGGGCATGTCCGGGTGGATGCCGCCCTGCATGCACACCTCGGTGGCGCCCAGGTGCCAGGCCAGCGCGGCCCGCTGCGCGACCTCTTCGTTGGACAGTGTGTAGGCGTCCGGGTCGGTGCGGCGCTGCGCAAAGGCGCAGAACCGGCAGCCGGTGTAGCAGACATTGGTGAAGTTGATGTTGCGGTTCACCACATAGGTGACGTTCTCGCCGACCACGTCCGCGCGGATCGAGTCGGCCAGCGCGCACAGCGCGTCCAGCTCTTCGTCGGCTGCCGAGAACAGCGACAGCGCCTGCGCATCGGAGATTCCCGCGGGATCCCGTTCGGCTGCCCGAAGCGCCGCCGCGACGTCCGAGTCCACCCGCCGTGGGGCGCGGATCTTCGCCCGCAGCTCTTCCCAGTCCCCGTACACCCAGTCGAAGTCGCCCCGACGGTCGGCGAGTCGACCTTCGCTGTCTATCGCAGTCTCGAGGTCGGATCGGCCGGAGGTGTTCAGCCCGGCGCCGGTGTCCGGTTCCTGCCAGGGTCGTGGCTCAGGGATGGCACCGGCGCGGGCCAGGCCGGTGACGGGGTCGGCCAACGAATCGACGTGCGCGCGTAGCCGCGGGTCCAGCCAGGGCTCGCCGGCCCGCACGTATCGGGGGTAAATGGTCAGCCGCTCGACCAGCGCAAATCCCGCGTCGGCCGTCCGGGCTGCGAGTTCGTCGATCTGCGGCCAGGGCCGTTCCGGATTCACGTGATCCGGGGTCAGCGGAGACACCCCGCCCCAGTCGTCGATGCCGGCGCCGATCATCCGTGCGTACTCGCCCTCGATCAGGTTCGGCGGCGCCTGGATGCGCATCTTCGGGCCCAACACCAGCCGGGCAACGGCGATGGTCGCCACCAGTTCGTCGAGGTCCGCGTCTGGCATGGCGGCCATCGCGGTGTCCGGTTTGGCCCGGAAGTTCTGCACGATCACTTCCTGGATGCCACCGAACTCGCGCGCCACCTGGCGGATCGCGAAGATCGACTCCACCCGGTCGCCCAAGGTCTCGCCGATGCCGATCAGGATCCCGGTGGTGAACGGGATCGACGAGCGGCCGGCGTCCGCCAGCACTCGCAGTCGGACCGCGGGATCCTTGTCCGGGGAACCGAAATGGGCTCCGTGCTTGTTCTCGAAGATTTCCCGCGACGTGGTCTCCAGCATCATGCCCATACTCGGCGCCACCGGCTTGAGCCTGGCCATCTCCTGCCAGCTCATCACCCCGGGGTTCAGATGCGGCAGCAACCCGGTGGTCTCCAGCACCGCGATGGCGCAGGCCCGCACGTAGTCCAGCGTGGAGTCGTACCCGGCCTCGTCCAGCCACTGCTGGGCGGCGTCCCAGCGCGCCTCCGGCCGGTCGCCGAGGGTGAACAGCGCTTCCTTGCAGCCGAGTTTCCGGCCGGCCTCAGCGATCTGGAGGACCTCGGTAATGGACAGGAACGGCGAGTGCACCCGGTTCGGGGTGGTCACGAAGGTGCAGTAGTGGCAGCGGTCCCGGCACAGCCGGGTCAGCGGGATGAAGACCTTCTTGGAGTAGGTGATCATGCCCGGCCGGCCGGCTGCGGCCAGCCCGGCGTCGCGGACCCGGGCTGCACTGGCGCACAGATCGACCAGGTCGGTGCCGCGGGTCTGCAGCGCCACCTGGGCCTCGGTGGCGTCCAGCGCGACGCCGTCGCGCGCCCGGCGCAGCACTCGGCGGATGGCCGACGGGCTGGGTGCCACGACGGGCAGCTCTGCGATACCCGGCTCCGGGAGCTTCGCAGCGCCGCTAACACGGATGGAATTACGAGTCGTCATTGCTGTCTCCCGAGGGTCGAAAGGACACCGGTCCAGCAGGTTTCGCCGAACTCCTCGGTCGACGGCCGCCCAGCAGCGGGCGGCCACCCACAATCCCGGGTCGAGTTTCCGGCAGCCTGCGCGGCAATGCCTCTGGCGCCTGCCCCATGGGGCGGCCACCGGTTTTCGACCCGGCGGCGGGCGGTCGGCTGCTGGCACAGCAACCGATGCCCGTCAGGTCTGTTGTAGCAGACGGGCGCCGATCGCGGCGCGCCAGGCCCGATCCGAGGTCACCGCTGCGGCGTTGGCGATCCCGTCCATCACCGGCGGACTACGCCGGTCACTGTCCGCGCAGCACGACATTGGCCAGCGGCTCCCCCCCGGACAGCCTGACCAACTGCTCGCGGACAAGGCGCCGCATCCTGGGCTCGAACGCACTGGTATCACCGCCGACGTGCGGGGTGATGAGGCAGTTCGGCGTTGACCACAGCGGATGTCCGGCGGGCAGCGGTTCCGGGTCCGTCACATCAAGTGCCGCCGAGAGCCGACCGCTACGCAACTCCGCGACAAGCGCGTCGGTGTCCACGATCCCCCCGCGGCCGACGTTCACCAGCAACGATCCGTCCCGCATGCGACCCAGCATCGCGGCGTCGAACATCCGCGCAGATTCGGCGTTCAGCGGAAGCACCAGGATCACCACGTCGAAGTCGCCGAGTTGCTCCGGCAGCGTCGACACCCGCTGCGCACCGTCGGATCCGCTGCGGGAGAAGAACACCACCTCCACCTGGAAGCCTGCCAGCATCCGCGCGACGGTCCGCCCGATCGGCCCGTGGCCGATGATGGCAACCCGGGAATCGGTCAACGACCGACGGCTTTGGTGCCGCCAGGTACCGCTGTGCTGGTCGGCAGCGAAGTCGGCGAAGCCGCGGCGGCCGGCGATGGTCAGTCCCACTGCGAGTTCGGCGGTCGACTCGTCATGCACGCCTCGCGCGTTGCACAACACCATGCCGGGGCGCAGGTACGCGGCGGCGTCGTCGTAGCCGGCGTTCGGCACCTGCAATACCTGCAGCGCCGACATCTGTCGCACCGGCTCCAGCGCAGCCTGCCCTCCCATGTAGCTGGGCACGTAGAACGTGATGCGCGACAACATGCCCGGGGTGAACGGACCGTCGGCTGGGGACAGCAGCGTCACCCCGTCCGGCGCGTCCAGGTCGGGCCACTGAGTCCACGCGACCACCCCGGCGGGGTCATCGGGCAGCAGTCGGTCGGTCATCGCTCTCCTTACCTGACGTAGCTCCGGCGTCAGCGCATTGCTCCACTGCAACGCGCCGGACCGGTCCTTCGGACCTTATCGTCAGTGCCGAGCGCCGCTGGCGTCGACTCAACTGCGAGCGAGTCACCGGCGGCAACCATCCTGGTCCCGCTGACGGTGCGTCAGCCGACGGCTGTCCGATTCGGGTACCCGGGCGATCCACCGGGCACTGAGCCTCGACACGTTCGCAACGATGGGCACCGCTTCGACGAATCCGAGCCCGTCGCCGCCTCTCAGCCTGACGGACCACCAGCTACCAGCGCCGCCCGGATCCGCTCCAGGTCGTCGAACGCTGCGGCCCGCACCGCATATCCGCCGATGCCCCGGACAGCAGCGTTGCGCCGGATGCGCGCGACGATCTCGCTCACCGTGCCGATCATCAGGTACGGCGCCTCCAGAACCTCCGCGGTCGTGATACCGGGCTGATCCAGCTCCTGCAGCATGGTGGCCGCGGCAGCCTCGGCGTCGTCGGTGATCTCCACTCGCTGCACCAGAGCCTCCAGCAGCGGCGTCCGGCCGGCCGGGGTGGCATCGTGAATCAGCTCCAGCTGGGAGTCGATCGAGGCCGCATCCCAGCGGATCTGGTGGGAGTAGCCGTCCGGCAGCGTGCGGCCCAGCCCGGACAGCGAGATGATGTCGGCGTTGGCCGCGGCGTAGCGCAGCAGGCGCCGATTGCTGCCGCCCACCAGCAGCGGGATCGGGTCCTGAATCGGCCGGGGACGCTCCAGCAAGGCACCTCGCAGCCGGACGTGCGGTCCGTCGAGCGTGACGGTCTCGCCCGCCAACAGGGCCAGCGCCGCATCGGCGACCTCGATCGTCCGGTCGATCCTGGCGTCGACATCGGGGCGGCTCCGCCCGTAGTAACCCCACTCGACGGGGTTGTGCCCGGCGCCGACGCCGAGCACCGCCCGGCCGCCGGACATCAGGTCCACCGCAGCGATGTCGCTGGCAAGGTCGAACGGCTCACGAACGCCCAGATTCATCACCAGCGCCCCGAGATGCACAGTCTCGGTGACGGCAGCGGCGGCGGACAGGACCGCCACCGGCGAGGGCGTCAGCCCTGGATGGTCCGCGCAGTAGAGCCTGCCGATGCCAGATCTGTCGGCGCGGTAGGCGAGTTCGAGCCACGTTCGCGCGTCGGCGGCCCTGCCCTGGATCGAGAACTGGATGCCCACCGTCCCAGTAGACCCTGCCGAACACGGCCACGCAACGATGTCCGGCTCATCCAGCGGTGCAGCCGAGAACGAGCTGCTCAGCCAGTGCCGTGCGCGCGGAGCCGGGGCAGCACCTCGTCGCTGTAAAGCTGCAGGAACCGGGATTGGTCGCTGCCGGGGGCGTGGAACACCAAATGATTGAAGCCGAGATCCACGTAATGCTGGATACGGGCCACGTGCTCGTCAGGGTCGTCGGAGACGATCCAGCGGGAGGCCGCCCGCTCGATCGGCAGCGCGTCGGCCAACCGCTGCATCTGGATCGGGTCCTCCACGTGGATCTTCTCCTCCGGCGACAGTGCCAGCGCCGCCCAGTGGCGGGTGTCTGCCATCGCCCGATCCTTGTCGTGGTCGAAGGACACCTTCATCTCGATCATCAGGTCCAGATCCGACAGCGCCCGGCCGGCCTTCCCCGCGCCCTCGGAAAGGGCCGGCAACAGCGTGTCCCGATACAGCGCATCGGCCTTGCCCGACGTGGTGATGAACCCGTCCGCCACCCGCCCCGCCAGCCGGGTCGCGGCCGGCCCGGACGCACCGATGTAGATCGGTACCGGCACCGTCGGCCGGTCGTAGATGGTGGCCTTGTCCGTGGCGTAGTAGGTGCCGGCGAAGCTCACCCGCTCCTCGGCCCACAGCTGCTTGATCAGCGCCACGGCTTCCTTCAGCCTGGCGAACCGCTCCTTGCCATCCGGCCAGGACAGGCCCAGCGGCACCTCGTTGAGCGACTCCCCCGATCCAACCCCGAGGATCATTCTGCCGGGATACAGCAGGCCCATCGTCGCGAACGCCTGAGCGATCACCGCGGGGTGGTAGCGGAAGGTCGGCGTCAACACCGACGTCCCCAGCAATACCCGCTTGGTCCTGGCGCCGACCGCGCCCAGCCACGGCAGGGCGGACGGTGCGTGCCCACCGTCGTGTCGCCACGGCTGCAGATGATCAGACACGAACACCGAGTCGAAGCCGCACTCCTCCGCCTGCACGGCGAAGTCGGCCAGCTCTACCGGCCCGAATTGCTCGGCGGATGCCTTGTACCCCAACCGCAACGCCATGAAAAGTCCTCCAGATCACTACCGCCGGCGGACCGTCCGGTCCTCGCCGCCTTCCGCTCAGCCGGTGACGAACACACCGGTTGACGGGCCTCGGGCCGTCGTGTCCATGATCCTCCTGCCGAGGTCTATGTCGGACGCGGGGTGTCCGCCAGCCGCTCGGACGCCGCGACGAAGGCGCGCACGATCCCCACATACCCGGTGCACCGACAAAGATTCCCGGCCAACTCCGCCCGCGCAGTCTCCTGGCTGAGCCGCTGGTGCCTGGACAACACATCCACCCCGGTGACCAGCATGCCGGGTGTGCAGAAGCCGCACTGCAGACCGTGCTCAGATCGGAAGGTCTCCCGTAACGCGTCGACGGGCGGCCCGGACAGGCCCTCGACGGTGGTCACCGATCGGCCGTTGCAGGCCACTGCCAGCGTGATGCAAGAGCGCACCGGCCGGTCGTCCAGTAGCACGGTGCAGGCGCCGCAGACCCCGTGCTCGCAGCCCAGGTGGGTGCCGGTGAGGTCCAGGTGCTCGCGCAGCAGATCGGCCAGGCTGAGCCGGTCGGGCACGGTGACCCGCCGCTCGGCCCCGTTGACGATCAGGGTGATGCTCGACTCGGTCACGTTTCCTCCCGGGTGCGCAAGGCGTCGCAGATGGCCCGCCAGGCCGTGACGCCGTGCAGGTTCCGGCGATACGGATCGTTGTCGGCGCCGGCAGCTGCCAGATCCTGCTCGACCAATCCGACCACGTCCTGCTGGGTCAGAAGGGCGCCCGCTGCCAGCGCGGACTCGACCGCAACGAGCCGCAGTGGGGCGCCGGTGGCGCCGCCGAGCCAGGCGGCGGCCGATGTTGAATCGGGGGTGGATCCGGCCCCAGCCCCAGCGATCGTCACCACGGCGATCGATTCGGCGAACTCCCCTGCCTTCCTGGCGAACTTGTACAACCCCCACCCGGTCACGGCGGACAGCGGCGTGATGAGGATGTCGGTGAGCAATTCGTCATCGGCGATGCTGGTGGTGAAGTAGCCCTGGAACAGGTCGGCGCAGTCGATCTCCCGTTGCCCGCGGACCGATCGGACCGCCACCTGCGCGCCCAGCGCGGCCATCACCACCGGCCACTCGGCCGACGGGTCGGCGTGCGCGAGGCTGCCGCCGATGGTGCCGCGGTTACGGATCGCGCGGTATCCGATACCCGCGGCGGTGGCCTGCAGCAACCCGTTGGCCGCATCGGCCACCCGGCCGTCCTCGAATTCGCTGTGCACGATGGCGGCCCCGTAGCGTCGGCGCCCGTCGGCCCGGAGCCCGTCGCCGAGCAGGTCGGGGATCCGGCTGATGTCGATCAGCAGCTCCGGCGCCGCGAGCCGCAAGTTCAGCACCGGCAGCAGGCTCTGCCCGCCCGCCAGCACCTTGGCCCGGTCGGCGTTGGCCGCGAGCGCCGCCACCGCCTCGTCGATCGAATCGGCGCGCAGGTACTCCAATTCCGGCGCCTTCACCGCCGCTCACCCGGCCACGCCGCCGATAGCGCAATCCCGTCGGTTCGCGCATCGCGGCCGGTGCGCTGGTGGATCGCCCGCCACAACCGGGCCGGGGTGATCGGGGTCTGGTTGACTGCCACGTCGAGATCGCGGAGCGCGTCGGTGACCGCGTTGGCCACCGCGGCCGGCGGTGCGATCGCGCCGCCCTCGCCCATGCCCTTGATCCCCAGCACGGTGAACGGGGACAGCGTTTCCATGTGCTCGATGCGGATGTCGGGTACCTCACCGGAACCGGGCATCAGGTAGTCCATGAACGTGGTCTCCTTCGGCTGACCGTCCTCGTCGTAGCTGAACTCCTCCAGCAGCGCGGACCCGATGCCCTGGGCGACGCCGCCGTGGATCTGGCCGTCCACGATCAGCGGGTTCACCACCCGTCCGCAGTCTTCGACCACCAGGTAGTCCAGGATCTCTACCTGCCCGGTGTCCGTGTCGACCTCGACGACGGCGGCATGTGTTGCGTAGGAATATGTTCCGGTCTCGACGGTGGGCTGATAGGCGCACCTGGATTCCAGCACGGGTTCGATACCCAGCGGCAGCAGGTCGGCCCGAAGGTAAGCGGCCTCGGCCACCTGCGCCAACGTAATGGCACCCTGCGGGCCCTCCACCTTGCCGCCGGACAGCCGCACCTCGTCCTTGCTGCAGCCGAGCATGCTCGCGCCGATCTCGCGCACCTTGTCGGCGAGTTCGGTGCAGGCACCGTGGGTGGCGCCGCCGGCCATCACCATGCTGCGCGAGGAGAAGGTGCCGATGCCATAGGGGCTGACCTCGGTGTCCCCGTGCCGGACGCTGACCGATGACGGATCCACGCCGAGGATGTCCGTGGCGATCTGCGCCAGCGATGTCTCCAGCCCCTGACCGTGCGATTGGATGCCGGTGGTCAGGGTCAGGCTGCCGGACGGGTCGAGGCTGGCCCTGACCTGCTCGAAGCCGAATACCACGGGCAGCCCGCGCTGCGCCCATTCGGCGGTGCCGTGCGCGGTCTGTTCGGTGTAGATCGAGTATCCGACGCCGATCCTGCTGGTACCGGTGCGATCTCGCTGACGGGCGCGGACGCCGTCATGGTCGATCAGCGCGACGGCCCTGCGCACCGACTCTGGATAGTCGCCGCTGTCGTAGATCCGGCCGGTCACCGAGGTGTAAGGGAATTCATCCGGCCCGATCAGGTTTCGCATCCTGACCTGGTGGGGCTCCATGCCCAGCTCGATTGCGATCTCGTCCATGGTCCGCTCGATGGCGAAGCAGGCGCCCGGCCGTGCCACGCCGCGGTAGGGCCCCAGCGGCGGCTTGTTGGTGGCCACCGAGGTCGCGGTGAAGCGATAGTTCCGCAATCGGTACGGGCCGGGGATCATGCCGGAGGACATGCCGGCCTCCATCGCGGCGGTCCACGGCCACACCGAGTAGGCGCCGACGTCCACCAGCACGTCGGCCTCCAGTGCCAGCAGCTCGCCGTCGGCGGCTGCATGCGCGGTGACCCGGTACCGGTGGTCGCGCGCATGGATTGCACCGACCATGTGCTCCCACCGGTCTTCGATCCAGCGAACCGGATGGTCCACCCGCATCGCGATCGCGCACACCGCGACGACCTCGGGGTCCAGGTTGCACTTGATGCCGAAACCGCCACCTACATCGGGGGCGATCACCCGGATCCGGTTCTCGCTCATGTTCAGCAGAGGGGCCAGTGCGGTGCGGATCAGGTGCGGCACCTGGGTGGACATGTACACGGTGAGCTGGTCGAGGCGATGGTCGTGGAACGCGACGCAGCCTCGGGTCTCCATCGGAATGCCGCTGTGCCTGCTCATCTGGTAGTACCGGGTGAAGCTCACCGCCGCCTTCGCGGCCGCGCCGTCGACATCGCCGAGGTCCGCAGCAGTGGCGAGGAAGGCGTTGTCCGGCCAGCTCTCGTGCACCAGCGGTGCGCCCGGTTCCAGCGCCGCGACAGGGTCGACCACTGCCGGCAGCGGCTCGATGTCAACCAACACCATGGCGGCCAGATCCTCTGCCACCGCACGGGTGTCGGCGAGCACCACCGCGATGGGCTCGCCGACGAAGCGCACCTTTCCGCTGGCCAGCACCGGGTACTCCGAGTGCCGGAAGGCCGGGTGCTTGGCGTCGGCCACCACCGGGTGGACGAGGGATTCCATCTCGGCGCAGGAGAAGAAGTCGCGGTCGGGCGTCAAACCATCCGGCGGTCGGACGGGCCCCAGCCGACCGTGCGCCACGGTGCTGCGCACGAAGGCGGCGTCGCGCATCCTGGTCAGCTTGATGTCTGCGACGAACTCCCCGCGGCCGTGCAGGTGTCGCTCGTCCTCCTTGCGCTGCACGCGGGCCCCTACCCCACGTGGCGTGACCACTGCCGGCTCCATAGCCAACTCCTTCCGAGCGGACTGCTGGTGCTTGCTCTGCTCTAACCGCCCCGCGCCTACTACTTCTCGAAGCTGCGGATCTCGAAGGTGACGCATCCGTCCGGGGTTTGCCATGGCCCGTGCGCCATACCCGGCGGCCGGCACGCGTACTGGCCGACCCCGAAAGACTGGTCCAACGTCAGGTCGTGCAGGTAGCCGGAGTAGATCAGCACTTCCTCCCAGAAGTCGTGCCGCTGCACGCCCTGCGATGTGGTGTCGGTACCGGGCTCGAACTTCAACAGCCTGGTGTAAGAACCGGTCTGCTCGTCCTTGGCGAGCACTCGCTCGGATAGTCCGCTCACCCCTGCCACCGGCGTCCAGGCACCGGTGTCAGTGCCGGCTCCAGTTTCGGCGAACGGGTCCCAGAACTCCATCTCTGGCTTGGCCATGTCACGCTCCTGTCATTCTCGCTGCGGTGCTGTTTTCGGTGCTGTTCTCGGTTCGGTGCTCTTCTCGGTTCGGTGCTGTCGTGCTGTTCTCGGTTCGGTGCTGTTCTCTGGGTGCAGTCGTGACCTGTCAGGAGTCCAGGTCAGGCAGCACGTCGATGCGGTATCGGCAGGTCAGCGTCCGGCCGAGCACCGGATCGGCGAGCTGGACGCGGAACTCCTGTGATGGCAGGAACTGTCCACCGATCACCGACAACGTCCCGGAGAACACCGCATCGCCGTCCTGCGCAGGCGTGCGGCGGGCGACCTCGGCCAGAATCTCACGCGGCGGCAGCATCTGGGCGAGCGCACCCTGCTGGTAGGGCAGCCAGTTGTCATCGATCAGCGCGTCCGCCCGCAGCTCCACCTGGTCCCAGTGTGGCTGGACATCGGCGTAGTCCCACCAGGTTTGGCTGACCGGCTTGTCGCTACACTGCTTGGCCTTGACGATCGAGTACTCCTCCAAGCTGCGGTCGGTGTGGTCGGAACCGACACCGATCAGCAGCCGATCGCCGACGGCGTACATCACGAACTCGCCCTCTCCCGAGGTGTCCTGGCCGTGGACACTGATCGCATCGGCAACCAAGATCCGGGAGCCGGGTACTGCGTAAACGGTGGGAACCCGCTCCGGGGCAGCGATTCCGTGTGCAGCCAGTTCCGCGACATGGGCGGCGACAGCGGCCTGGTCCCGGCCGGTGTAGCCGGCCAACAGGCCTCGGCGAACCGGCAGGTCCAGCAGCTCGACGCCGCCCGGCCGGTCGATGCTGATCCTCATCTGCGCCTCACAGTCTGCGGTCGGCCAGTGCCGGGTAATCGGCACGGGCAGCCCGAATCGCCTCGGGGTCGATATCCACCCGGAGAACCCCGGCACGATCATCCAGTTCGCCCAGGCTCATCCCCCACACATTGAACGCCAGCGACGATCCGGCGAAGACACTGCCACCCTGAGCGCCCGCCGCGTTGCAGCCCACCAGCGCGGCCTGGTTCTCGATGGCCCTGGCCCTGGTCAGGCATTGCCACGCGGCCAGCCGCGGGAACGGCCAGCCGGCCACCACCACGAATAGCTCAGCGCCGGCGTCGACCATCAGCCGGTACTGCTCGGGGAAACGCACGTCGTAACAGGTGGATAAGCCGACCGCGACCCCTTCGACGGTCACTACCGTCGGCGTCGAACCCGGGGTGAGGATCTGCTGCTCCTTGGACCCGTATCCGAACAGATGGATCTTTCGGTAGCTGGCGGCCAGCGAGCCCGCCCGGTCGAACAGCACTGTCGTGTTGAATAACTGATCGCCGTCGCGTTCCACCATGCTGCCGGCGCACAGGTGCACGCCGTGCCGGGCGGCCAGCCCGGACAGCCGCCCGGTCAGCGGCCCGTCCAGCGGCTCCGCGGACGCCTCGTAATCCTCGAAGGCGAAGTAGCCGGCGGGCCACATCTCCGGTAGCACCACCAGGTCGGCGCCTGCGGCTGCCTCGGCGGCCACCGCATCTGCGGCTGCCGCGAACCGATCCGCGGCACTGTCCTTGTCGGACACCAGCAGTTGCACCGCGGAGATCTTCATTGCGCGCCGGCTCCCGAGGTTGCCACGGCCGGCGCCGATCCCGCCAGCGGGGCCTCGATGTACTCCTTGATGTAGTCCAACTGCTCCAGGTCATCCGACAGCGGACCCAGCACCACATAGTCCATGCCGTGCTCGGCGAGCTCCGCCAGCCTGCCCAGCTGGTGCTCGGTCTCGCCCAGCAGGTAACACTCCTGCAGGTGCTCGTACGCCCGGTGCGTCCCGAACGTCTGCACCGCAAGGTCGTGCTGCTCGGCCAGCGCCTGCGCACGGGTGCGGCCCGGACTGACCTGGATGAAGTTGCAATGCGCGAACCGCACCGAGCCCGGGGCCTTGCCCTTCTTCTCCAAGTGCGCCTGCACCGTGTCCCAGTCCCGCAGCAGCCGCTCCTGGGTACCCGAGCAGCGTGACAGCCAGGCGTCCGACTCGGCGATCCGGTTCAGCACGGTCTTGGGCATGTCGTCGCGGTCGTGGTACTTCGGGTCCGGCACTCTGCTCCCGCCGGACACCCACAACTCCGGCATCTTCAACGGTCGCGGCGCGATGGTCACGTCAGCGAAGGAGTAGAACTCCCCCTCGAAGGACACGTTGTCCTGACTGAGCAGCAGCCGTACCGCGCTGATGATCTCGTCGGTCCGACGCCCGCGCTCCGAGATGTGCGTTCCGACCGCGGCGAACTCGTCCGGATCCCAACCCGGCCCGACACCGAAGATGTACCGATCGTTGGACATCTGCGCCAGCGTGGCGATCTCCTTGGCCAACAGCACGGGGTTGCGCAGCGGCACCACCAGGATCCCGGTGCCCAATTTCGCCTTGTCCGTCAACGCCGCTGCGTAGGTCAGCACCGACATCGGCTCCAGCCAGGCATTTCCGTACAAGCCGGGAGTCGTCAACAGGTGATCGATGTCCCAGATGTCGAAGTCCAGCTCCTCACATCGGCGAATGTATGCCCGCAGCCGATCGATCCGCTGCTGCTGGCTCTCCTGCCCGGTCACCTCCCAGGCATAGGACGGCAACCAGATCCCGATCTTCACGCTCACTGTTCCTCCTGGGTACCTGTTGGTCACAGTCCGTTTTGTCACAGTCCGTTCTGTCACAGTCCGTTTTGTCACGGTCTGCTTAGTCACCGTCTGCTCTATCACGAGCATCGGTCCCGCGCCGGCGCCAGGCGTTGCCGACGAACTCCCGTGGTGTGTATTTAGTATTCTAAATACACACCGGCCACTGTTGTCAACAGTTTCGCGGGCAGATTGTCGTCAGGCGCCTCGCGGTTGCCCATCAGCGCCGGCAACTGCCGCACGGACAACCTCTGGACCGGTCGCGGCCTCGTCTGCCAGGAACGCCCTCGCGTATTCCAGCGCCTGGCGGATGTGCAGTACCAGCAGGGCCGTGGCGCCGGCGCCGTCAGCACGCTCCAGCAGCGAGATCAACTCCAGGTGCTGTGCGCGTGAGGTGGCTATCTGGTGGGCGTCAGGGGCACAGTGCATGACGTAGCGCTGGCAGGTGTGCCACAACATCCGCACTATGCGCAACAACACCCCATCCCCCAGGGCATCGAAGTAGGCGAAGTGGAAGTTGCGGTGCGCCTGCAGCATCTCCTCCGACACCCAGTGGTCCTGCAACTGATCCATCCGGTCGAACCACTGACGCATGTCGGCGATCATCGCCGGGCTGGTCTGCGCGGCCGCCCGAACGGCGGCAATTGACTCGATGTGCTCCAGCAGGTCGAAGCAGTCCTGCAGATCCTGCTGGGTCAGCGGCCGGACCACGGTTCCCCGCCGCGGGGTGTGGTCGACCAGGCCCTCGGCTTCCAGCTGCCGCATCGCCTCCCGGAGCGGGACCCGGCTGATGCCGTACTCCGCGGCCAGCTCGTACAACGGGATTCGGGCGCCCGGCGCGATTTGACCGAGCACGATGCGGTGCCGGATTTGCTCGCAGACGTAGACGACGAGAGTATCCGGCGTCGCCGGACGCCGATGCGCTGAAGTCTGTTCAGCTGCCACGAATCGACTCGGCCCCTTCGGTACGCCGACCACTCCCGATGCCCGGCGGGTCGGCCTTCGACGGGTGGTCGACGAGCCGAGAGTAGCCGAATGCGACCGCCGAAAATGCTCGGGGACGCCAGATCACCCTGACCCAAGGCCGAGGCGCACGGCAAGTCCCCGGCGTGCTCGCGCCGGAAGCACCGGCGGTCGACAGCCCTCGCGGATCGAGTTGTCGCGGTCCGGTCAGCCGGCCAATGCGCCGCGCACCACGGCGGCCACCTGATCCGCCTCGATCAGGAATCCGTCGTGACCGAATGGGGACCGGATGGTGATCAGCGGCCGGGCGCCCGGTGCTGTGGCGATCAGCGCCCCCTCATGGGGCAGGTACAGCCGGTCGGAGTCGACGACGGCGACGGTGATGTCCGTGGTGATCCCGGACAGTGCCGCAGCGACCCCGCCCCGGCCGCGGCCGATGTCGTGGGAGTTCATCGACTCGGTGAGCACGATGTAGGAGTTCGGGTCGAAACGCCTTCCGAGTTTGGACCCGTGGTGCTGCAGGTAGGACTCCACGGCGTACCGCCCACCCCGCGCAGGGTCCTCTCCCGGCTGCGGGGTTCGGCCGAACCTGGCATCGAGTTCGCCCGCGCATCGGTAGGTGGTGTGTGCGATCTGTCGTGCGACCTCCATGCCGGCGACCGGCGCCGGCCCACCGTAGTAGTTGCCGCCGCGGAAGTTGGCGTCTGCCTGGATCGCGGCGATCTGTGGTGTTGCCCAGGCGATCTGATCTGCCGAGGCCGCTGCCGTCGACGCAATGACGACGGCGCGCTGCAGCCGGTCCCGATGCCCAGCAGCCCATTCCAGCGCGCGCATGCCACCCATCGACCCGCCGATCACTGCGGCGAAACGGTCGATGCCCATCAGGTCGGCCACCCGGACCTCAGCGCAGACCTGGTCCCGGATCGTCACTCTCGGGAAGCGCGAGCCATAGGGTTGGCCGTCCGGCGCGGTGCTGGACGGCCCGGTCGATCCGCGGCAACCACCCAGGACATTGGCGGCGATGACGAAGTACCTATCAGTGTCCAGCGGCGCCCCGCTACCGATCAGGCCGTCCCACCAGCCGGGAGTCGGTTGTCCCGGGCCGGCCGGGCCGACAACGTGGGAATCCCCGGTCAGCGCGTGCAATACCAGAACCGCGTTGTCCCGCAACGGGTTCAACCGCCCCCAACACTGGTAGGCGATCGTCACGTCCGGCAGTACCGGGCCGGACTCGGTGGGCAGGTCCCCGATCCGCAAGAACCGGCGGCCGGTGTGGCCAGGGGACGATTCCTCGCTCCCGACCCCGCGTGAACCAACCCCGTGCGACCCAACCCCGCCCAACCGCACTGCACTCCTCGACCCGCCGTCGGCCAACTGCTGCTGGCCGACGCCGGGTCGAGGAGTGAGCAGCGTCATGAGATCAGGCATCCTTGGCCGCAATGAACCCCTGATCCAGGTCGGCCAGGATGTCGTCGATGTGCTCCAACCCGACGGACAGTCGGACCAGGCCGGGCGTCACGCCGGCCGCCCGCTGCTCCGCTTCGGTGAGTTGGGAGTGGGTTGTCGATGCCGGGTGGATGACCAGCGACCGCACGTCACCGATATTGGCCACGTGCGAGTGCAGGGTCAGGCCGGAGACGAACCGCCGACCGGCTTCGGCCCCGCCGGCGATCTCGAAGGACAGCACCGCTCCGGAGCCCGCGGGCGTGTACTTCTGCGCCAACGCGTGGAACGGGCTGCTCGGCAGGCTGGCGTAGTTGACTGAGAGCACGTCCTCGCGCTCGTCGAGCCAGGCGGCGACCTTCTTCGCGTTCTCCACATGCCGCTCGACGCGCAGCGAAAGCGTCTCGATGCCCTGGGCCAGCAAGAAGGCGTTGAACGGCGCCGGGGCCGGCCCGAGGTCACGCAGCAACTGCACCCTCGCCTTGAGGATGTAGGAGAGGTTCGCGCCGAATGCCGAGTCGACGCCGAGGTCTCGCGCGTACACGATGCCGTTGTAGGTCGGGTCGGGCGTGTTGAATCCCGGGAACTTGTCGGGGTAGCGCGCGTAGTCGAAGGTTCCGCCGTCCACGATCACCCCGGCGATCACCGTGCCGTGGCCACCCAGGTACTTGGTGGCTGCGTGGACCACGACATCAGCGCCATACGACAACGGACGCACCAGGTACGGCGTGCCGATGGTGTTGTCGACGATCAGTGGAACGCCTGCCTCGTGCGCGACGGCGGCCACTGCCTCGATGTCGAGCACGTCACCCTTCGGGTTGCCGATGGTCTCGCCGAAGAAGGCCTTGGTCTGCGGGGTCACCGCCCTGCGCCACGATTCCGGGTCGTCCCCGTCCTGAACGAAGTCGACAATGATGCCGAACTTTCGAAGGGTGTGTGCGAACAGGTTCTGCGTCCCGCCGTACAGGCTGGTGGAGGCAACAACGTGGTCGCCGGCCTCGGCGACGTTGAGCAGCGCCAGCGCGGTCGCCGACATCCCGGAGGACAGCAGCAGGGCACCGACACCGCCTTCGAGGTCGGCGATTCGCGCCTCCACCACGTCTGCCGTGGGGTTACCGATCCGGGTGTAAATGGGGCCGAGGTCGGACAGCGCGAATCGGTTGGCGGCCTCGTCCGCGTCGGCGAACACGAAGGATGTGGTCTGGTAGATGGGAAGCGCGCGGGCGCCGGTGGCCGAATCCGGAGTCTGGCCGGCGTGGATCTGACGGGTTTCGAAGGACCAGTTGGGTGACAAGGTCGTGCTCCTTGGAGTGAAGTTGGAGTGAAGAGGGTGTGCGGCTACGCCGCAGGAGAGCGGTAGTGCTGAGCGATGGCGCCTCAGCGCGGGGGG
>CAJDUM010000051.1_pt1 | contig 25541 bp, 22 predicted proteins | sample 7390781 | NCBI WGS metagenome assembly CAJDUM01 (sample SAMEA7055661, study PRJEB34461) | soil metagenome | biome: terrestrial ecosystem; feature: Peninsula; material: soil | place: Antarctica | collected 2016 | reverse complement strand
TCGGCCACCGAGTCGGGGAGACGTCCACCGCTGCCCTGGCGCCGGCGCAGCGCCTCGGCGATGGAGCCGTCCACCGCCGTCCCACCGAGCGGATCGGCAGCCGCCGGGTGACGCCGCAGCGGCGGGAGGGCGCCATGAAGGCCAGGGACCGGCTGGAGTCCGGGCTGCGGAAGCCCCTGCTGATCCAGTGGGGCAGGCGTAGGCGCTGGTCTCTGGCCCGATTCTTGCGCCCGCGACCAGTCACGGTCTCCGCTCTGCTGGTTGTCATCCAACATTCGTCACTACCTCAATCGGGCACATCGGTTTTCCTCCTGACCGCGACTATCGCGCTCGGAATGTCCGGTATGCCCGGTCCGCCGCCACTGGGAAAGCGCCGGTCGGATCATTCTCGACCGAGCACTTCGCACCCGGAGCTCGTCACGCTGACGGTTGCCGAGCCAGCCTGCGAATGGCCAACTCCGCGAGTACTGCTGCGGCGTGCGTCAGCACCGAATCGTCGAACATGGCGGTGGAGGAGTGGTTGTCCGGTGCGGTAGCCGGGTCAGCAGCCGAGCAGGCGCTTAGGTTCAAGTAGGCGCCCGGCACTTGCTCCAGCACGTAGGAGAAGTCCTCCGAGCCCATCTCCGGTTCCGTCATCGGCACGTGGGCGTGGGCTCCCAGCAGGTCGGTAATGGTGTCGACGGCGAACGCGTGCTCGTTGGGATCGTTGATGGTGACCGGGTATCCGCGGACGAACTGCGCGTCGACGGTCAGCCCGTGGGCCGCGGCGATGCCGTGCACCAGGCGGAGGGTCTTGTCCTCGATGCGGTCCCGGTTCGCGGCGGACAGCGTCCGGACGGTGGCGTCGAAGGCGGCTTCGTCACCGATGATGTTCGCCTTCGTGCCGCCGGCGATCCGGCCGACGGTCAGCATCACCGGATCGAAGACGTCGAACCCCCTGGTGATCATGGTCTGCAGGGCGAGCACCATTTCGCAGGCCACCGGGATGGGGTCGAGTGTCCGGTGTGGGGCGCTGCCGTGGCCGCCGGCGCCGACCACCCGCACCTGGAGCTGGTCGCAGGCCGCCATTTGCGGGCCCGGGCGGCTGAACCAGGTGCCCAGCGGGTGCTGCGCGGAGTAGACGTGCAGCGTGTATGCGGCGTCGACGCGGTGGCCGGTGGCCTCCAGCAGTCCCTCGTCGATCATCAGCGGTGCTCCGCCGGTCTGCTCCTCGCCCGGCTGGAACATGAAGACCACGTCGCCGGCCAGGCTCGCTCGGTTGGCCGCGAGGATGCGGGCGGCGCCGACAAGCCCAGCCATGTGCAGGTCGTGACCGCAGGCGTGCATCATGCCGGGGTGGGTGGAGGCGTAGGGCAGATTGGTCTTTTCGGTGACGGGAAGCGCGTCCATATCGCCGCGCAGTAGCACCGCCGGGCGGTCCTTGGCGCCGGGGGCGCCGCCGCGGAGCACCGCGGTGATCGAGGTCAGCGCGGTGCCGGTGCTGATCTCCAGGTCGAGCCCGGCCAGCGCGTCCAGCAGCGTCTTTTGGGTCTTCGGCAGCTGCAGGTCGAACTCGGGGATCTGGTGCAGCGCACGGCGCAATTCGATGATCCCGGGGCCGATTTCGTTGGCCAACTCCAACGTCGTTCGACCAGCAGGATCCGGGGTTGCCGTCGGGTGGTCGGTGCTGCTGGGGTTCATCGTGCCTCCGGTGCTTGAGGTCTGGTCGTCACAGGATGGGGTCGTCACTGGATGGGGTCGTCACAAGGTCTGATTGTCACTGGGCCTGGTCGCCCTAGGGTTGGGCCGAGGGTACCGCCGTCGCCGTGCGACGCATTGTTGGCTGGCACTGTCGTTGGTTGGCACTGTGCGCGGGGCACCGCTCGTGGACTGCACCGCTCGCGCACTGCACCGCTCCTGTCGCGGGACCGCGCTACCGTGCACGAACGCGCCAGCCGGCGGCGACGGACGACACCAGCGTCACGACGAGGGGACCATTGATGAGCGCACCAGGAACCGCGGCGTTGGACACGGCGCTGGCTTACTACCGTGCCTGGACCGGGGGCGACTTCGAGCAGGCCATGACCTACATCTCCGACCACATCGTCTGCCAGGCTCCACTCGGGCGGCTGGAGGGGGCGCAGGCGTTCCGGGGCTTCATGGGGCCGTTCGCCGGGATGGTCACCAGGGCGGAGCTACTCGCGGCGTTCGGTGATGACACGACGGCGGTACTGATGTACGACACGGACACCATTCCGGTTCCCGGAGCACCCGGTGCGGAGTGCCTGACCGTGACCGATGGCAAGATCGTCCATCTCCGGATCATCTTCGACCGGGCGCCGTTCGATGCCGCGCGCCGCGCCTCGGTCGGCGGACCGGGTTGATCCTGAGGGGTTGCCGAGTCTCGGCAGCGACGGCTGAAACGAGTTCAGCGGCAAGCCGGGCAAGGCGGGTTGAGGAGGGCGAACGGGTTGACGCGGGCGAGCGTGGCTGTGCCCGCGAACGCCAAAGTGGGAGTGAGTTGGCGACGAGAATCGAACTCGCGCTATCAGCTCGGGAAGTCGCCCCAGTGCGGTCGCATGAGACAGTCTCACCTGCACTAACGTACTGAAGACTCCGCGCAGCGCTGCATCTCGCCTCGCAGTAGTCAGGCTCTTGAGCACCCGGCTCAGCTCCGTGTCACACCCGGCGAGACCAATCAAGTCCCGACTCCCGTCGCACCATTCCTAGGCTCCCCAGAATGCCGGTCCGCACGGTCGGGCCTCGGACCAACGTCCCAGGCACTGAGGACCGTTAGCAGTACCCGGGAAGTCAGTCCGTGGACGGTGTGCTGCCCAGAGGGATACCAATAATCAAGACCATCGCACTGAAAGGAGCGCGCGATGAAGGGAACACCTCGTTCGGCGCTACTGGCCGGGGCACTGATCGCAGCGGTTGCAACCCTGGCCGGGTGTGCTATCAGTGCGGCAGACGACGCTACCGAAACGATGGGCAACGTTGAAACAACCGTTTCGACGACCACGTCGGAGACGATGACTATGGCCTTCGTCGCAGTACAGACACCAACCCCTGAAGAGTCTGCGATCAGCATCACGGGTAGCGATGCACCTAGCATGGCGACCACTGCGGCGGCCACGCCGGGGTCGACCACTGCGGCGGCCACGCCGGGGTCGACCACTGCGGCGGCCACGCCGGGGTCGACCAAGTTCCAGAACTGCAGTGAGATGCACAAGGTGTACCCGCACGGTGTCGGGCGACCCGGTGCAGTTGACCACACCTCCGCGACGGGTAAGCCCGTCACCAACTTCTTCGTCTCAGCCGCGCTGTACAACGCGAACAAGCACTCGGACCGAGATGACGACGGGATCGCTTGCGAGCAGCGGTGAGAACCTGCGCGACCCACCGGCCTTGCGCCTGACCGCGTCGCCAACGCAGTGGTGCCGACTTCCCAACCGTAGTGAGGGAGCGGTGGTCGGCCTGGACCGACTCGTGATCCCGCCGGGCGCGGTCCGCCGGGTCCGCCGTCCATTCCGGGAATTCGTCGCCGTCGCCATGCCTGCGCGGGCAAACGTGAACAGAGCGGGCGACGAGAATCGAACTCGCGCTATCAGCTTGGGAAGCTGAAGTTCTGCCACTGAACTACGCCCGCATGAGCGCCCTCACTATACCCATATCGATCCGACCCATATCGATCCGCCGACCCGCGCGACCTGCGTCCGTTCTGTCCCGTATGACGGTATACGCATATCGTGCTCGCTCGGCTGGGTGGCGGGCTGCCGCTCGCCGACCGCCGGTCGGTCGCCGAGCCGGCGGCTCGGCACCGTTGGTCGGCCACTGCCCCGTCGCTACCTGGTCGGCGGCGTGGCCGGTGTCCGATTCGTCCTCAATGGCGATATACGCATATCGCGAGTGGTCGTGGGGCGGCCGGTCGGCCGGATCGACAGCGCCGATCGGCGACCACCCGGCCGTGTGCGGGGGCCGTTTCGTTCTTGATGGATCGTTCATGATGGCGATACACGAAATATCGTGGTCGTCCCGTCGGGCTGGTGCCCGGACCGCTCGTCACCATTGATCGGTCACTGCCTGGCCGGTTTCGTACAGGGCGTCGACACCGAACAGCCCAGGGCCGACCCGGGCAGGATCTCCGTCATCACTTTCTCGACCCTCGGTACTCCTGGTGCCCCCCGCACCCTCGATCAGCAGCATTCGGCGCTTGGTTCGTGCGCCGCCCGGCGCGGAGAAGCCGCCGATGGCGCCGCCCGCGCCGAGGATTCGGTGACATGGGATGACGATGGGGAACGGGTTGGCTCCTAGCGCCCTGCCGACGGCCTGCGCGGCGCCGGGCATGCCGATACGGGCTGCCACTTCCCCGTAGGTCAGGGTGCTACCCGGTGGGATGGTCCTGGTCACCCGATACACCCGCAGGGCGAAGTCCGCGATCCCGCCCAGGTCCAGCGGAATATCGGCCAAGTCGTCAGGGCCGCCGGCCAGGAGATCGCGGATCCGCCCGATCGCCTGTCGTATGGCGGTCGGCGGGACCGTCTCGCCAACTCCCGGAAACTCCGTCCGAAGGGAAGCTCGCACTGCGTCGGCCGACCGCTCGGGCAGCAGCACGCGGGTGAGGCCGTGGCTGCCCCAGGCCAGGCTGCAGGTCCCGATGGCCGTGTCGAACACGGCGAAACCCTCGGTCGGGGCCGGGCCGTCCGCGGGTCTGGCGACGGGGTTCGTCATGCCGTCATCTTCTCTCAACCAGCCGACAACCGATCGACACCCGGACCACAACCGACCGACAACCGGCCGACATCAGACCGCCGACACCAACAACCTGCCAGCCGGGCGGCCAGCCGGGCCGGCCGCCGATAGGCTCATCGCCATGCTGCTGTCCGACCGCGACCTGCACGCCGAGATCGAGGCGGGCACGCTGATCATCGACCCGTTCGACCCGACGCTGGTGCAGCCGTCCAGCATCGACGTGCGCCTTGACCGGTTCTTCCGGGTGTTCAACAACCTGAAATACACCCACATCGACCCCGCACAGCAGCAGGACGAGCTGACCAGCCTGGTCGAGGTCTCCGCCGGCGACGCCTTCGTGTTGCACCCCAGAGAGTTCGTGCTCAGCTCCACCTACGAGTCGATCACCCTGTCGGACAGCACGGCCGGCCGGCTGGAAGGCAAGTCCTCGCTGGGCCGGCTCGGCTTGCTGACGCACTCCACCGCCGGGTTCATCGATCCGGGGTTCTCCGGGCACATCACCTTGGAGCTGTCCAACGTGGCCAACCTGCCGATCACGCTGTGGCCCGGTATGAAGATCGGTCAGCTGTGCCTGTTCCGGCTCACCTCGCCGTCGCTGCACCCCTACGGATCGGCCGAGTACGGCTCGCGCTACCAGGGCCAGCGGGGGCCGACCCCGTCGCGTTCCTACCTGAACTTCCGCATCGACGACGTGCGCCGCTAGGGGTTGGGGCCATGCGTACCGCGCAGGAGAGGACCGCGAACAGATGAGCTCACTGTCGATCATCCTGACCGTCGCCTGCGCCGCGGTCACCGTGGTGGCGATCGTGATGATCGCCCGGACGGTGACCAGGATGGTCTCCACCATCCGGCTGGGCCAACCCGATCCGACCAGGAGCGGGCACCCCGGCCGGCGGTTGGCCACGGTGCTGAAGGAGACCGTCGGGCACACTCGGATGCTCAAGTGGGGCATCGTCGGGGTCGCCCACTGGTTCGTCTTCGTCGGTTTCATCGTGCTGTCGCTGTTGATCGTCGAGGCGTTCGGCGAGGTTATCTCACCGTCGTTCGAGCTGCCGGTGCTCGGCGGTTGGGGGCCGTGGAACCTGCTGGTGGAGATCCTCGGGGTGACCACGATTCTCGGTATCACGGTGCTGATTGTGATCCGACAGCTGAACCACCCCAGGCGGGCCGCTCGCCGGTCCCGGTTCACCGGATCGAACTTCTGGCAGGCGTACTTCGTCGAGATCGTCGTGGTGATCGAGGGCGTCGGCGTCTTGCTGGTCCGCGGCTTTAAGCAGTCCGCCGGCTACCTGGACCAGCCGACCTGGGCGGCGCCGGTGGCGCACTGGCTCGGCTCCTTCCTGCCCGGCTCGAACGGCTGGATCGAATCGATTGCCACCGTCAAGGTGTACTCGGCGATGGTGTGGCTGATCGTGATCGCCGCGAACATCACCATGGGCATCGCCTGGCACCGATTCACCGCCTGGGTCAACATCTTCTTCAAGCGGGAGTCCTCCGGGCGCCCGGCGTTGGGCGCGTTGAAGCCGATGATGTCCGGCGGTGCACCGTTGGACTTCGAGAAGGCCGACCCGGAGACCGACGTGTTCGGCGCCGGGAAGATCGAGGACTTCTCCTGGAAGGGCTTCCTGGACTTCACCACCTGCACCGAATGCGGCCGTTGCCAGTCCCAGTGCCCGGCCTGGAACACCGCGAAGCCGCTGTCGCCCAAGCTGTTGGTGCTATCCCTGCGTGATCACGCCTATGCCAAGGCCCCGTACTTGGCGGCGGGTGGCGGCAAGGACATGGCCGGCGTGGAGAAGCTGTCGCCGGAGAAGATGGCAGAGCTGGCGCACAGCGATCCGCTGGCGGTGCTGGAGGCCGGCCGGCCGCTGGTCGGCACCGCCGAGCAGGACGGGGTGATCGACCCTGAGGCGCTGTGGGACTGCACCATGTGCGGGGCCTGCGTGGAGCAGTGCCCGGTGGACATAGAGCACATCGACCACATCGTCGACATGCGCCGCTACCAGGTGATGATCGAATCGGAGTTCCCTACCGAGCTCGGCGGCCTGTTCCGCAACTTGGAGAACAAGGGGAATCCCTGGGGGCAGAACAACTCCGACCGGATGGCCTGGGCCAAGGACCTGCCCTTTGAGGTGCCAGTGGTGTCCGGAAAGATCGACGACGATCACGAGTACCTGTTCTGGATCGGCTGCGCCGGTGCATTCGACGACCGGGCCCGTAAGACTGTCCGGGCGGTCGCCGAGCTGTTGCACATCGCGGCGGTCGGTTTCGCGGTGCTCGGTACCGCGGAGACCTGCAATGGCGACCCGGCGCGCCGGGCCGGCAACGAGTTCCTGTTCCAGATGCTGGCGCAGCAGAACGTGGAGACCATCAACGCGGCGTTTGGGGATAGGGCGCGAAAGAAGATCGTCACCAGCTGCGCGCACTGCTTCAACACGCTGCTGAACGAGTACCCCGACCTCGGCGGGCAATACGAGGTGGTGCACCACACCCAATTGCTGAACAAGCTGGTGCGCGACAAGCGGCTGGTGACGGTCACCCCGCCGGGTGGGGCGACCCGGGAGGTCACCTACCACGACCCGTGCTTCCTCGGCCGGCACAACAAGGTGTACTCCCCGCCCCGGGAGCTGATCGGCGCCGCTGGAGCCAAACTCACCGAGATGCCGCGGAACTCCGCTCGCGCGCTGTGCTGCGGGGCCGGCGGCGCGCGGATGTGGATGGAGGAGCGGATCGGCAAGCGAATTAACCTGGAGCGGGTGGACGAGGCTGTCGCGACCGGCGCCAAGCAGATAGTCACCGGCTGCCCGTTCTGCAAGGTGATGCTCACCGACGGGCTGACCGCTCGGCAGGCCGATGGCATTGCCGAGGACGTCGAGGTGCTGGACGTGGCCCAGGTGCTGCTGGCCGGGGTGAAGCGGCCGGGGTGAAAGGACCGGGGTGAAGCGGCCTTGCTGAGCTCCTGCCATCATCGAGTCGTGGGTGTGACGACGCGCTCTGGCGCGTTCCTGGACCCACGACCCGGATAGTGTGGGCCGATGACGGAAAAGCCTGTGGCCACCGGTTCGGATCGTGCTGACCTGAACCCGGATGTGGCGCCCGGCGCTGCGATTCCAAGTACTGATAAGCCGAATGCCGATGGCGACGACTCGGTCACGGTTGATGCGGTGCCAGGTGACGCAGGCACTGCTGATGCGGATGTGATCGACGCGGAAGTGGTTGACGCGAACAGGGCCAACACGGGTGCCGAGGGTGCCGACGATGCCCCTGCGCCAAGCGTGAACGGACCAGCCACCGACCCCAACGCCGGGCAGTCCACGGCGCCCAGCGCAGACACTGCCGCCGCGTCTACCGAGGCACCAGTTGCCGGGCCGGCCGCGGCTTCAGTCGCAGCTACTGCCACGGCCCCTGCATCAGCGCCGGTTACCGACTACACCGACGCCGGCATTCCGACCATGGAATACCTGCAGGACCGGATCGACCGGAAGTACGGCACGGCGCTGGGAGCCACCGAGTTGGCGCAGTCCACCGCCGCCAGGAAGACCCACGCCCAGCGGGACGCCGAGCTGGCCACGGCGGCCAAGGAGCGGCTGGAGCAAATCCGCCGCTCGATGGGCCCGAAGGGCTGACCTCCAACTGAGCTCGTCGAGTGACCCAGTGCGACAAAAAGTCGCAGCTCGATGCATCAGCCGGACTGAGCGGGAACTGAGCGGGCTCTTCAGCCCGCTGGCGACAAAAGGTCGCAGTTCGATGAGGGCACCTCGCACAAAGCCGCAGGTCGGCACCAGGGAAGGCGCATCGACCTGCGACTTTTTCGCACCGTGCCCCCAGCGAATGCGCGCGCGAGCGGAGCCTGCTGAGCCCTCAGCCGGGGATCAGCGTGCTGACGCCGAACCGCTCGAAGTCGCGGTCGAACGTGGCGACGCTCGCGCCGTGCTCGGTTGCGAGCGCTGCGAGGTGGGCGTCGGTGGTCAGGTTGCCGGCGCGGTGGCATGATCTGCCTCGCAGTGAAGCGGGCTCGGCCGACGACCTTTACCGGCCGACGCCCAGCTCACCGGCGATCTCCTCGTCTTCCAACTCGGCCGCCAGCCGCAATGCGTGCTCTGGCGCGACTGTCGGCACGCCCATGTCGTAGCTGGCAAACGAGTACGGCTCGGCGGAGCCCGGTGCGGCCAGGCCCGCCCGGACGGCGGTGTTGATCGCATCCTTGAAGGTCAGGCCACGCTCGCGCATCACTCCTTGCACCAGCGCCATGACGTCCGGGTCAAGCATCGGCAGGAGTGGCCAGATCGGGCGGAGTCGTCACTCATTCGCTGGCTTGACACGGCCGTTCGGACGGGCTTCGGTCTAGGTAGCAGCGTGGTACTGATGCGCAGTTCTCCTGACCTGGAGGTGGCCGCGATGCTCGACCACTCCCAAGCGGAACATTCCAATGCCATGTCGGCGGTGAGGCCGGACTCCCGCGAATCTCACCATGAGAGCCTCGAACCCCAACTGGGTGCCATTCCGGTGTCGGCCGTTTCGCCCGGGCGTCGACTTGGGCGCTCAACCGTCGCCGATGGCGCCGCTGACCCCCAAGATCGGTTGCGGTACTTGCGACGCAGCCACAGCTACCGACTGCCGGGTGAGGAACGGGCCGAAAGCTCGGACTACCGGACCGCAGAACGTCTGGACCCGCCGCTCGTCGCCGCGCTGCGCAGGTCGAACGGTGGTCACGCAGTTTCGCTTGACGTTGGTTTCAGCGGCCGGCCGGCAGTTGATGTGTGGGCGCTCGGGACTGCGGTTGCGGCGGGCCGATCCCGATTGAGTGCCATAGGTCCGGCCCAGAGCCAGGACCTGGCCGTGTCCCGGGATGGCGGCGCGGCAGGCTCGTCCCCCACCCGCCTTGGCCAGGTGGGGTCGATCATCCGACGCACCGAGGAGTCGGCGACGCTGTTGAAAGAACTTGCCGAGCCGAAGGTGTTCCAAGGCCCCGACGTGGAACTCCAAAAGAGCATTGTCCAGAAACTGGAACAGGCCATCCCCGACTTGCACAAGGAAACGACGATCAAGCGTGATCAGATGGAGGAGGAAATCGGCGAGTGGGACATGGAGTTCAATCATCGGAAACAGAAGACCAACACCGAGTTCCTTGAACATCAAACGGAAAAGGCGAAGCGGCGAGCTGCGCTGCCACCCATCTACGACAGCCCACTGCTGTATCTGGGCTCGATCGAGTTGACCGGCATCCCCGCCTCCGACGAGGACGACGAGGACATGATCGCCGGCGCGACACTGGTGGAGACGAACAACGCACTGGGGCCAAACGACAACGCCATCGATTTGTCCAGGATCGCCGGCGTCGAACAGGAAGTCGTTGAGAACACATTGCGGACGATGATCAAAGCCCAGCAGATCGAGTACCTGCGCAAGAGCGGCTTCGTCGGGGACGAATGGAAGATCATCGTCGAGGTACACTACTACCGGAATCGGAGCGTCTCATCGCCGAACTTGCACAAGGACACGCTGGGGCAGACTCTCTTCGTGAACCTCAATTACACTAACGAGGAGGAGACTGCTGGCCCGGAGTTCATGGTCAATCCACCATTGGTGCAGACCCATGAGGACAAGATCGAGCAGAATCTGCCGGGCGCGTTCATGGACGATCTGAAGCAGACCCGCGACGGCGAGAGCCCGACCGAGATCAGGACGACAACACTTGCCCCCCACAGCGTGGTGTCGTTCGTTGACGAGGCTATCCACCACGCCACCCCACTGATCGGACACCGGAGCGTCGAACCGGCAGGGCTGGAGAGATTCCTTTCCAGCGAGCCAGGTTTCATGGAACTGTTCGCGCAAGCGGAAGACGCCTACAAGAAGTCCCGGCCCACGACCGGGCTCTGGTCGTTCATCAGCTCTTCGCCGAGCTTTGTCGATTCCTTCGCCGTAGAGGTGCCCACAACGCTGAAGACATCGTGGGAGGCGTGGATGGAGATTTGCGCCCGCGGGGGCAATGCCAAGCTCCAGCGCCCGGTGTTTCTCGAGTCGGGCATGACCGGGGAACAGGTCGATCGGCTGATGACCGAGTACGGCGAAGACGGTTTTAATTCGGTCAACATCCCGAGCCGCGCCAGAACCAACGAAAAGAGCGGTGGGCGGATTCCGCTCGCACCCGAAGGCGACAAGACCAGGCGCCCTGCACTCAAGCGCGAGATGAGCCAACGGGCCTTGGACAACAACTTGCCCCAGGTGGACCTCGGCCCGCGGCGCTTCTTCCGAACCTGGGTGCGAGCAGTCCGCAAGTGAGCAGACTTGCGGGGCCAGTAGGACAACAGGCTGGGCCTTGATGCGGTCGCCTCACACTGCGCCCAGGTGTCCATTAAGAGCGTCGTATCGAGGCTCGAATTTCAGTGCGTGAACTCGACAACGGCTGAACCAGTTGCGAGCGGGACACCATCACATTGCCGTTGAATCTGGAACGGTGGTGGGTGCGTATTGGGTTCCTGGGGCCGCTGGAGGTGGGCGTCGGCGGCAGTAGAGTGCCCAGCTATGGGCCCCGGCTGTGCCGGCTGCTGACCAGGCTGACGCTGGACGAGTGCGGCAGGCATCGGCGGTCGAGTTGGTCGACGCGATCTTGGCCGCCGATTCGCCGGTCGCGTCAGGCACGCCGACCTGGTGCCAGGCGGGTGCTCACTGGAGGCTCGCTAGGCGATAGCGGCGAAGTGCTCGACCGTGGGATGCGGTTCGTAGAAGTGGTGGAGCAGGCGCTTCCAATCCTGGAATTCAGCGGACTTGCGGAATCCGTCAACGTGGTGCGCGACGCTGTCCCACTCGACGAGAAGCAGGTAGTGGTTGGGTGATTCGATCGAGCGCGACAGCGATATGCGCCGGAAACCGGGCTGGCAGCTGATCAGTGGCCGGGCCTGCTCGAAGGCCGACTCGAAATCCTTCTCCTGACCTGACCGGACCGGCAGGATCGCGTGCTCGAGAATCACCGAATCTCCAGTCTCGTCGTTAGGCTGCGTGGATGACGACCTTCTCAACCTACAGGCGGTGGCGCTTGTGCCTCGGGGGGGATGCGCAGGCGGTGGGCGACTTGGTTCGCGATCGCATCATCCCTCACTACCGAGCGCTGGACCCCACCGTGCAACTGGGCCTTGAGCAGATCGAGGGGTCCCATGCGATCCTGGCCATTCAACGTTGGCCCGACCGCGGGCGCCGAGACCCGGCGACGACCGGAGCGGCGTTCGAGGCGTGGTTCGCTGCCTATCGACCGCTGTTGGCGGAATGGGAGCGATTGGTCGAATTCGAGGCGGAGTGGGAGTCGCACGAATTGATATAGCGCGGCGGGCCGACGCTGAGTGTCACGGTCAGCCCATGGTCTTGGTGCCGTCGATCGACTCGCGGATAATGTCGGCGTGGCCGGCGTGCTGGGCGGTTTCGGTAGCAATGTGCATCAACGCATGACGAGCCGACCGCGACGTGCCGGGTTCGAACCACGGAGCCTCCGGTAGCGGGTGAGCCGAATCCAGATCCACTGTGCGGATGAGGGTGTCGGTGCGAGCTGCGACCGCCTCGTAGGACCCCAATACCGAGGAAAGCGTTTCACCGTCCAGGAGCCTGAACTGCGAGGCGTAATCGGACCAGTCTGCGTCGGTGAAGGACGGGAACGCGGTAGGGCCGTCGACGATGAAGCGCGCCCAGGTATCTTCGGTGAGAGCGACGTGCTTGATCAGGCCACCGATGGTCAAATCACTGACGGTGCTGCAGGTGTTCGCCTGCTCGTCGGTGAGGTTCTTCGTGGTCTGCCGCAGGAACCGCCGCCGGCCTTGCAGCAGGTCGAGCAGGTCGCGGCGCTCCTGGCTGAGATCGGTGGTCGGGACCATCTCGGGAGTGCTGTCGGTCATAACGAACACCTCTCCGCGGGCTGTGCCTGTCCAGCGTGACTGTATCGTTTCCATGGTGTCTCCAGGTTGCCGATCGGCGCTGGGTCCGGGCGGCGCGCCTAGCTGGTACGGCCGAGGAGCAAAAGTCGCAGCTCGATGAGGGCACCTCGCACAAAGCCGCAGGTCGGCACGAGGGCAGGCGCATCGAACTGCGACTTTTTCGCACCGTGCCCCAGCGAAGGCGAGCGCGAGCTGAACCTGCTGAGCCCTCAGCCGGGGATCAGTATGCTGACGCCGAAACGCTCGAAGTCGCGGTCGAAGGTAGCGATCGTTGCGCCGTGCTCGGTCGCAAGTGCCGCGAGGTGGGCATCGGTGGTCAGGTTGCCGGCAGTTCCCGCCATGTCGAGGAGGCCCTTGAGAATCGACAGGTGACGAGCGGTCGGCTCTGGGATCACGGCGACAGGTCGGCTCAGCCAGGATTCCACCAGGGTGAATGCCTGCTGGGTTGTTAGTGGCCGCGGCGTGATCCGGGGATTGGTGCTGATCCGGATGAAGGCGAGCAGGCAGACCCACGGCAGCGCGATTGCCTCGGTCCCGGACAGCGCTGCGGTGAGCCAGCGTTCGGCGGACTTGTGCTGTGCCGCAGCGCGATTGGCCGCATATAGCAGCACGTTCGCGTCGACGATCTTCACCGGCCGACACTCAGCTCGCGGGTGATCTCTTCGTCTTCCATCTCGGACGCCAGCCGCAACGCGTGCTCCAGAGAGACTGCCGGCACGCCCATGTCGTAGCTGGGGAACGCGTACGGCTCGTGGGAGACCGGTGCGGTCAGCCCCGCCCTGACGGCGATGTTGAGGGCTTCCTTGAAAGTGAGATCGCGCTCGCGCATCACTCGCTGCACCAACGCCATGACATCCGGATCAAGGGTCACAGTTGTCCGCATGGAGGCATCATAGCATCATGTCGTCTGATGACAAGATGTCCACCCGCGGATGTTCGACTTCTGTGGCAATCTCGACTTCTTCAACGCTGACCTGGGTTCGGCGAATGGATTGCTCGTCGAGTCGTTGGGCAGCGGATCTTCAAGGCACGGGCGGACCTGCTCGCCGCCATCCCCGACCACGCCGACCGCACGCGACCGGTCGCCCGACTCAGCTCGGGCAGTCCACCGCGATCGCCAGGGCGGAGCACACCTGGCGCATTCTGGTGTCGCTCAATCGTCCTAGCCGGTCGACGAGGACGGTGAGGGACACGCTCTCCACCGAATCCAGGTTCACCGCCGAACGGCGCGGCACCGGGTCGTCGCCGGGGTCGAGGACTACTTCGCTGACCAGACCCCGGATGGTCGTCGTGCATGGCGCGATCAGCGCACGGCGGTGTCTGGGGATGACGGCATCTCGCGAAAGCACGACAACTGGTCGGCGGCCGATCTCGGCCATTTCGCACCACCAAACTTCGCCTCGGGCGGGAAGCGCCGTCACGAGGCTGCTGCGGCTCGCCGAAACGATGACAGGTCGCCCCACTCGTCCGGCTCGTCCAGCGGGTGCTCGTCGTAGGCTGCATAGCTCGCGTCGATCTCGACGGCGCGATGAAGACCGAGCAGAGCGGAGAGTGCCTCGTCGACGAGGGCTGCATCGGTCGCTCCCGCGTGGATACTCCGAGCCTCCGCGAGGAGTCCCGCATCCACTGTCGTGCTCAATCGTGTGCGAGCCATGCCATCATCATGCCACGTAGCACCTGCCGCTGATGTGAGGTTCCTGACTGTTCGACCCAAGAGCGCGCGAGCAGGCGTTTAATTGATGGGCCGACCCTGGATGCGTAGGTGGCACGACCGCCAGCAGACGGCGCCTTACGGCGCGGCAGTCGAGCTTGGGCGATGCGGGAGGTTCGATTCCCCCCGTCGGCACCACTGTCGCGGTTCTAGAAATGGCACCGTGAGCTGCCTGACGGTAGGCACCATGGTTGGGACGACGACCTTTCGAGTTGTCACGCTGCGGTCGGCATTGCTGACCCGGCCACCCGTTTCAGCCCTGCCGGTTGGCCGGCGAGAACCCGAAGTTGCCGCCGTCCTGCTCTGCCCGGATCACGTGCGTTACCGCGTTGATCAGCGCCAGGTGGGTGAAGGCCTGCGGGAAGTTGCCCAGGTGCCGACCGCTCACCGGATCGAGTTCCTCGGCGTACAGCCCCAGCGCGGAGGCATGGGACAGCAGCCGCTCGCACAGCGCCCTGGCCCGCTCGACCTCGCCGATCTCCATCAGCGCCGACACCAGCCAGAACGAGCAGATGGTGAAGCTTCCTTCGACCCCGCTCATCCCGTCGTCAGTCTGCTGGGTCCGGTAGCGCAGCACCAGTCCGTGTTGGGTGAGCTCGTCGGCGATGGCCAGCACCGTCGCCCGGATCCGCGGATCCTCTGGCGGCAGGAATCGCACCAGCGGCGCCAGTAGCAGCGACGCGTCCAGCTCGGTGCTGCCGTAGGACTGCACGAACACCCCGCGCGCGTCCAGCCCGTTGGCCAGCACGTCTGTCCTGATCTCCTCGGCAACGTCGCGCCAGCGGGTGGCGTGGTCGGGTGAGTCGTGCAGCGTGGCCAGCCGCGAGCTCCGGTCCAGCGCGACCCAGCACATGATCTTGCTCATGGTGAAATGTTTCGGCTCGCCGCGGATCTCCCAGATGCCGCGGTCGGGGTCTTGCCAGTTCGCCGCCGCCTGCTCCGCCTGGGCGATCACGATGGGCCACATCTCCTCGGGCAGCTGTTCCCGGGACCGGGTGTGCAGGTAGACCGAGTCCAGCAGCGCGCCCCACATGTCGTGCTGCTGCTGGTTGAACGCGCCGTTGCCGACCCGCACCGGCCGGGAGTCGTCGTAGCCGGTCAGATGATCCAGGGTCCGCTCGGTCAGGTCCCGCTCGCCGTCCACCCCGTACATCACCTGCAGATCTTCCGGGTTGTCCCGGCAGACGTCGTGGATGAAGTAGAAGAAGTCGTCGGCCTCCCGGTCGAATCCGAGGGTGTACAGGCCCCACAAGGCGAACGTCGAATCGCGGATCCAGGAGTAGCGATAGTCCCAGTTCCGTTCCCCGCCAGGCGTTTCCGGCAGTGACGTGGTGGCGGCGGCGAGTAGCGCCCCGGTCGGCGCGTATGTCAACCCCTTCAGCGCGAGCGCGGAGGATTGCAGGTAGGACCGCCAGGGGTGATCAGGGAACGACCCGAGGGTGAGCCATTGCCGCCAGTACGCGCCGGTCTGCGTCAGCGTGGTGTCCGCCTCCTGCTGAGTGGCCGGACCGGGCAGCTCGAAAAATGCCAGCGCGACGAACTGGAACTCACCGGCCTGCATCCTGGTCCGCGCGGTCGCCGCAGTGCCCTCGATGCCGAAGCGCAGCGAGCTGGTCAGCCGGAGCGTTGGTTGACCGTGAGCGGTGGCCACCACCTGGCTGTAGTCGTCTTCGGGGTAGTCCCACTGCGCAGGGGTGCGGCCGTAGTCGAACAACGGCCGGCAGTTGACCGAGACGTCGACGCTGCCGTAGAGGCATTCCACGGTGCGTACCAGGCAGTGCGAGGCATCGAAGTCGGTGGGCGCCCTGCGGTGGGTCTTGGAACGCTCGGCCACGTTGTGCCACGGGCCCATCACGAGCGCGTCGCGGACGATCAGCCAGCCGGTGGGCGTCTGCCAGGTGGTCTCCAGTACCAGGCTCCCCGGAAGGTAGCGACGGGCAGTCGGCACCTGCACGCCGAACGGGCCGACCCGGAATGATCCGGCCGACCGGTCCAGCAGCGCGGTGAAGAAGCTGGGGGAGTCCGGTCGGGGTGCGCACATCCACTCGACCGCTCCCGACGGGGCGATCAGGCAGTTCGTCTCGCAGTCGGACAGGAATGCGTACTCGGCGATACCCGGAAACGTCCCAGCGGATGGCATCCGGGACGGCAAGGTGGGCGCCGCCCCCGATTCACGTTGGCGGGTTTTGGGGTCGGCATGTTCGGTCGCTTGCTCGTCCATCTGCCCATTGTCCGATCCGGAGCAGCGTCCCGCAGGTTCAGCGTCTTGAACGGCGCAGTTCGTGAGCCTTGCCTGTCGCGTTGCGCGCTACAGGTTGGTCTACAAGTAGGCGACGACGAGCTGCTGCCAGAGCACCACGCCGGTGATCCATCCGGCCCACAGCGCCAGCGTGCAGATCATGCCGATCCACACCTTTGCGGTAACCCGGCCGATCCAATCGCCGCCGGCGTCCCGGTCGAGGTCGTAGGGGAACGAGCTGACGCACCGAGCCCGTGCCGGGTGCCGCGGATCGGCGAGGATGACGCCGTCCTCGTACGGCAGGCCGTGCAGCACAAGCGAGTCGGGCGTGCCGCCGACCGTGTAGTTCACCTTCGTCTTGGTGCCCGGCCCGCTGTACCACCGGCGTTCGACCTGCCAGCCGTGCGCCACCGCCATCCGCACGTTCTGGTACGTCACGCCCGAGTAATAGGTACCGGCGCCCCCCTGGTCGACTCCGATCACAGTGGCGACCACGCCGTACCGGAGCAGCGCAAACTCGGTCCAGCCGGTGCGGATACGCAGAATGATGACGACCGCGATCGCCACCGTGCCGACCACGGTGAACGTCCAGGGCAGGCCGCCCCACAGCGCGATGGGCGCGACCGCGATCATGAACAGCGCCCATGCCTCCCACCACTTCCAGGGCAGTGACGCGGCCAGGAACGCGGTGGGAACCCGCCGCGGCGGGGCGGACAGCGGGCCGTCGGAAGACCCCTCGGCAGGCCTCTCGGCAGGCCGGTATTGCTGCTCCTGACGCTGTTGCTGGGCCCGCGCCTGGGCGAGCAGGGATTCCAGCCGCCGCACTTGCTGGTCGGGCGTCTCGGTCATGCGGAGCAGTATGGGCGCGTCTGGGCTGTTCACGGAGGTGATCGCGGAAACCGATTCGGCCCGTGACCTGGTTCTGCCCTTCCGGTGCCGCGGCGGTCAGCAGCAGCCCGGTGTGATGCCGCCAGGAGCAGGCCGTTTGGGAACAGCCAGTCAGAAGCTGCCGCCACCACCGAAACCGCCGCCGCCACCTCCGCCGCCACCACCGAAACCGCCGCCACCACCGAAACCGCCGCCGCCTCCGCCGCCGCCGAAGCCGCCGAAGCCGCCGCCCCAACCGCCACCGCGGCGCCCGGAGCCCAGGATCGAGTCGATCAGGATCCCGCCGAGGATCGCCCCACCGATGCCGCCCATCCGGGAGCCGCCGCGCGGCCCGTTGGTCCATGAGCCCATGTCGTCCTGGGCCTCGTCGATGGCTTGCCTGGCCAAATCGGTGGCCCGCTCGGCCTCCGCAAGCGCCTGCGCCGCGTCCGTACCGGACAACGACTCGGCCTGCTGTAGGTGGGCCTGCGCGCTGGCCAGCCGGGTCCGCGCGGTGCTGCCGACAGCGCCGCGGCGGGTGCTGATGAAGTCCGACGCCGCCGACACGCTCGACCGGGCGGTGACCAGTGCGCTCTGCAGCGCGGCCTGCGCCCGCTGCTGTTGCTGCTGGGCGGACCGGGTGTCAGCCAGGATGCTGTCCAACGCGTGGTCGGCGTCGTTGAGATTCTTCAGGTTGTTCAGCGGGTCCTTGGCCGCGTCGGTGCTGCTGGCAGTGGTCAGTGCCGCTTGCACCTGATCCAACCGGGTCTTCAGCAGCGTTTGGCTGGTGCCCGCCGGAGCCGAAGCCAGCGCCGACTTGGCGTCGGTCAGTTCGGCTGAAACGTGTTCGCGGGCCGTGTCCAGCTGCTTGGCGGCGTTCGCCAGGTCGGTGTCCATCCGGTCGACGGCGTCCAGCAGCGCGGTCGCCTGGCTGATGGACTCCTGAACCGCCCTGGTGGCAAGCACCGCAGGACCGGTGTCGGTCGCGGTCGCCTGCTGCTGAGCGGTGGCCAGCGTGCTGCGCGCGAAGTCGCGGTGGCTGACTGCCTGGTCGGTATTGCCGGCGATGACGGCCAGCGCTGCGGGGGAGTAAGTGGCGGTGAGTCGCTGCATCGTCTGCTGGCTGTTCTTGAGCCGGGCCGACAGTGCGTCGATGGTCCCGGGCAGGGTGGACAGCACCTCTGGGAGCCTGGTCTTCAGGTCACGCAACTGCTCGAACTTGGTCGACTGCGCCTCCAGCGTGTCGCTGGCCTCCTGGCAGCGTTTGAGGATCTCCGTCATCCACCCGCGGCGGGTTGCCTCGTCCTCGGGGATGTCGTCGTCGATCTCCTGGCGCAGTTCGAAGGCCTTGGTCAGCGATGCGGAGGCGGCGTCATACGCGGCGCGGAACTCGGCGACCGCCTCGGCGCCGAACTCACCCTCGGCCAGGGTGAGCTCGTTCTTGCTGGCGCGCACCGCGTTATCGGTCTGGATCAACGCGTTGACGCTGCGGTCCGACAGGTGTGCGTACGGCTCCGGCGGCGGGCCGGCGTCCTTCTTGGCTTTGGCCTGCGCCGCCTTCTTGCGCTTCGTCGAGCGGTACAAGAGGAAGCCGCCGACAGCGACCGCCAAGATCAGCACCAGCCACAGCCAGGCCAGGCTGCCTTGGCTGGCCGAGGTGCCCGTGGTGCTGCTGCCGCTGGTGCCGGCTACCGCCGCCTGGTACCCGGCTGCTGTGGCGACCAGCGCCCGCGACCAATCGGCGCCGCTGATGGTGCCCGAAGGCAGGTTGGATTCGAAGTCGCTGGAGTTGACTGTGTTGACCTGGCTCTGAGTCAGCGGAAACGGCGTGCCGACGAAGTAGCCGTAACGGCGATCCTGCGTGGCGATCGCCAACAGCATGTCGTTGCTGCCCAGGTCGGAAGCGGTGAAGCTCTCCTTGGACCAGGTGTTCTTGTCCACGCCGTCGAAGCTGGGCACCAGCACCACGTACAGGCCGATCCCGGTGGTCTTGGAGAGTTCGTCGATGGCCCCCTGCACGGCGGGCATCTGGCTACCCAGCACGCCGGCCTGGTCATCGATGTGGGCGGTGCCGACATCCACCGGCGCTGTCACACTGAGTGCCGACGCGCTCAATACCGGCGCGCTAGCGCTCACTACTGATGCGCTCGCCACCGGCGCGAGCATCAGCAAGGTCGCCACCACCGCAATCGCGGCAGCTGCGATTCGGATCTGTGCGAATCGAGCCTGTGCGATTCGAAAACGCGCGAATCGGACCACTGTGCGCATGGGTTTCCCTCTCCTGAAGCCGAGCGTCATCTTCCAGTGTGCAGGTCGCCCGAACCGGCCGCGCCTACCCGGTCCGGAGCGGGTAGGCGCGTGACCGATGCGCTCGATCCGGGCCGGCCGGAACTCGCCAGCAGCTCAGCTGCCGGATATCGGATAAGTTGCCCGGATGTCGATCTCGGAATAGCTCCGGTGCCTGGTCAACGGATCTGCCGTCATCGCCGCGTCGGTGACCGGCAGCAGCGAATGGGTCTCGTTGCGCATCCGGTAGTAGGCCTCGGCAAAATTGACACCTGCCGCGCGGCCGAACTCGCCATTGTTCGATTCGAGCAGCTTCCGCGCGAACAGGCCGTCGTACCCCTGGCTGACGAAGCAGTCCATCGCGGCGATCTTGCGACCCACCACCGGGGTGATGTCGATGAAGACGTCGTTGCGCACCCCATACAGGCTCAGCCCGTCGACCGCGGCCACCGGCAGCGAGGTGAAGAAGATCTGCTTGACGTCGACTTCGGCGTGGCCGTCAAGATTGCGCAGGTACCTGGCGGCGCTTCCGATGCCGGCCAGCGCCGTCATCGTCGCTGCGGTGTGGGTATTTCCCATGACGACAGGGTTGTGCGGATAGTCGCAGATCACGATGTCGGGCTGTTCGTCGGCGACGGTCTGCGCCACCCGGTCGACAACATCCTGCTGGACCGTCGACATCTCATCATCCAGATCGAAGGTGATCAGCTTGCCGATGCCGACGATGTCGGCGGCCCGTTCCAGCTCGTGCTTCTTGTTAGCGATGATGTCCGCCAGCCCTGACCCGGTGAGGGTGGGATCGGGGCTGTCACTGCGCCATTCCTCCGCGTAGGTGTTCGGATGGATCCGGCCGCCGTGGGTCAGGATCAGCGCAACGACCTCGTCCCCCGCGTCGGCATGGCGAGCCAGCGTTCCGCCGCAGTTGGTAACCGTGTCGGCCGGGTGCGCGTAGATCGTCATGATCTTCATCGTGGAGTCCTTCGGGTGGGAGGCTGCTGGTCAACGAGCGTTGCGGGGATCCGCTGCACGGAGTGGAACGCCCCAGTCTCTCGTGCCGTGGTGCGGTTGCCGCGTCTCTACCCGGGTGTGTCGGTGCGGATAGGCGATGCAGTGTCGCCCGGGAACAATCCGCGCACCCGCCGAGTTGTCACCATGTAAGAGTTGAGTCGACTTCGCTCAAGCTTGACAGCCCGCCTGTCAAGACCATCCTTGAGCCGGGTACGCTCAATCCAGTCTGACCACCATCAGCGGTGCCGACCGGCGCCGCGAGAGATAGCAGGAGGAAGTCGCATGTCGCGAGCCGTCGGTATCGACCTCGGCACCACCAACTCGGTCGTCGCCGTTCTGGAGGGCGGCGAGCCGACCGTCATCGCCAACGCTGAAGGGTCGCGCACCACCCCGTCGCTGGTCGCCTTCGCCAAGAACGGTGAGGTGCTGGTCGGGGAGGTCGCCAAGCGGCAGGCCGTCACCAACGTCGACCGCACCATCCGGTCCGTCAAGCGCCACATGGGCGACGGGAGTTGGCACGTCGACATCGACGGCAAGAAGTACACGCCGCAGGAGATCAGCGCCAGGGTGCTGGGCAAGCTCAAGCGCGACGCGGAGGCCTACCTCGGTGAGCCGGTGTCCGACGCGGTCATCACCGTGCCTGCCTACTTCAACGACGGGCAGCGTCAGGCGACCAAGGAGGCCGGCGAGATCGCCGGGCTGAACGTGCTGCGGATCGTCAACGAGCCGACCGCCGCCGCGCTGGCCTACGGACTGGACAAGGGCGACAAGGAGCAGACCATCCTCGTCTTCGACCTGGGCGGTGGCACCTTCGACGTGTCGCTGCTGGAGATCGGCGAGGGCGTTGTCGAGGTCAAGGCCACCAACGGCGACAACAAGCTCGGCGGCGACGACTGGGACGACCGGGTGATCGCACACCTGGTGGACAAGTTCAAGGCCGCGCACGGCATCGACCTGGCCAAGGACAAGATGGCCATGCAGCGCATCCGCGAGGCCGCCGAGAAGGCCAAGATCGAGCTCAGCTCCAGCCAGCAGACGTCGATCAACCTGCCTTACATCACCGTCGACGGCGAGAAGAACCCGCTGTTCCTGGACGAGTCGCTGTCCCGCGCGGAGTTCCAGAAGATCACCTCCGACTTGCTGGACCGCTGCCGTACCCCGTTCCACCAGGTGATCAAGGACGCCGGCATCAAGGTCGCCGACATCGACCACGTGGTGATGGTCGGCGGGTCCACCCGGATGCCCGCGGTCACCGACCTGGTCAAGGAACTGACCGGCGGCAAGGAGCCCAACAAGGGCGTCAACCCGGACGAGGTGGTCGCGGTCGGCGCCGCACTGCAGGCGGGCGTGCTGCGCGGCGAGGTCAAGGACGTGCTGCTGCTGGACGTCACGCCGCTGTCCCTTGGCATCGAGACCAAGGGCGGGGTGATGACCAAGCTCATCGAGCGCAACACCACCATCCCGACCAAGCGCAGCGAGATCTTCACCACCGCAGAGGACAACCAGCCGAGCGTGCAGATCCAGGTGTTCCAGGGCGAGCGGGAGATCGCTGCCTACAACAAGAAGCTCGGCATGTTCGAGCTGACCGGCCTGCCGCCGGCGCCGCGCAACGTGCCGCAGATCGAGGTCACGTTCGACATCGACGCCAACGGCATCGTGCACGTCTCTGCCAAGGACCTCGGTACCGGTAAGGAGCAGTCGATGACCATCACCGGCGGCTCCGCACTGCCCAAGGACGACATCGACCGGATGATGCGCGACGCCGAGGCGCACGCGGACGAGGACAAGGCCCGCCGCGAGGAGGCCGAGGTCCGCAACCAGGCCGAGGCGCTGGTCTACCAGACCGAGAAGTTCATCAAGGACAACGAAGAGAAGCTGCCGGACGAGCCCAAGGAGCGGGTGAAGACCTGCATCAGCAAGGTGAACGAGGCGCTCAAGGGCACCGACCTCGCCGCGCTGAAGACGGCGGTGGAGGAACTGGCCAACGAGTCACAGCAGCTGGGCTCCGCGTTGTACGCGCAGCAGCAGGCCAGCGGTGCCTCCGCTGGTGATGGGACACCTGACGGTGCCGCCGGCTCCGGCAGCGACGGGGCGGCCGCTCCGGAGGACGAAATCGTCGACGCGGAGATTGTCGAGGACGAGCAGAAGTGAGCCCCTTCGGAAAGGACTCAGGACGAGACGAAGGTGACGTCGAGAAGGCGTTCCAGTTCACCGACCGGCGGCGAATCGACCCCGAAACCGGGGAGCTGCGCGGGCCGAGGGCCGCGGCCGACCCCGGTAACCCGGCGAACGCCGCGCAGCCGATCACCGCGACCGTCACTGCGAACTCCGACGAGCTCGCCCTGGCCAAACAGGAGGCTGCAGAGCGGACCTCGGATCTGCAGCGGATCACCGCGGAGTACGCCAACTACCGCAAGCGCACTGAGCGGGATCGCCAGCAGGCGGTTTTGGCCGGCAAGGCTGCGGTGCTCACCGAGCTACTCCCGGTGCTGGACGATCTGGACCGGGCAGAGGCCCACGGCGACCTGACCGGCCCGTTCAAGACGGTGGCGGACAAGCTGCTGGCAGCCCTGAACAAGCTGGGGCTGATCAGGTTCGGCGCGCAGCACGACGAGTTCGACCCGACCGTCCACGAGGCGGTGCAGTTCGCCACCTCGGCGGAGGTGGCGCACCCGACGGTCACGGCGGTGCTCCGGCACGGCTACACCTTCAGCGACCGGCTGGTCCGTCCGGCGGTGGTGGCGGTGACCGGCCCCGAGCATGACAGTGCTGCGCCGACAGGTGGCGGCTTTGATGTCGCTGACGGTGCCGACGTCGGTGGTCCTGCCGTCGACGACGACAGGGCTGCACGACATGACCCGGGGGGCACTGGCGGCGGGGGCGACACGGCACCCGACAAGGGCGGCGGTTCCGAGCGGGCTTGACCGGTGGTGGTCACACTGAACGACTGGGCGCACTGAACGACTGGGCGCACTGAACGACTGGGCACACTGAACGACTGGGCACACTGAACGACTGGGCACACTGGGTGCAGGAAGGAGGTTCAGGGTGAGCGCGAAGGACTACTACGAGAAGGACTTCTACGGCGAGCTGGGAGTGGCCAAGACTGCTACGGCCGCGGAGATCAAGAAGGCCTACCGCAAGCTCGCCCGGACCCTGCACCCGGACAAGAACCCCGGCAATAAGCAGGCCGAGGAGAAGTTCAAGTCAGTCTCCGAGGCCTATGACGTGCTGTCCGACGACACCAAGCGCAAGGAGTACGACGAGGCGCGGGACCTGATGGCCTCCGGCGCCTTCCGCGGTTTCCCGAAGGCGGGTCAGGGCGGTGGCGCGGGCGGCTTCGACCTGGGCGACCTGTTCCGGTCGACGGGAGGTGGCGGTGGCGCTGGCGGTGGCGGTGGCAACGGCGGCCTTGGCGACCTGTTCGGCGGGCTTTTCAACCGCGGCACCGGTGCTACCAGGAGCAGCCGCGCCCGCCGTGGGGCCGACGTGGAGACCGAGGCGTCGTTGTCCTTCGCCGACGCGGTGCACGGTGTGACGTTGCCGCTGCGGCTGGCCGAGCGGACCGGCTGCCCGACTTGTCATGGCACCGGCGCCAAGCCCGGCACCAGCCCGCGGGAATGCCCGGTGTGCCACGGCGCCGGGCTGACCACCCGCAACCAGGGTTCGTTCGCGTTCTCCGAACCGTGCCGCAACTGTCACGGCACCGGCTCCGTGATCGACGAGGCCTGCCCGACCTGTCACGGCGACCGCACCGTGCTCAGCACCAGGACCGTCACCACTCGTATCCCGGCCGGCGTCGCCGACGGGCAGCGGATCAGGTTGCCAGGCAAGGGTGAGCCCGGAATCGGCGGCGGACCGGCCGGCGATCTGTTCGTGGTTGTCCGGGTCGCCAGGCACCCGATGTTCGGCCGCAGCGCTGACAATCTGACGCTGACAGTCCCGGTCACCTTCCCCGAGCTGGTGCTGGGCACCACGTTGACGGTGCCGACGCTGGACCGGCCGGTGTCGCTGAAGGTGGCTCCCGGCACCGCCTCGGGACGCAAGCTGCGGGTCAAGGGCAAGGGCGTGCAGCGCAAGGACGGCCACCCCGGCGACCTGATCGTCACCGTGGAGGTGGCGGTGCCCGGCCGGTTGACGGACGACGCGAGAGCCGCGCTGGAACAGTTCGCCGCGGCTCAGCCGGAGGATCCGCGCGAGGCGATCACCGCTGCAGCCAAGGCAGCGACAGTCAAATTTGCGGCGAATCCGACCACGACAAGTGCGCCATGAGCCGACCATCCACCGACAATCCGACCGGCCACTCGGCAGGTAGGGGGGCCGGCTACTCGACCGGCGCCGACCGACCCATCCACCAGGTCACCACTGATGGCCGGATTATCGGTGAGATCCGTTCCGACACACCAATATTCGTCATCTCGGTGGCGGCCGTGCTGGCCGGAATGCACGCTCAGACGCTGCGCTCCTACGACCGGGAGGGCCTGGTTTCACCCGGTCGGACGCGAGGCGGCGGCAGGCGGTACTCCCAGCGGGACATCGAGTTGCTCCGTGAGGTGCAGCGGCTGAGTCAGGACGACGGTGTCAATCGGGCGGGTATCCGGCGAATCATCGAACTGGAGGCCACCGTCGATGCGCTGCGCTCCCGGGTAGGCGAGCTGCTGGACGAGGTTGCCGCGCTGCGAACCGATCTCACCGCGTCCCGGGTGGACGTGGGACGACCAGCCCCCGGGGTGAGCGTGCACGCCGGGGTGGTGTCCTGGCCGGTAGCCGGTACCGC
>CAJDUM010000052.1_pt1 | contig 25843 bp, 24 predicted proteins | sample 7390781 | NCBI WGS metagenome assembly CAJDUM01 (sample SAMEA7055661, study PRJEB34461) | soil metagenome | biome: terrestrial ecosystem; feature: Peninsula; material: soil | place: Antarctica | collected 2016 | reverse complement strand
AAGCTATACCTCAGCGGGCGCCTGAATATCGCCGAACTATCTCGGACGGCGCTCGAACGCGCCGCGGCGCTGATGGCCAAGTACGCTGACCGCCCGATGTACCTCGCCGACGCAACCCTCGTCGCGCTCGCCGAAGAACGCGGCGAGCGGCGCATCTTCACCCTGGACAGCGACTTTCGGATCTATCGCATCCACGGCCGCACCAGCTTCGAAGTCATCCCGGGCTGACGCTTCCCGCTGGCGGATCCCCGCCTGCGGACCCGGATCGAACCCCTAGGTGCCGGACCGTCGCCGGTCGGGTTCAATGGCTCCATGCACCCTCGCGCCGGCCTGCAGGCCGAGCCCAGCGACCTGATCGACCTCGACGCGGTTCTGGCCGCCTACGAGGAGATCCATCCCGATCCGACCGACCCGGCCCAGCGGGTGGTGTTCGGCACCTCCGGGCACCGCGGCGCCAGCCTGGACGGGGCGTTCAACCGCCGACACCCACGCCCTGTCCGCCCCGGCCACTTGCACAGCGCTGGAGGTGCTGGCCGCCAACGGTGTCACCGTGATGCTCGACGTCAACGACGGGTACACCCCGACGCCGGCCGTGTCGCACGCGATCCTCAAGGCCAACCGCAAGCGCACCGACAAGCTCGCCGACGGCATCGTCGTGACCCCCAGCCACAACCCACCCCGGGACGGCGGCTTCAAGTACAACCCGCCCAACGGTGGCCCCGCCGACACCGACGCCACCAGCTGGATCGCCGCCAGGGCCAATGCGCTGCTGGAGAGCGGCCTGGACGGCGTCCTGCGAATGCCCTTCGAGCAGGCGAAACACGCCGACACCACAGGCTTCTACGATTTCACCGCCGGCTACGTCGGCGACCTGGAGAACGTCGTAGACATCGACGCGGTGCGCGAGGCCGGGGTGCACATCGGCGCAGACCCGCTCGGTGGGGCGTCGGTCGGGTACTGGGGGCAGATCGCCGAGATGCTGAACCTGGACATCACCGTCGTCAACGAGGCAGTTGATCCTCGGTGGGCCTTCATGACGCTGGACTGGGACGGCAAGATCCGGATGGACTGCTCCTCCCCGTACGCGATGGCCTCGCTGGTGGCCCGCCGGTCGGAGTACGACATCGCCACCGGCAACGACGCCGACGCCGACCGGCACGGCATCGTCACTCCCGACGCGGGTCTGATGAACCCCAACCACTACCTGGCCGTGGCCATCGACTACCTGTACACCCACCGGCCGCGCTGGGCCGCCGATGCCGGCGTCGGCAAGACGCTGGTGTCCTCCTCGATGATCGACCGGGTGGTCCAGCGGCTGGGCCGCCGGCTGGTCGAGGTGCCCGTCGGGTTCAAGTGGTTCGTGCCCGGCCTGCTGGACGGCAGTATCGGGTTCGGCGGCGAGGAGTCGGCCGGGGCATCGTTCCTGCGCCGTCGGGGCACGGTGTGGACCACCGACAAGGACGGCATAGTGCTGAACCTGCTGGCCAGCGAGATCAGGGCGGTCACCGGACAGTCTCCTTCCGAGCGGTACGCGGAGCTGACCGCGGCCTTCGGCGACCCCGCATACGCCAGGGTGGACGCGCCGGCCAGCAAGGAGCAGAAGGCGAAGCTGGGCCGGCTGGCCGCTGACGCGGTGGCCGCGGACACATTGGCCGGGGAGCCGATCACTGCCCGGTTGGTGACGGCGCCGGGCAACGGCGCGGCGATCGGCGGGCTCAAGGTGACCACTGAGAGCGCTTGGTTCGCGGCCCGCCCGTCCGGCACCGAGGACGTCTACAAGATTTACGCCGAGTCCTTCCGCGGGCCGGACCATTTGGCTCAGGTGCAGGCCGAGGCGCGCGAGGTGGTCGCCGCAGCGCTGGCCGACTGAGTCGTGGGTGTTCGTTAGCAGGGGCGCCCGCCTTGGAGGTCCAGCCGCGGCCGGGCCCTCATAGATGCAGGGAACCGCCGCGGCCGGGCCCGCTCAGCCGCGGGTTGCTGCCGCGCCACGGCCGGCACAGCCCCAGGTAGCCCGAAATGGGCAGGGGTAGCCCGAATTGTCCGGCGTGTCGCGCCAACTTCGGGCTACCGCTGGGGTTGTAGGGCCGGCCCAGGGGTCGGGCTGTCGCTGCGGGTGGGGAGGGCCCGAGAGTGGATACGGTCGAGGATGGCACCATCGGGGTGAGGCCCCCGTACTTGCGCAACGGCATCGGATGACGGTGCCGCATCCCGGATGGAGCAGCTATGCCTGAAGCCGTGATCGTCGCCGCGACCCGATCCCCGATCGGTCGGGCCGGCAAGGGATCGCTGGTGTCGATCCGCCCGGACGACCTGGCCGCGCAGATGGTGCGGGCGGTGCTGAACAAGGTCCCGGAGCTCGACCCGCACGACATCGACGACCTGATGCTGGGCTGCGGGCTGCCCGGCGGCGAGTCCGGGTTCAACATGGCCCGCACCGTGGCCGTCCAGCTCGGCTACGACTTCCTGCCCGGCACCACCATCACCCGGTACTGTTCGTCCTCGCTGCAGACCACCAGGATGGCGATGCACGCGATCAAGGCCGGCGAGGGCGAGGTGTTCCTCTCCGCGGGGGTGGAGACCGTGTCCCGGTTCGGCAATGGCAGCTCCGACAGCTGGCCGGACACCCGGAACCCGCTGTTCGCGCAGGCAGGGTCTCGCTCCGCGCGGGCCGCCGAGTCAGGGTCGGCGGGCACTGGCGGCTGGCATGACCCGCGCGAGGACGGATTGCTGCCTGACGTGTACATCGCCATGGGGCAGACCGCGGAGAACGTCGCCCTGCTCAAGGACGTCAGCCGCGAGGACATGGACCACTTCGGCGTCCGCTCGCAGAACCTGGCCGAAAGGGCCATCGCCGACGGGTTCTTCGCTCGCGAGATCACCCCGGTGACGCTGCCCGACGGAACGGTTGTCTCCGCCGATGACGGTCCCCGCGCCGGCGTCACGTTCGAGGCAGTGTCGGCGCTCAAGCCGGTATTCCGCCCGGACGGTCGGGTCACCGCGGGGAACTGCTGTGCGCTGAACGACGGTGCCGCGGCGCTGGTCGTGATGAGCGATGCGAAGGCGAAACAGCTGGGCCTCACGCCGCTGGCCCGGATCGTGGCGACAGGGGTGTCCGCGCTGTCGCCGGAGATCATGGGGCTCGGCCCGGTGCAGGCCTCCCGGCAGGTGTTGGGCAGGGCCGGCATGGCGATCGGCGACATCGACCTAGTGGAGATCAACGAGGCGTTCGCGGCGCAGGTGCTGCCCAGCCAGCGGGAGTTGGGGATCGACATGGACCGGCTCAACGTCAACGGCGGGGCGATCGCGCTGGGCCACCCGTTCGGCATGACCGGGGCCAGGATCACCGCCACGCTGATCAACTCGCTCCGCACCCACGACAAGCAATTCGGGCTGGAGACCATGTGCGTCGGCGGCGGCCAGGGCATGGCGATGATCATCGAACGGTTGAGCTGAGCCTGGGTTGGTGGCCGCCGCTGCCCGACGTCTCCGCTACTCCGAAGTCTGCAGCGTTTCTGGGCCGGATTTCCCTGCAGGTTGCGGAGCAGTGCGCATGGGGTGGCCCGGTCGGGGGCACGGCGGCCCGTGTGACGAAGTACCAGGCCGGGTCGACACCGCCGGCCGGTTCGCCCGCCCGAGGGGCGCGAGACCGGTCGCTGTATAAAGCAGGGACCGCACAGCGCAGTTCAGCGGACGAGGGATTAGCAACTGCCAGCTCAGTGACCGCGGGAGGCAAAGTGGCCAGGTTCGAGAACAAGGTAGCAATCGTCACCGGCGCGGCTCAAGGCATCGGGGCCGCCACCGCCCGGCTGCTCGCCGAGCAGGGCGCAGCCGTTGCCGTGGTGGACCTGACCGCAGATCGAGCGGAACCGGTGGCGGCACAGATCAACCAGGCCGGCGGCCGGGCGCTCGCGCTCGGCGCCGACGTCTCCGATGAAGACGCCGTGCAGGCAATGGTGCAGGCCGCTATCGGCGGGCTCGGCGGGCTGCACATCCTGGTGAACAACGCCGGTATCACCCGCGACGACCTGCTGTTCAAGATGACGCGTTCCGGCTGGGACGCCGTCATCGCCACCAATCTGACCAGCATGTTCTTGTGCTGCCAGGCGGCGACCAAACAGATGGTGGCGCAGAAGTACGGGCGCATCGTCAGCCTGTCCAGCCGGTCCGCGCTGGGTGCTCGCGGGCAGGTCAACTACGCGGCGGCCAAGGCGGGAGTGCAAGGCCTCACCGCGACGTTGGCCATCGAGCTGGGCCCGTTCAACATCGCCGTCAACGCGGTGGCCCCCGGGTATATCGCCACGGCGATGACGGACGCAACCGCGGAGCGGGTCGGCGCAACCGCGGAGCAGTATCAGGAGTTGGCCGCATCGCAGACCCCGCTGCGCAGGGTGGGACAACCCGAGGAGGTCGCTGCCGTGATCGCCTTCCTGGCCAGCGACGAGGCTTCATATGTTTCCGGGCAGACCCTGTACATCAATGGCGGTGCCCGTTGAGAGCGGTGGCCGTTGAGAGCGGTGCCCGTTGACGCCGGACCGGTTTCCTCAGCGACTGCCAGTGGCAGATCGGAGTAGCTGTGAACTTCTCCCTTCCTGACGTGCAGCGCGCTATCTGCAGGACCGCCCGCGAGGGCATCGTCGGGGCAGTGTTGCCTGACCATCTCCGGCGACTTGCTGCGCGGGACACCAGGATCGGTGGGCAGCCGGCGTGAGAGTGTTCGCCCATCCCAGCGAACTGCTCGACGCGGTCGGCGAGACCTTCGGCCCTGGGCCGGGTCTGCTCGTTGACCAGGACCGGATCGCCGCGTTCGCCGACGCCACCGACGATCACCAGTGGATCCACCTGGACCCTGAACGCGCGACCGCAGGGCCGTTCGGCGGAACCATTGCACACGGCTACCTGACGCTGTCCCTGCTGCCGGTGTTGGTCCGTGGGCTGTACCGGTGTGATGGATCCAGGATGATCGTCAACTACGGGCTGAACCGGGTGCGGTTCCCGGCTCCGCTGCGCTCGGGCAGCACCGTGCGCGCCACTGCGGTGCTGTCCGCCGCCGAACCGGTGACGGGCGGGATCCAGACCGTGCTGACCGTCACCGTTCTGGCCGACGGGGCCGAGAAGTCCTGCTGCGTAGCCGAATCGGTGTCGCGTCTTTACCCCGAGGTCGCGCCCGCCTGACGATGCGTGCCGGCTTCTCGCAGCGATCCGGCGGGAGCCTAACCGCTGGCGGTATGGTGCCTCAGCCGGCGATCCGGTCCAGCGCCGCGGATGCGTGCGGGGCCAGCGCCGCATCGTCGTGGGCGCGTTCCTCGACGTAGGCCAGCCGCCCGTCAGCGGTGATCCCGTACAGCCGGGTTGCGCCGCTGACCGGGACCGAGCCGGGGGTGCGCCACACCCCGTCGGTGGCCAGAGCCCAACTGGCGGCCGATCTGCGTTGGCCGTAGAAGACCTCGATCCGACCCTCGGCATGGGCCAGCAGCAACTCCACGGAGCCGTCCGGCTGCGGACGCCACCAGCCGACTTCCCGGGCAGCAGGGCCGGTGACCGTCCCGTCGGCCGCCAGCGACCAGCTCACCGACTCGTGACGAAGGAACGGCCGCCCGTCGTGCGAGATGGTGATCTGCTGGCCGAACTGTGGGGTGGAGTCGCCGGCGGCGTTGCCGTACAGACCGGTGCCGCGCCAAACTCCCAGCAGCGGCAGCAGGGCCAGGCACGCGGGGTCCAGGTCCGGGCCGCGCCGTGGGTTGGCACTGTCCGCAGGAATCGGCGGCGGCGGCACGGTGTCGATGTTGTGCTTTCGGGTGGCCGCAGCACGGTCCCGGGCCGCCGCCATTGCGGCGTCGCCGGAAGGGTGACCGGGCCGGTTGTCGGAGGTGTTGTCGGGCGTGTTGTCGGACGTGTTGTTGTCGGACGTGTTGTTGTCGGACGGCGGGGGGCCGGCGCGGTCCGTCATCGGTCCTGGCGGACCAACCGGTAGGCCGTGTAGCTCGCGGCGATGGCGATCAGCAGCGCCACCAACACCAGCAGTGCCACGGCGACTGTCTCCACCAGGCCAGCTTATCGTCCAGGCGTGCCGGTGCCGGGGATGCTGCGCACAGGGAATCGGGCACCGACGATCCGACGCTCAGGGTTTGATCCAGTGCAGGTCCGCGGCAGAGATTGCGGTGGCCGTGGCGAAGAGGTCGAGCGAACCGTCTTTCGCGGTCACTGTGGCGTTCTGCAGCGGGAACGGCAGGCCGGTCAGCGGGAGGTCCACGGTCAGCTCGTTGCCGATCTTCTGAACGATATCGGCCGGGACGGCGACGCCGCCGACACTGGACGGGCTGGCAACCAGATGCAGCACCCCGTTGCTCACCGAGACCGCCACGTCGATGGTGACGGCCAGGACTGTTCCGGCGACTGCGACGGTGGTACCGATCCGTACTGTGTCATTCCCCGGACCATTCCCCAGGCCACCCCCTGGGCCACTCCCCGTCCCGCCCACCGTGAGCCCCGGGCGGCCCAGCACGGTGGCCAGCGAGGCAGCGGGAATCTCCGCGGTCAGCGTGCCGCGTCCAGCGGTCAGCTGGTCGAGTGTCCCGGACAGCGCGTCGGACAGCGGCAAGGTGACGTCGAACAGATCGAGTTGGGCGCGCACGCCGGCCAGGCGGCCGGCCGAGACGTTGGTGCTGGCCACGGTGATTTGCCGGTATGAACCGCCGATCGCCTGGGTGAGGAACGGGAAGCCGTGCACCGTCACGTCCGGGTCGGCGATCTGCGACGCGGTGTTTGCGATCGCCGTCTGCGCCTTGCTCTGCGCCAACGCGCGGCCACCGAAATCGGCGGCCACCAGCAGCGCCAGGAGCACGACAATTGTTCCGATGAGCTTGCGCACTCCCTGATTGTCCCTGGTCTCGCCCGGCGGGGGGCCGATCGGTAGCTCCGGCGCGACGCCCGGGCGCGTCGTGCCGGTGGGGCTCGCCATGGACGATGCGCCGCGGCGTGCGGCGTCCAGGTCAGATGACGGGCCCGACCACCGAAATGACCCAGCCGGCGAGTCGGTCCAGCAGGTCGGTCGGTGCGCCCGACTCGGCGTGGCCCATTCCGGTCTCGATCCACAACGGGCCGGCGGCGCCGGAAGCTCGGTGCAGCGCCAGCGCGTGCGCCGGGTTGAAGTAGCGGTCTGCGGTGCCGTGCACGATCAGCAGCGGGATCGGTGCGATGCCGGCTACCAACTCCAGTGGGGTCGGTGGCACGGTCGACCACGGGGTGCCCAGCCGGACGCCGAGGAATCGGCCGACCCGCGGCCCGATCGGGCTCTCCAGCAGCCAGTGCACCCGCCGCATCGGGGCGCTCTCCCGGATGTACCAGCGCGACGGCGCTGAGACCGCGACCACCGCGTCGGGCTGATCGTCGCCGATCGCGGCCTGCCGCAGCGCCACTGCGCCGCCCATCGAGAAGCCGACGACGGCGACCCGCTGGTGACCGGCGTCCCGGGCCAGCCGGACTGCAGCATCCAGGTCCAGCACCTCGTCCCGGCCGACCGAGGATCGGCCGCCGGAATCGCCGTGCCCGCGGAAGTCCAGCGCGACCACCGCGCCGTGTCGGGCGAATTGGCCGATCACTGTCTGGGTGGAGGAGCGACCGGTGTCGTTGGTGAACCCGTGCGCGAGCACGAACGCGACAGCGTCCGGCGAGGCGGGCACGTGCACGCCGGCCAGCGGCACCCCGTCAGCGGCGCGCGCCGTCACGGAAACTGCACCACGCGTCGGAAGTGCCGGAAGTGCCGACAGTGCCGACGGTGCCGACAGCCGATGTCGCATCAGGTTCCTGTTCTTTTCACCGGACCCATGGTGTCAGGGGCCGCGAGGTCACGCGGCAGCGGCGCAACCGGCGCACGGCTGGTTTCTCATTGCAGGCCGGATAGAATCGGCTGACCTGCAGGAAGGGGAGGGTGACCGTGGATCTGCTGCTGCTGACCGCCGACCCCGATGCTGCGTGCGTGTTGCCGGCTCTCGACCTGCTCCCGGTGCGGGTGCGAGCGGCAGCGCCGGAGGCGGCCTCGCTGGTCACCGCGGATCGGTACGACCTGGTGCTGGTCGACGCCCGCTCCGACATCGCAGCGGCCCGGGCGCTGTGCCGTTTGCTCGGCGCTGACGGCCTCGGGCTGGCGCTGCTGGCAGTGGTCACCGAGGGCGGGGTTATCGCGATCGGCTCGGACTGGGGGATCGCCGACCTGGTGCTGGCCGGTGCCGGCCCGGCCGAGGTACACGCCAGGTTGCGGCTGTTGATCAGCGGAGCGGCAAGCTCCGGCAACTCCAGCGTGACCACCGTCGGCGACCTGACGGTGGAGGAGGAGACCTACACTGCGCGGCTCCGCGGGCGGGCGTTGGAGTTGACCTACAAGGAATTCGAGCTGCTGAAGTTCCTTGCCCAGCACCCGGGCCGGGTCTTCACCCGGGAGCAACTGGTCTCCGAGGTATGGGGATATGACTTCTTCGGCGGAACCAGGACCGTCGACGTTCACGTCCGGCGGCTGCGCGCCAAGCTCGGGCCGGAACACGATTCGCTGATCGGCACCGTCCGGAATGTCGGGTACAAGGTGGTGCCGCCGACTCGGCAGCAGGCCAGGGAGGAGCCGGCTCTCGGCCGGTCCACGGATCGCCGCGCCCCGGCAGCGGGGACGGCGCCGTAACCATGACCGATGCGATCTGGCAGCAGGGTCTGTCGGTGGCCGACGCCGCCGCCATCGGAGAGTTGTTCGCCCGGGTCAGGGCGGTGGACGGGCTCGGTCCGGCCGGTATCACCGACGGGCTCGGTCCGGCCGGTATCACCGTCGAGCCAGGCCCGGCCAGTAACACCGTCGAGCTCGGCACCAGGTACCTGTTGGCCAGGTCCGATGACCGGCCGGTCGGCGTGGGGTGGCGGACCGGGCAAGATCCGGCCGAACTGGTCGTCGACCCCGAGCACCGCAGGCGGGGCATCGGCTCGCGGCTGGCAGCGGCATTGTTGGACTCGACGCCGTTGGATGGTGGAGGGATCTGGGCGCACGGGAATCTGCCGCCCGCCGTGGCGTTTGCCGACTCGCTCGGCCTGCTGGCCACCCGGGAGTTGCTGCAGCTTCGTCGTGATCTGGTCGGTGAGCCGGCGGTGGACCTGCCGGACGGAGCGCGGATCCGAACCTTTGTCCCGGGCCGGGATGAAGATGCGTTCCTCGCGGTGAACGCCCGAGCCTTCGCCTGGCATCCGGAGCAGGGGCGGCTCGACCGGGCGGGGTTGGCAGCGGCGATGGCTCAGGACTGGTTCGATGCCGACGGCTTCTTCCTCGCGGTCGACGGCTCTGACACCACGCTGGGATTTCACTGGACCAAGGTTCACCCGGCCGACCCGACCCCATCGCCGGGCGGCCCGACGGGGCCCATCGGCGAGGTCTACGTGCTGGGTGTCGACCCCGACTCGCCGGTGCGGCGACTCGGCGGCCCATTGACCGCCGCCGGATTGGACTACCTGGCTCGGCGTGGGCTCACCACCGTGATGCTGTACGTCGAGGCGGACAACGAGCGAGCGCTGGCGCTGTACGACCGGTTCGGCTTCGTTCCTTACCAGTCCGATGTGGTGTACTCCCGGCTCGCCTGAGCCTGTCCCGGTGGCGCTGCCTCTGATTGTTGGGCCTCGTGAGTCCGGAGCAGTCGCTGTTCGTCATCGGTAAAGGTCCGCTGGCACCGGCTTCTCGGACCGTGACGGCCGGCTGGGGCGTCGGCACGCAACAAGGTCGGGGCGTAGGCGGACGAGGTGGCGCTGTCGAACACGATCAGCCACCCCGAACACAACGGATGTGGGTTGCGACGGAGTTGCGCGGGGTGTTGTCGAATTCGCGACAATCTTGCCGCTAGGCGCACTGCGCAGCGCCGGCGTTCACCGCCGCAGTGACGGGGGCAGCCGATCCGGCCGTACCTGTTGACGTCGGGCTCTGCCGAGTCGTGGTGCCTCTTTCGGTGCGCTGCGCCGGTGTGGTTTCGGTGGTTCGGGAGTACGCGGTATCACCGACCGAGACGGCCCGCACGGTGCCGTCGAAGTCGGAGCCGAGCATCAGCTGAACCCGCTTACCCAGACCGGCCGTCTGTTGCAGGTTCGAGCCCGGAACCGCTGCCGCGACCGTCAGCGCAGCGGCCTCGTTGCCGGGCGAATAGCGAACCGTGATGCCGGTCTGGACCTCGTCGAGCAGCAGCAGGTCGTTGTCGGTGATGGCGAATCCGACCGCGTTCAGCGCCGTCATGGCCCGGCCGGCGACGCCGGCGGTCCCAGCGACGTTGACCACCTGCAGGTCGATTGAAGTCGGCCGGACCGTGAGCACAGTCGGTGACGTCGGGACCGGAGAGGCGCTCGTCGAGGTTCCGATCGCGGTGCTGGTCGAGTCGGTGGCCGCCGGAGTCGCGGCCGACCTGTCGGGTAGCGGCTGGTCGTTCAGCAGCGCAGCGAAGATGGCCCGGCTGGCTGACGTGATGCTCTCGCCCTCTCCGTTGGGTTCGGTTGGCAGCGTGTAGAAGTCGACCCGCGCCGGGTCGAGGTTGCCCATCGAATGGGCAAGGTTGATCAAGTCATCCAGCGTGACGTTGTCCGTCTGGGTGCTGTTGACGAATGCCTGCAGGAAGGAGTTGAGCCGTGCCGGGTTCAGCAGCAATCCAGCACTGGTCACCTGGCGCAGGATCGCCGACAGCAGCACCTGTTGCCGCCGGATCCGGCCGAGGTCGCCGGTGTCGTCGCCCTTCACCTTTCTGGCCCTGACCAGCTGCAGTGCTTGCCCCCCTTGGAGAGTCTGCACACCCGCACTGGCGGCCACCGTGCCCAACTCCCCATCGATGATCGGGGCACAAATGTTCAGGGTCACCCCACCCAGCGCGTCGACCATGGTCTTGAAACCCTCGAAGTCGATGATGATCACCCTGGTGATCTGCAGGCCGGTGAGCTTCTGCACCGCTCGCACGGTGCATTGCGGACCGCCGACCGAGAAGGCGTTGGTGATCTTCCATTCGGAGTGAGAGTCGACGTAGGTCTGATCGGACAACGTGTTCTTCTGGTAGTCCCATGCCTTGCAGGTTGGCGCCGGCACGTAAAGGTCGCGGGGGATGGACAGCACCGTCAGCTTGCTGCGGTCGGCGGAGATGTGCGCGATCATCAGCACATCGGACTGCATGGTGTCGGAGGAGCCCGGCCCGGTGCCGCCCAGCGCCGCATTCTCGGTGCCCGCCCTGGTGTCCGAACCCATCAGCAGGATGTTCTCCGGTGGGTAGGTGGGGGCAGGCCCCGTCGGTGTGGCGATTATCTGAGCACCAGCCGAGTCGGTGGTCATCACCGTCACGGGTCCTGCGGTGGAGATGTTGGTGTCGTCGGGTGCCAGTGCACTCACTTGACGATCGGCCAGACCCGCGTCGGCGCGTTGGGTGATGGTCCATTCAAGGCCGGTCAGCAGCAGGACGACAGCCGACACCACGGCGATCACTGACCGGCCCGCGACCAAAGCAGCGCGACGACGGCCGAGGGCTCGGGGCGCGGGCGTGCCGGCGTGGGCTTCTTGGAGCGCTGCAGATGAGCTGCTGGTTTGTCCGGAACCGGTCGAGCTGCCACTGAGGTGCGCCTGGGTCGCGGGTGCACCGGACGGCACGTCGTCCAGCCCGGCGTGACGACGCAGCGAGGCGCGGATCGCGTCCCATTGTGGGTCGGGCGCGACGGTCGCAGTCACTGCCGAGATCAGCAGGGTGTGCTGGTCGTCTGCGGCGGGGCCTTCAGTGGCAGGGTCTTCGGTGTCGGGCCCTTCGGCGTTGGTCAACTTTGGGGCGGCGGCGCCGCCGGTATCGATGCTGTCGCGATCGTCATCGGTGATGGCGTCGTTCGGTTCGTCAGCGCCGAGGTCAGGTCCGTCAGTGTCGGGGACTTCGGCGTCGGGCGCTTCGGCAACGGCGAACTCTGGAGCCGTGCCGCCGCCGGCGTCGGTGCTGTCGCGATCGTCTTCGGTGATGGCGTCGTTCGGTTCGTCAGCGCCGAGGTCAGCTCCGCTTTCGTCGTCGGGACGCGCCCTGGAATCAGTGGTTGTGCCCTCGTCCACGGGGGTTGACGCGGACGGCAGCGGGGCCCGCTCGGCAGGGTTCGGGGCCTGCTCGGTGGGTTGCTGCAGCGCTGCGATCAGCTCGCTCGCCGGAACAGCGACTTCCGGTGCGCCATCGGTGCGCCGATGACGTTGCCGCCCGGTGACGCCGCCGGAACCGAGTCGGGCGATAAGGTCATCGACGCTGGTGGAGTCCTGTTCCAGTGGCGCCGGGGGTTGTGGCCGCTCCCAGGGCGTCGAGGCGTCGGAGCCGTCGCCGGGCGTGTGGCTCACTTCACCTCCCCATCATGTACGGACCGCCGGACCGCGACGATCCAACCGGGCTGGGCCCATCGCTGCTGCGGCGCGGCGGCTGCCGACCGCAAAATGGGTCGACGTTCGATGGTACGAGATCGAGCAGGCCCGCACTCCCGCCGACGCCGGGTCAGCTGACGCACAGCACGGAGGTGTTGGCCTTCCCGTCGCTGACGAACAGGCGCAAGGTAGTCAGGTCCGTGCCGGTGATGCGAGGCCCGGTGAAGATGGTGATCAAGGTCGGCAGCAGATATGCGGTGGCACCCTCGGGGGCGCTGCTCGCTGGGTCGGTGTCGGCCGGGTCTGCCGTGCGCAGATCCTGGTAAACCGGTTCCAGCCGGATGGTGGTCGTTGCGGGCGGGCAGGCGGCCTGCGCCGAAGCCGACCGGGGCAGCACCAGAGCGTTCAGCGTTGCGCGTTGCGCCTGGACCTGCCCGCCGGCCGCGGCGTTCACTGCGTCGACCGCAGAGCGAATGGCCGCAGTGTCCGCCGGCGGATAGGGCGACCCAGCCGCGGTCGAGCCGGCAACAGTCGACTCAGCCGCGGTGGAGTCGGCAATAGGCGACCTAACCGCGGTGGTGGCAGCGCTCGCGCCGAACGCAGTCGTGCTGGACCCGGCGGTGCAGCCGCCCGTGGCCAGGCACAAGCACAGGCACAGGGCAGTGGCGCCGGATTGGAAACGGGCGAAGGGCCGTCGCCGGCCACCGTAGTTAGTCGGCACCGTAGTTAGTCGGCACTGGAGTTAGTCGACACCGTGGTCAGCCGCCACCGGCGTCCATCTCCGCGTCGGCCGGAACCGCCAGATCTTCCGGGTCGTCCAGCCAGCCCTCCGGCAGGTGAACCCGCGGCTGCGGGCCGCCCTGCCTGCCACGGGGACCGGCGGCGTCAGCCGGATAGGGCTGGTCCAGGTCCAGCCTGCCCAGCAGCTCGTCGAGCTCGGCCAGAGAAGCAACCATGCCGAGCGCCTGGCGCACCTCGGACCCGGCTGCGAAACCCTTCAGGTACCAAGGGATGTGCTTGCGCAGGTCGCGGATGCCGCGGTCGGAGCCCATCTCCTCGCACAGCAGCGCGGCGTGCCGCTGCAGGATCGCCGCCACCGCACGCAGATCAGGCGGTGTCGGCCCCGGGCGCCCGTCGAAGGCTGCCGCAAGCTCGGCGAACAACCAGGGCCGGCCCTGGCATCCGCGGCCCACGACTACCCCGTCGCAGCCCGTGGCCGCCATCATCGCCAACGCATCGGCGGCGGCGAAGATGTCGCCGTTGCCAAGCACCGGGATGGAAGTGACGGCCTGCTTCAGCCGGGCTATCGCCGACCAGTCGGCCGTCCCGGAGTAGTGCTGCACAGCCGTTCTGCCGTGCAGCGCCACCGCGGCCGCTCCGCACGCCTCGGCGATGCGTCCGGCGTCAAGGTAGGTGGTCAGCGTCGGGTCGATGCCGATCCGCATCTTCACCGTCACCGGGATTCCTGCCTGGGCCGCAGGGTCGACAGCGGCCGCGACGATCGATTCGAACAAGCGCCGCTTGTAGGGCAGCGCGGCTCCGCCGCCGCGGCGGGTCACCTTCGGTACCGGGCAACCGAAGTTCAGATCGATGTGGTCCGCGAGGTCGTCGGTGACGATCACCTCGACGGCACGCCGCACCACTTGCGGGTCGACGCCGTACAACTGCAACGACCGCGGGCGTTCCTCCGGTCCGAACCGGATCATCTGCAGGGTCTTCGGGTTGCGCTCCACCAGGGCGCGGGTGGTGATCATCTCGCAGACGAACAGGCCGGCGCCGAACTCGCGGCAGAGCCCCCGGAAGGAGGCGTTGGTGATGCCCGCCATCGGCGCCAGCACCACTGGCGGCCACACCCGATACGGGCCGACGGTCAGTACCTCGGCGTGTGCGCCGGCCGGGCGGGCCGGCCCGACGGCGATGGTGGTGCTGGTGGTCACCGGACCATTGTCCCAGTCCGACGACCCGGCTCGACTCACACCGACGTGTCCGGCGGGCCCACCCGGTGTCCGCTGGCGTGTCGCAGTGGCTTCGCCGGCGCCGCAGCCGCCTGCGGTGCCCGGCTTTCGTGGGCGTCGGCAACCGCGATACCTGCGGCTGGCACAGTATTCGGCATGACTGATCCAGCTCGGCTCGGCAGCCTGCTCCTGGTGCCGGCACTGCAGCACCCCGAACTGCTCGCCCCCGCGGTGACTGCGGCGCTGGCCTCCTGGTCGCGTGCCGAGCAGGTGCGGGTGGCGGCGATCGACCCCGACCTGGCCGACACCGCAGCGTTCTGCCGCGCCTACCAGGTGCCCGAGTCGGTTAGCGCGAACTGCGTGGTGGTGACCGGCCGGCGAGACGGCGAGCAGCGCTGGGCAGCTGCTGTGCTGCTGGCCACCACCAGGGCGGACGTGAACACGGTGATCCGCCGTCGACTGGACGTGCGCAAGGTCTCCTTCGCTCCGATGAGCGACGCGGTCGCCGAGACCGGCATGGAATACGGCGGTATCACCCCGATCGGACTGCCTGACGGGTGGCCGGTGCTGATCGACGCTGCGGTTTTGGCCGCCGGCCCGGTGATCATCGGTTCCGGCATCCGAGGCTCGAAGATCGCCATCGACGGGGCAGCGCTGGCCGACCTGCCCGGCGCTGAGGTGGTCGAAGGGTTGGCCCGCTGATCCTGACTCGCCGCAAATTCCCACCGGCCGGTGCCGGTTGAGATCGGCGGTGAACCCGGCGAGCCGGCCGTGCTACCGGGCGCTAAAAAGTCGCAGCTCGATCAGCGTCCGGCCCCGGGCGCACGCTCAGGGCGCCGAAGCGCCCGCGATGAACTGCGACTTTTTCGCACTTGTCGTCGCTGGGTCGTCGCGGGCGCCCTGTTGCCTATCCGACGATGACGGCAGTCACCAGGTCGTCGAGGAGGCATCGAGCCCGTTCGTCGATGGCCGGTATGGGGAGCGAGGCGAGGGGTCCGCGCGAGGCGAGAGTGGCGAAGCCGTGCACCCCGGACCAGCAAAGCAGAGCAGCGCTTTCGACACGATCCGGCGTCAGGAGTCCCACGCTGACAAGCAGGTGCAGCGCCTGCTGCAGCGGCGTGTATGGCGTTCGGGGCCCCGACGAATCTACAACTCCTAGTGCCGTCCCACCAGCGTGGTCGGTTTCATCGGCGGCGGCTGGAGCGGCATTGCCTGAGCCGAAGAACTCCTCCGGGTCGACGAACTCGCCGGTCGAGAAGAATGCGACATCGAACCACCCGGGTTCATCGCGGGCAAAGGCGATGTAGCCCAGGCCCACTCGCCGAAGCAGCTCGGCCGGATCGGTCGTACCCTGCTGCGCAGCAACGATCCGATCCACCATCTCGGCCAGCGCCGCTCCGGCGACCGCGTGGACCAGCGCTGCGCGATCGGAGAAGTGCCGGTAGGCCGCCCGCGCGGTGACCCCGGCACGCCGAGTCGCCTCACGAAGCACCACAGCGTCCGCGCCCCCGGTGCGCGCCATATCCAGGCCAGCCTGCACCAGCGCCTGCCGCAGGGCGCCATGGTGGTAGTTGACTCTTGCCCGGTCCACCATCGAAGTATACGGTGTAGACATCATTGCCGACCAGGCGATCTTGGAAAGGACCCCACTCATGAGTTCCTGGCCCGGCGGCGTACCCGCCATCACCTTGTTCGTTGAGGATCTCGGTGAGGCAAAGCGCTTCTACAGCAGCGTGTTCGAACTTTCCCCGGTGCACGAGGATGAAGACTCCGTGGTCTTCCGGTTCGGCACGACGCTGATCAATCTGCTGATCAGTAGCGAAGGTTCGGACCTGGTCGGTCCGGCCATCGTCGGCGGCGCCGACACCCCGGTGCGCGCCCAGTTCACCCTGGACGTCGACGATGTAGACGCCTGCTGCGCGACTCTTGCTGAGCGCGGAGTGGCTCTGATAAACGGACCGATGGACCGGCCCTGGGGCATCCGCTCCGCTTGCTTCGCGGACCCTGGTGGTCATATTTGGGAGATTGCGGCGCCGCTGGCCGCGAAGTAGGGACAGGATCGACGTGAGCGCTGCGGACCGGCTGGACGCGCTAACCGGGTTACCGCAGCGGGAAGTGCTTCGTCCCAAATGATGTGACGGCAGCCGGGCGCGAACGGCCGGTTAGGGGCCGCTGCCTCCGCCGGTGAGCCGCCACGACCCGTTGGGCTGACGCTGCAGTGTGCTGACGCTGCAGTGTGTAGAACCACGGCACCGCACCCGCGGGCACGGTTCCGTCTGTGCTTCCGCTCGCAACCTGCAGGGTGATGGCGTAGGTCATCTGGGTGCCGGTAGCTGCGGGCCTGATGGCGTCGGTGTACGAGTCGATGGTGACCACTCCGCACAGTTCGCCGTTCCCGACGGTGAACGTATCGGTGGCCAGCGCGGCTGCGACCGCGCAGGCGCGCGCCTTCAACGCCGCAAGGTAGGCGTCCAGGACATCGGCAGGGGAGGCGTCGAGAGCCGGCATGGCGGCGCTGTGATCTGCTGGCTGACTTGTCCCTGTCGGGGACGATGATTTCGGGCTGAGGAACGCGATCGCGACGGCGGCGATGATGACGACTGATGCGGCAACGAGCGCAGGAAGCCGCCACGGTCTTGGGGTGCGGCGATGCTGGATCGAGACATGGAGCGCGGCCTTGGCGCCGGGCGAGACCTGAATGCGTTTGGCAGGTAGCACGAAGTCAGGGACGAGTCGATCGCCCGGGTGGTTCATCACTCCTCCTCGACGGTCGTCAGCACAGCGCGGGACTCCAAGAGGAGCTCATCACCCGCCTCATAGCAGCCGCCGACCGGAGAAACTCGCCGGCGCCAGGTCGATCGGCAGGAGCGCGGCAGGTCTGCCAGGCTTGACGGCATGACGAACGTCTTCGATGCCGACAGTGCCGATCACGAAAGTGCCGATCACAACAGTGCCGATCTCAACAGCGTCGATGCAGCCGGTGCTGCCGACGGCTTGTGCCGGTACATCGATGCGTCGCCATCGCCGTTTCACGCGTGCGAGCAGGCCGCCCGGTTGCTGGACGGCGCCGGGTTCATCAAGGTTGAGGAGGTAGCGGCGTGGCCAGCCGAACCGGGCAGGTACTACCTGATCCGAGGCGGTTCGCTGGTCGGCTGGAACAGCGAGCACGCCGCCGGACCGGCGACCAGATTCCGCATCGTCGGAGCACACACCGACAGTCCGAACCTGCGGATCAAACCGCAGCCCGACCTGTCGAGGGCAGGCTGGCAGTTGCTGGGCGTCGAGGTCTACGGCGGCCCGCTGCTGAACTCCTGGCTGGACCGCGATCTCGGGCTGTCCGGCCGACTGGCGACACGCGGCCCGGCTGGGGTCTCGCCGCTGTTGGTGCACCTCGACGAGCCTGTCCTTCGGGTGGCGCAGCTCGCGATCCACCTTGACCGGGCAGTCAACACAGACGGGCTGCGGCTGAATCCGCAGCAGCACCTGGCGCCGATCTGGGGGGTCGGCGCCGAGCCTGGCGACTTCCGAGAGTTCCTGTCGCAGGCGGCTCAGGTGGATGCCGACGATATTCTTGGTTGGGATCTGATGACCCATGACCTGACGCCGTCCCGCCGCATCGGCCGCGAAGGCGACCTGCTGGCCGCGCCGCGGCTGGACAATCTGGCCACCAGCTTCGCCGGGGTGTGCGCATTGATCGCGACCGAACAGCCCGCGCACCCGCTGGTGCAGGTGTTGGCGCTGTTCGACCACGAGGAGGTCGGCAGCATGTCCGAGCGCGGCGCGCACTCCAGCTTGCTGCCAACGGTGCTGGAGCGAATCGTCATCGCGGCCGGCGGCGGTCGCGACGAATACTTGCGGGCGCTGGCCGGGACGGTGATCGCCTCAGGGGACATGGCGCACGCCACCCACCCGAACTATGCCGACCGGCACGAGCCGGAGCATCAGATCGTGATCAACGGGGGCCCGGTGCTGAAGGTCAACAACCAGTTGCGGTACGCCACCGACGGCATGGGGGCCGCTTCCTTCATCGCGGCATGCGAGCAGTCCTGCGTCCCCGTCCAGCGGTTCGTGGCCCGCTCCGATATGCCGTGCGGCTCCACTGTCGGACCGATGACCGCGGCGCTGACGGGTGCCACAACCGTGGATTTCGGCGCGCCGATGCTGTCCATGCACTCGGCGAGGGAGATGGCGGGGGTCGCTGATCAGACGATGTACGCCGCAGCACTCGCGGCCTTCCTGGCCCCCGCCTGACGGCGCCCGGACTAACGGTGCATGGCCTGGCTGCGCTCGTCCGGACGCTGCTCGTCCGGACGCTGCTCGTCCGGACACTGCTCGTCCGGACACTGCCTGGACTGACGGCGCTCGTCCTGCGGCACCCGGCCTGACGGCGCCCAGTCAGGCGGTACCCGCTCCGGCGACTGCCGGCCGGACCTGTTCGCCGACCAGCGTGACGTGCTCGATGTCCTGCAGGTCGCGAACCTGCAGGTACAGGCGCTGCACGCCGGCATGCGCCCAGACGCCGAGCTTGTCGATCACCTCGCTGACGGTGCCGGCCATGCCGACGGCCCGCAACTCGGCCGGGTCCCGGCCGATGGCGGCGGCGCGCCGGGCCACCTCGTCCTCGTCGCGACCGCAGCACACCACCTGGGCCGCGGAGTAGACCAGCGACCCCGGGTCGCGCCCGGCGGCCTCGCAGGCCGCTCTCACCCGGTCGAACTGGGCGGTCGTGGTGGCCAGGTCGGAGAATGCCACGTTGAACTCGTCGGCGAACCTGGCGGCCAGCGCGGGGGTGCGCCGCGGGCCATGCCCGCCGATGATGATCGGCACCCGCGGTGTGCCGGTCCGGCCGCGTTGCACCGGCTTGGGCAGGCCGGGTGCTCCGGTGAGGGTGTAGTGCGCGCCGGCGTAGTGGAAGGTGCTGCCCTGCGGGGTGTCCCACAATCCGGTGAGGATCTCCAGTTGCTCGGTCAGCCGGTCGAAGCGCTCACCGAACGAGGCGCCGAACGGCAGACCGTAGGCCGTGTGCTCGGCCTCGTACCAACCGGACCCCAGACCGAGCTCGACCCGCCCGCCGGAGATGTCGTCTATTCCGGCGACGGCGATGGCCAGCATCGATGGGTGGCGGAACGTCGCGGACGTCACCAGCGTGCCCAGCCGGATGTCCGGAACCTGCGCGGCCAGCGCAGCCAACGTCACGTAGGCGTCGGATGGGCCCGGTAACCCGCTGGCGGACCCCATGCTCAGCACATGATCGGAGCGGAAGAAGGCCGAGAATCCACCGTCCCGGGCCGCCAACGCGATCGCGAGCACGTCGGCATGCGCGGCGCCCTGCTGGGGCTCGATGAAGATTCGAAGGTCCATGGAGCAGAGGGTAGCGACCGGTGTCGAGCTGTGATGCTCGGCAACCTCCCTGCCGGTGATGGCTGGTCACCCGAACAGGGCGGCCGACGGAATCCGCACGGATGGTACGGATCTGCTGCGATTTCCGTGCCGGTGGAGGGATATCGCGGCGCAGCGGCGCCGTAGCTTCCGCGCAGAACGTTCACCGAACCGTGACCCCACTGGCCCCGCGGCGTTGCTAGCGTCATGATCGGCACTGTGTGGCCGACCGGCCCGTTCGTGGTGTCACTGTTCGTGGTTGTCGCCGTTCGTGGTGTCGCTGATCGGGGAGCTGTCGCTCGTCATCGCGTTGTTCGGAGTGTTGCCGGTCTTAGAGTTGCTGTATTGCTGCGGATGGCACCTCGCCAGCCCGCTTCGTCTCAAGGAGGATGTTGTGCGTGTTTCCCGAGTACGAACCGGTTTGATTGCCGGTCTGGCGGTGATGGCCATGGCGGTGACAGCATGCGGTTCGTCCGGCACCGCGGCATCGCCCACCACCAGCTCTCCGTCGCCGGCTGCGTCCAGTGCCGCTGCGTCCAGCCCCGCGGCGTCTAGCACGGCGACATCCAGTGCTGCGCCATCCAGTGCCGCGGCATCGAGCCCGGCGGCGTCCAGTGCTGCGGCGTCCAGCGCAGCTGCGTCCAGCCCGGCCGGCCCCGTCGATGCGAAGACTGCTACCTCGGCCGAAGACTTCGGCGGGATGGACGCCCTGGTCGCCGCCGCCAAGAAGGAAGGCCAGCTGAACGTCATCGCGCTGCCGCCGGACTGGGCAAATTACGGCGAGATCATCAAGGCGTTCGGCGACAAGTACGGGATCACCGTCAATTCGCAGAACCCGAACGGCTCCTCCGCGCAGGAGATCCAAGCCGCCGAGACCAACAAGGGCACCGACAAGGCGCCTGACGTGTTCGACCTGGGCCCCGCGGTGGCACTGGCCAGCACGAAGTACTTCGCCCCGTACAAGGTGGCCGCATGGAAGGACATCCCGGACGCCAACAAGGAGTCGACTGGGTTGTGGTTCAACGACTACACCGGCGTGATGAGCGTCGGCTACAACGCCAGCAAGTACGGCACTATCACCAGCCTGAACGACCTGAAGGACGCCAAGTTCAAGGGCGCTGTCGCGCTGAACGGCAACCCGACCCAGGCCGGTGCCGCGTTCAGCGGCGTGGTGATGGCCGCACTGGCAAACGGCGGATCGGCTGACAACATCGCCCCCGGTGTCGACTTCTTCGTCTCGCTGAAGGAGGCCGGCACCTTCATCCCGCTGGACCCGACGCCGGCCACCATCGCGTCCGGTCAGACCGGTGCCGTCGTCGACTGGTCCTACAACCAGCTGGCTGCCGCCGACGCGCTGAAGAAGCAGGGCGTTGAGTGGAAGACGTTCGTGCCGGAGAACGCCGCGGTCGGCTCTTACTACGTGCAGGCGATCAACAACGATGCACCGCACCCGGCAGCCGCTCGGCTGTGGGAGGAGTTCCTGTACACCGCACAGGCGCAGAACTTCTGGATCAAGGGCGGCGCGAAGCCGATCCTGTACGACGCCATGAAGACTGCCGGGACGCTGGACGCCGCGGTTCAGTCGAACCTGCCGCAGACTTCCGGCACCATCGTGCAGCTGACCGACGCTCAGCAGAAGGCTGCCGCCGACTACCTGGGTAAGAACTGGTCGAAGGTCGCCAGCTGATCACACCGTACCGATGAGCGCCGCAGCTATCGCCGCCCCGCCCGCCGCAGCCAGCGGCGGGCGGGGCTGGCGGCGTTTCGCACCAACCTTGGGGGCGGTGCCGTTCTTCGCCTACGTCACGATCTTCCTGTTGATCCCGACCGTCATCGTGATAGTCGGTGCATTCCGCACCAAGGACGGCGCCTTCTCCTGGGACAACATCAAGGCACTCGGCAACTCTGATGTGATTGATGCCTTCGGGGAGTCGGTGGTGCTGTCCGCGGTCACTGCGGTGATCGGAGCCGTGGTCGGTGGGTTGCTGGCCTATGTGCTGGCAACCGGCAGGGCCGGCTCGGTGTCCAGAAGGGTGGTCATTGCAGCCTGTTCGGTGTTGGCCCAGTTCGGCGGCGTGATGTTGGCGTTCGCTTTCATCGCGACGGTTGGCTCGACCGGCATGGTCACCAACCTGATGCACGGCTGGCTCGGCGTGCAGTCCACCGGCGCCTGGCTGTACACCCTGCCCGGGCTCGTGTTGGTGTACACCTACTTTCAAATCCCGCTGATGGTGATTGTGTTCATGCCCGCGGTCGACGGCATCAAGTCACAGTGGCGGGAGGCGACCGAGACTCTCGGCGGCTCCACCTGGGTGTATTGGCGGCGGGTGGCTGGTCCGCTGCTGGCGCCTGCCTTCCTCGGCTCGCTGCTGTTGCTGTTCGCGAACTCCTTCTCCGCCTATGCCACGGCCGCCGCGCTGATCACCCAATCGAACCCGCTGGTGCCGTTGCAGATCAGTGGTGCCATCACCAACGAGGTGAACGTCGGGCACGCCGACATCGCGAAGTCGTTGGCCCTGGGCATGATTGTCGTTGTGGCCATCGTGATGAGCCTGTACGCGGCGCTGCAGCGGCGGACCCAGCGGTGGCTGGGATGACGGCGTCCGCGGCAGTAGCTCCGGCGGCAGCGGCAGCGGCCCCGGCCCCGGCGCCGCGGCCGTTGCGGCGCATCAGGCGCCGCCAGCAGTCGTTGATGCGGTGGATCGTCATCACCGTGGTGATGGCGTTCTTCGCGATCCCACTGCTGTCGATGCTGTATTTCTCGGTGCGATTCCCGCTGAGCGGCAAGTGGACCGGGCAGGCCTGGTCGACGCTGATCCACCTGGGTTCACTGGCCTCCAGCGATTCGGCCGACTACGGCCAGCTCTGGGAGGGAATCAAGAACTCCGGCGTGCTGGTGGTTCTCACCGTGCTGATCATGGTGGCGCTGCTGGTGCCGACTATGACCTGGGTCCGATTGCGGTTGCCGTGGCTGGCCCGACCGATGGAGTTCGTCTGCCTGCTGCCGTTGACGATCCCGGCCATCGTGCTGGTCGTCGGGCTGGGACCGGTGTACCGCATCGTGTCGAATCTGCTGTCCACCAGCACCATCTGGCTGTGCTTCGTGTACGTGGTGCTGGTGCTGCCGTTTGCCTACCGGTCGCTGGATGCGGGCCTGGGCGCCATCGACGTGCGGACCCTGTCCGAGGCCGCACGGAGCCTGGGCGCGAGTTGGGCGACGGTGATGTGGCGGATCGTGTTGCCCAACATCCGTAGCGCGGTGGTGTCGGCCTGCTTCATCTCCATTGCGCTGGTGCTGGGAGAGTTCACCGTTGCAGAGTTGCTGGCCCGCAACAATCTTCAAACCGGAATTTTCCAGGTTTCGCAGTCCGACGGTCAGTTGGCCGTGACGCTGGCCCTGGTCGCCCTGGTAGGGGTCTTCTTGCTGCTGCTCATCTTGTCGTTCGTCTCCGGCGGTCGCCGGTCGCGGAAGGGGACCCAATAAGTGTCGACGAAAGCGGATGACGCCCTGGCGCACGGAACTCGCGCTGCCATCGGCGCTGACGGTTCAGCCGGGCGGGGCGTGCAGGTGTCGCTGGTGAACCTGCGCCGTTCCTTCGGCGACGTGCATGCGCTGGACGGGATGGACCTGACCATCGAGCCTGGTGAGCTGGTGGTCCTGCTCGGGCCGTCAGGGTGCGGCAAGACCACTGCGCTGCGCGTGTTGGCCGGCCTGGAGGATGCGGACTCCGGTCAGATCCTGGTGGGCGGCAAGGACATCTCCGGCGTTGCCACCAGCAAGCGAGACATGGGCATGGTCTTCCAAGCGTATTCATTGTTCCCGCACATGACGGCGCGACAGAACGTCGCGTTCGGATTGCGGCTGCGCGGCATGGGGTCCGCCGAGCAACGGTCGGTGGCGGGGGAGTACCTGGAGCTCGTCGGCTTGGGCACCCAGGCGGACCGATACGCACACCAACTGTCCGGTGGACAGCAGCAGCGGGTGGCGCTGGCCAGGGCGCTGGCCATCAAGCCGCAGGTGCTGTTGCTGGACGAACCGCTGTCCGCGCTGGACGCCAAGGTCCGGGTGCAACTGCGTGACGAGATCCGGCGCATCCAACTGGAACTGGGCATCACCACGTTGTTCGTCACCCACGACCAGGAGGAAGCGCTGGCCGTCGCGGATCGGGTGGGGGTGATGAGGGAGGGCAGGATCGAGCAGATCGACAGCCCCGAGTCGATGTACTCCCGGCCGGCCACCGAGTTCGTGGCCGCATTCATCGGGCTGACGAATCAGTTGGCAGGCACCGCGTCCAACGGCGCCGCCACCGTCTTAGGGTCCACGGTTCCGCTGCTGCCGGGCTCGGTGGTCAGTGGCCCGGTGACCGTGCTGGTTCGGCCGGAGGCGGTTCACCTGAGCCGCCCGGATGGCTCGGCGACCGGATCGACCCCAACGATGGCCACGGTGGTGGCGACCAGCTTCCTCGGCGCCCACGGCAGGGTGCAGGCCCGCCTGCCCGACGGCACGCTGGTGCTGGCGGAAATGTCCAGCGCAGCGGTCGAAGCGCTATCCGTCGGCGTCGCTGTGGCGGTCACCATCGACTCGGCGCCCGCGCTGGCGACGGCTGTCGGCTGACCATCTCCGCGCGGCCCGCTTCCGCCCCGGCCATGTCGCCCCTATCCTTCCGGGGAAGGATGGGCGGATGACCAGCTACCCACCGACCCCGTCCAGCATGGCCCCCGATGGGGGCTCAGCACGGAGCGCGGCGCAGCCGGGTGCAGTGGCCGACACCGCCGCCCTACTGGATCTCGCGGTCCGCGCCGCGACCGCGGCCGGGGCCGATCTGCTGGCGCGGTACGGCCACGTTCAGGGGCTGGACACCAAATCGTCGGCAACCGACCCTGTCTCCGACGCCGATCGCGCCAGCGAGGCGCTGTTGGTGGAGATGATCCTCGCCGAACGGTCGGCCGACGGACTGCTCGGCGAGGAGGGCGCTGCAGCGGAATCGCGCACCGGCATCACCTGGGTGCTCGACCCGCTGGACGGCACAGTCAACTACCTGTACCAGCTGGACAACTTCTCGGTCAGCGTCGCGGCCGAGGACCCGGCCGGCGGTCTGGTCGGTGTCGTGTACGACCCGACCAGGGGACGGCTGTACACGGCGGTCCGCGGTGGTGGCGCCGCGTGCAACGGGCGCAAGCTCGCCGTCAATGACCCGGTCGAGCTCAGTCATGCGTTGCTGGCCACCGGGTTCGGCTACGACGCTGGGCGCCGGGCCGCCCAAGGCACGATGGTGGCCGCGCTGCTGCCCCAGATCCGTGACATCCGCCGGATCGGTTCAGCCGCGCTCGACCTGTGCGCGGTCGCGGCGGGCGCTGTCGATGCCTACCTGGAGGAGGGCGTGCAGCGTTGGGACACCGCCGCCGGTGCGCTGATCGCGGCCGAGGCAGGGGCGGTGGTCAGCACCGTCACCCCGACCGGGGCTCCGACCGGCTGCCTGGCCGCCGGCCCGGCCCTGCACCGGGATTTGGAACGCCTGGTCAGCGTGACGTGGCCGGCCAGCAGGTGCGTTTGACCGACGCAGTCGTACGGAACATTTGCGTACAATGTCCGTGGGAATCCCGCTGCTGCGTCAATTGAATTGATTGTCCGAATGGCCGATGAGCTACGCGCGCAGGGCGGACCAGTTGTAACCCCGATCGGGTTTACCCATGCACGACTCCGTCGAGTTGCACAACACCACCGCGGTCGCCGTTGACCTGCCCGGCCGGTCGTTGCCGGACGAATCTTCGGCCCGGAGAGCCACTCTCCGGTTATCGACGCCGGCCGACTTCCACGGTTGCACCGGTGAGATTACTGTGACTGGCGCTGCTGGGCAAGGATGTGCAATCAACTGTTTCTTTCGAGCGCAACGCCGAAGAAAAAATTCACCCGGTCGGTCGTATGGCTGGCGAGGTGGCAGGCAGGTACCGGGCGGGTGCGGGCGTGATCAACAACGCGATCATCTACCAGGTCGCCTCGGTGGACCGGTTGGGCGACTCGCACGCGCTGGGCGACCACAGCGGCACCGGCGGGGCGTTCGACAACGCCCGCGAGCCGATCGCCCAGGCGTTCACTCCTAAGGGCGGCGGAACGCCGTTCCTGCTGGTGGTCAACCAC
>CAJDUM010000050.1_pt1 | contig 26049 bp, 22 predicted proteins | sample 7390781 | NCBI WGS metagenome assembly CAJDUM01 (sample SAMEA7055661, study PRJEB34461) | soil metagenome | biome: terrestrial ecosystem; feature: Peninsula; material: soil | place: Antarctica | collected 2016 | reverse complement strand
CGCCCCGGACGCCCGCTGCGCCCGGGTGGCCGACCGTCGAGTCCCCCTGCGGCAGTGGTGTTTACCGTGATCGACCTGCCGGCCGTATTCGGGTTGTTGGGCGGGCTGCTCGGCGTGGCCTCCACGATCCCCTATGTGCGGGACACCCTGCGGCGTGCGAGCGTCCCACATCGCGGCACGTGGTTGATCTGGAGCGTGCTGGAGGTGGTCGCCGCGCAAGCCCAGTGGGCCGATGGGGCCGGGTGGAGCCTGCTACCGCTGTTCACCCAGGCAGCCGGCACCTGCCTGGTTTTTGCGCTGTCGGTCCGGCTTGGCTGCGGCGGTCTAGGCCGGGGCGATCTGACGCTGATGGCGATGGCCGGCGTCGGGGTTGCTGGATGGCTGGCGTTTGACGAACCGGTGATCGCAACGATCTGCGTGATCATCGCCGACTTTGCGGCGGCCGTGATGATGGCGCCCAAGGCCTGGCGGCAACCGGATTCCGAGACGCTTTCCACATTTGTGCTTGCCGCCGTTGGCGGTGCACTGATGGTCGGGTCGGTCGGATCCGGGCGCTTGGCCCTGCTTGCCTATCCTATCTACTACACACTCATTGATGCTGCGCTGGCTGGGATGATCGCCTACCGGCGTCGGTGGGCGCGGGTCGATCGGCTCCGTCGGTCGGGCTCGTCCAACGCGCTCCGGTCGCCTGCGGCACAAGCCGAGGGGCCGGCGGGTATCGGTCGGCCGGCGCCGCAGTTCCTGCCTGTGTCACCCAGCAGAAGGTTCGTCATGCCTGAGACGTCGTTGCAGACCGGGCGTCTGACGCTGACCCCGCTCGGCCCGAGCGACCGGGCCGCCTTCGTTGCCTACCGTCGAGTTCCGGCCGTGGCGCGCTGGCAGTCCTGGGGAACGAACTACAGCGAGGACGATGCCGACCAGTTGATCGCCGCACAACCGAGCACCGAGTTGCCCGCGCCGGGGAAGTGGCTCCAGCTGGCCGTGCACCATCGCGACGCCGGCACTTTGGCCGGAGACGTGGCTGTGTACACCTGGCAGGACCAGGTCGACACCTACGAACTCGGCGTCACTATCGCGCCGACATGGCAGCGACAAGGAATCGGTGGAGAAGCCGTCGACCGCGTTGTCGACTGGCTGCTCGGCGACCACGGGGCGCACCGCCTGGTCGCATCCTGCGACGCCCGCAACGAGCCGATTGCCCGGTTACTTCGGGGTGCGGGCTTTCGTCACGAGGGCCGAAATCTCGACGCTGACTTGTTCAAGGGTGAATGGTCCAGCATCGATACCTATGCGCTGCTCGCCGTTGATCGCGCGGCCGTCGGCTGAGGTAAACCGTCGACTGGACACAGACTTTCCGAGCCGCGGCGAGAACGAGGCGATCCAGCCAGCGCGTCGGATGCGATCACCGCAGCACAAATACTCCGACGTGATAGCGGCCCGTTACCGCATCGGGTGCCCCGGCCGCATCCCGCGTGCCTGCTCCAGCGAGTACGGGGGCGCGTGTGTCGCCGCCACCGAAGCGCTGATCGGCTCGAGCAGATGACCGGTGTGATCGCCGAAGTCAATGCGATCGAGAACCCGCCCGACCAGCACCCCAATTGCGTCGTCGAGAATCGGCACACCGCCTGGCCCGTCGTGGAAGCGGCACTTCGCGAACTTGTCGACGGAATCGCCGGTGGACTCGCCGAACAGGCAAGCGAGTTCCACTGCCGACGACGGCAGTAGGTGCAGCGCAAGAACACTCGCCGTGGCGGCGATCCGGTGCGTGTGGTTGGCAGCCGAGATCGCCACCAGGAAACGCTCCGGCTGGATGCTGACCTGGCAGGCAAATCCGACCAGGCAGCCGGCCCGCACACTCCCATCCTGGGCGGTCACCACGTACATCGCATTGTCGGTACGGAACACGAACTCGCCAAGTGGGCTCATCGACTGTGGTTCCTTTCGGTCTTCAGTGGTGACGTCATCGGAGGGGGCGGCTCCTGTGGCGACCGCTTCCGCGGTGATGTCTTTCGGGTGGACGGCAACGATGTTGGCGGCAGCAATCGAGCTGGTTCTGCCGGAGTGCCGGCGGCACTGAAACTGGTGGCATTCGAACTGATGGCATTCGAACCGGTGGTGTCGAGAGCATCGGTGGGAGACGGCCGCGGCTGGTCGCTGAGGGCGTCGATTGCGGCCGCCGAGAACACTTGCGCCACCACTGCAGCCGCCAGCCCAACTGTCGCTGATTCATCTCCGAGCAGTGCCGCCCGCACCGTGAGCTGACGGGTAGTGCGGTCCACCGCGTCGGCGTGAATCCGCCTGTCGATCTCCGCGACCACCTCGGGTAACCGGCCGACGCTGCCGCCCAATGCCACCACGTGCGGATTGATGATCGCCACGACGGTGGCGAGCACTCGCCCGAGCGCGCCGGCAGCATCGGCGACCGCGGAGAGCACGGCCGGGTCGCCGGTTTGCGCGCGAAGCACCAAGTCGTCCACACTGCGGACGCCGATCGGTCGGAGTTGGTGAACCAGCGCCCGGCCGGACGCCCAGGCCGCGAGGCAGCCCTCGCGACCGCAGCGGCAGATCGGACCGGACTCGGTGAGCCGGATGTGGCCGATGTCCCCCGCGGCTCCGTCAGCACCACCCACCACCTGACCGTTCACTACGATTCCGGCGCCGATCCCGCTGGCGAACTTGACCGCGAGAATCGTCGCGTCCCTATCCAGACCGGCGACGCTCGCCTCGCCCAGCGCACAGGCTCTTGCGTCGTTCTCGATCAGCAATGGCACATCCCAGTAGGCTCGAAGGGTCTGCTCGATGGGGAATTCCTCCCACCCCGGCATCGTCGTCGTAATCCCCAGCCGACCGGTGCGGGTGTCGACGGGGCCGGGAATTCCCATCCCGACGCCCACCAGTTGCTCGGCAGCGCCGGTGGCGATCAGGCGTTCGGCTTGCGCAATCAGCAGAGGCAGGACAGCATCCGGTGGATCGGAGATGTCCGGCCGAAGCGCGGCCATCCGAATGGTTCGTCCGGCCAGATCGGTGACGCTGATCCGCGCGTGAGTCTGGCCGAGGTCGAAGACCAGCACGACCCGGTTCCGGTCGTCGAACCGCAGCAACACGGCCGGTCGGCCGCCTGCCGAACCGGTCGAGCCGGCCTCATAAACCAGGCCGTGCGCGAAGAGGAACTCCAGGCGGTCGAAGAGGGTGGTACGGGACATCCCGGTCTCGGTGAGCAACTGTTGACGGGTCCACCCGGCCCTGGTCCTGATCAGTTCCAGCAAGTGCCCCGGGGATGCGGCACCGAGCAGCGATCCACGGAACTCATTTGCGTCGGATGACCGGGTGCGATCCCTCACGGTCAATCATCCTCCACCACAGTTGACGTCCTCCTTGACCTTCTCCGTTCCCTCCCGTTATGTTCAGCATGTTGACACAAGTGAGCAACATGCGCGAGCGAGGAGAGCACGATGGAGTGCGTGGCCCACGGTGCCGGCCGGTCGATGCCCAACGCTGTGCTGCACTCGGCCCACGCTGACCCGAGTGCTGCTCGATGAGCGGTTCCATCAGCGCTGGGCTGACTCACGATCGGCTGTTCGACGATGCCGCTACCGTTCTGAGGGCGAACGATCGTGGCGCCATCACCGTTGCGGCGCCGGATCTTTACCCGCATCAGTGGAGTTGGGATGCTGCCTTCGTGGCGATCGGGCTCGCCCAACTCTCGATCCCGCGGGCGATCACCGAACTGCGTTCGCTGCTGCACGGGCAGTGGCGCAACGGGATGATCCCGCACATCATCTTCAGCCAGCAGCCCGGGTACTTTCCCGGCCCTGATCGGTGGCGGACCGACGTGGCGCAGGCGGCGCCACCCGGGGTTTCGACCTCGGGGATATGTCAACCCCCTGTACATGGCTTGGCGGTTCACCGGATCGTCACGATCGGGCGCAGCAACGGCGGAACCGACCGGCAGGCCGTCGAGGACTTCCTGCGGGAGACATTCTCCAGTTGGCTGGGCTGGCATCGGTGGTTGTCGAGCGCCCGTGACCCGCGGGCGACCGGGCTGGTGGAGATCCATCACAGCTGGGAGTCCGGCATGGACAATTCCCCGCGATGGGACAGGCCCTACGCCGCGGTCGAACCGGGCCTCATGGCGCCGTTCGAGCGACGGGACCTCGCCCATGTCGACAGCGCGGACGAACGGCCAACCGATCGCGACTACGAGCGCTACCTGTGGCTCGTCGAACAGCTGGTCAGCGTCGGGTACGACGACGACAAGGCTCGCTCGGTTATCGATTTCAGGGTCGGTGACGTCTTCGTCTCGGCGCTGCTTGCACACAGTAGTGAGTTGCTGGCTGAGCTCGGCGAGGGGTTGGGCCGAACCGACGACGCGGCCGAGCTGCTGGCGATCGCCGACCGTTGCCGGACCGGCGTGAGGGCAACCGTTTCCCCGGGCACCGGGCTGGCCAGGGACCGGGACCTACGCGCGTCAGAGTGGATCGATACCCAGACCCTGGCCGGTTTTGCCCCGCTGTTGTGCATGCCGGCGGGTGAGCTGCGGCAAGCCCAACGGTCGACCTTGCTCGGTTCGCAGTGGTGTGGCCATCCGGATCTGCGGTTCGCGGTCCCGCCGTCGACCGCGCCCGATTCCCCCGAGTTCCGGCCCCGCACCTACTGGCGAGGTCCGCAGTGGCCCGTCGTCACCTGGCTGCTGGGCGCGACCGCACGCCGATACGGCGATGAGGAGACCTACGGACAGTTCCGCGACCAGTCCCTGGCGCAACTCGCCGATGGGACGTTCTCGGAGTATTACCACCCACTCTCGGGCGGCGGTCTCGGGAGCCGCAACCAGTCGTGGACCGCTGCCGTAGCCCTGGATTGGATGGCGGACAGATGACGGCTCTGGCGAGCGGCTGGACTGACCCCGGTGCAGGGATCACCACAGGCCGTCGACGGCCGCCGCTGGGCCGGGACGTCACGATAGCGATAGTGGGTGCGGGTGCCCGCGGACGGGCGTATGCAGATCTGATGGCAGCGACTGGATCTGCCCGGATTGTCGCGGTCGCCGACCCGTCCCGGTCCGCGGTCGCTGCGGTGGCCGGACGCCACGGACTGGCGCCCTCGGCGACGTTCCCCAGTTGGCGGGATCTGGCTGACGCGCCACGGCTTGCCGATGCCGCTGTTGTCTCTGTTCCGGACCGCGAACACGCGGGCGCCGCTGAAGCGTTGATGGATCTCGGCTATGACGTGCTGCTGGAGAAGCCGATCGCCACGACCGAGGAGGACTGCGTCGGGCTGGCCGACTGTGCCGCTCGCAATGACGTCTTCCTGGCCGTGTGCCACGTGCTGCGGTACACGGCGCAGGTTCGTGCGCTGCTGGACGTCGTCGCGTCGGGACGGATTGGCGACGTGGTAGGGATACAACATCTCGAGCCGGTGGGGTACTGGCACTTCGCGCATTCCTACGTACGCGGCAACTGGCGCAACACTGCCGCTTCATCGTTCTTTCTGCTGGCGAAGGCCTGTCACGACGTCGACCTGGTCACTGCAATCGTCGGCCGTCCGGTGTCCCGGGTGTCGTCGTTCGGCTCGCTGTCACATTTCCGGGCGGAATCCCGTCCGACCGGCGCGGCGGACCGATGTCTGGACTGCGCGATCGAACCGACGTGTCCCTACTCCGCGGTCCGGCTGTATCGCGCGGGACTTCACGGCGATAGTCGCAAGGCATACTTCACCGCCGTCGCTACCGGCGTGCCGATCGACGAGTTGACCGAGGAGGCCGTTACCCGCGCGCTGCGGGAGGGAGACTACGGCCGGTGCGTCTACGCCAGCGACAACGATGTCGTCGATCACCAGGTGGTGAGCCTGGAGTTCGACGGTGGCGCCACCGCGTCGATCACCGTCACCGCATTCACTCCGATGGGCCTGCGCCGGACTGTCGTGTTCGGGACAAGAGGTCAAGTCACCTCCGACGGGGAGCGGCTGGTGATCGACGACTTCCTCACCGAGTCGTCGCAGACCATCGAGATCGCCTCGACGAACCCCTTGACATCGGGCGAATCCGGTTCGAGTTCGCTGCCTGGATTGCGGTCCGGACGGCCGGACGGCAGCGCTGCCGCCGGGCACGGCGGCGGCGACTCCGCACTGGTCGATGCCTTCATCCGCGCGCTCACCACCGGGGATACCTCCGTGGTCCCCACCACCGTCGCGGAATCGCTTGCCGGCCACCGCGTTACCTTCGCGGCCGAACGCGCGCGGCTGTCCGGACAGGTGGTGAGCCTGTGAGTGATCAATCCGCCGCAGTGTCCAGCCCCGCGAATTGCTCAGCCGAGGCCCTGCGGGTTCACGGGATGTTCCGGCGGCTCCCCGGCCAGGGCGCGCCGGACGCTCCGCGCCACCATCTCCCGAACCCGGATCCTGGCTTGCACCGAGCTCGCCGCCACATGCGGCGTCAGGTACACGCCGGGCAGGCGGCGCAGCGGGGAATCGGCCGGCAGCGGCTCCTCGTCGAAGACGTCCAGCGCGACCAGACCTGGCGGGCCGCCGGTGGACAACGCCAGGACCAGGGCGGCCTCGTCCACCAGCGGACCGCGGGCGGCGTTGATCAGGATGGTGTGCGGCTTCATCGCGGCGAGTTCGACCCGCCCTATCAGCCCGCGAGTGTCGGCGGTGAGCGGGGCGTGCAGGCTGATGATGTCGCTGACGTCAAAGGCCTCGGCAATGGTGACGGCCCGAGAACCGGGCAGCGGACGCCCCGATGGGCTGGTGTGCACGATGGTGCTGCCGAAGCCGGTCAGCCGCTGGGCGACGGCCTGCGCGGTCGCGCCGGCGCCGACCAGGCCAACCGTCAGCGCACCGAGTTCTCGACCGAGAGATGGTCTTTCCCACCGGCCGTCGCGCATACCCAGGTGCGCGATGATTCCGTCGCGAAGCAGCACCAGGGCCGCCATCAGCACCCAGTCCGCCACCGCCGCGGCGTTGTAGCCGGGGGTATTTGCGACGGGGATGCCCAGATCGGCGGCGGCCGGCAGGTCGACCGTGTCGACGCCGACCGACGGCTGGACGATCAGCCGGCATCCGGCCATCGCGGTAAGGGCAGTTTGGTTCAGGACGAACAACCTTGCCGGATCGCCGATCACTACCGTCGCTCCGGCAACGAGCGCAGGCACGTGGTCCTGGCCGGCGGTCCGATCGGCGATCCGGATGGTGACCGTATCGTCCTGCACCATGTGGCGCAGCAGCTCTGGCGGGTAATCGGCCAAGCAGGTGACCACGGCGGACATGACTCCCCTTCCGATCGAACCCGGGTGGCGGTGCGGGTGGTGTCGACGGACCGGACCCGGTCAGCCGACCGTGCGCCGGTGCAGGATCCGGGCCTCATCCAGATCCATTCCGAGCCCAGGCAGGGTGGGGGCCTGGATTCGTCCGGCCGCCGGCGTGATGGGAGCGGCCAGGAAGTGCTGGTAGGTCGGCGCGAGTCGGCGCAGGTATTCCATCTGCGGGATCAGCGAGGGCGACGCCGCGAAGGTGAGCGCCGCATTGCACTGCAACGATTGCCCGTGTGGGATCAGCGTTCCGCCGGCCGCACTGATCAACGCGGAGATCTTGACGAGCTCGCTGATTCCGCCGGCCCAGTGCGGATCGGGTTGGTACACATCCAGACCGCCGGAAGCGATGAGCCGGCCGAATCCCCATCGGGTGTACTCGTGCTCCCCGCCGACGATCGCGGTCCGGTCACCGACCGCGGCCCGCAATGCGCGGTAACCAGAGGCATCATCGGTGAGCAGCGGTTCCTCAATCCAGCGCAGCCGAAGGTCCTCGGTGGCCTTTGCCACGGCGACGGTGAACGGGATGTCCCAGGAGGACCAGGCGTCGAGCATGATGTCGGCGTCCGGGCCGGCGGCGTCCCGCACGGTGCTGACCAGTTCCACGACCTTGTCCACGCCGCGCCGCCCGTCTTCAGGGCCCCACCGCGGAAACCACTTCACACCGCCGAAGCCTTCGGACACTGTCGTGACGGTTGCTGCGGCGACATCCTCCGGGATCAGGGAATCGCCGAGCATCGAGCAGTAGGCCGGCGCGTCGGCGCGAGTGGGCCCGCCCAGCAGGACATGGACCGGAACGTCGAAGTACTGGCCTCGCAGATCCCACAGCGCGCAGTCGACTGCGGACAGTGCGACCATGCCGATTCCGGCCCGGCCGTGGATGGATCCGCGATAGCAGACGTCCCAGATCCGTTCCCCGGCAAGCACGTCGGCCCCGATCAGCAGCGGTCGGAGGGTGGTCATCAGCACCGCCGCCTGCTCGCGGGACAGGACTGCCGTGGAACCGGTGCGCCCGTCGTCGGTGTCGATGTGCAGGAAGATCGTCCGAACCTGGGTGCGCCCGTCCACTCCCGGCGCTGGGTTGGTCGGGCCGGTGGCCGCGAACTCGGGATAGATGTCGTTGGGTCGTCGGAGCCGGTCCAGGTGGACCGCTCCGGGATCGGAAGTCGAGCCGGTGTACTCCACGCATCGGACGTCGTCGATTCTCATCGCTACTCACTTCCGGTCGGCCGCGTTGCCGGGGGCTGGGTCAGTGCCACCCGCCGGATGGTATCCGCAGCGTCGTCCGTGGTCGGCAACCTGGCGGCGAAGCCATGACCGCGGTCCGTGGTTCGGCGCCGTCATCGGTCGTCGAGTCGCTGGTGGGACAGTCGATCCCAGCTGATGACGCCCGATCCATCGTCACCGGCGAGTTGATCTATGTCACCGACCGACGGGTCCCCGGGATGCTGCACGGTGCCGTGGTTCGCGCCGCGGTTCCGCACGCCAGAATCCTGTCGGTGGATGTGCGGGCGGCACGGGCGATCCCGGGTGTCGTTGCGGTGCTCGTCGGCGCCGATGTGCCGGTCAACGTCCTCGGTCCCTCCGAAGAAGACGGACCGGTGCTGGCCGATCGGGTCATCCGGCAAGTGGGCGAAGCCGTCGCGCTGGTCGCCGCCGTCGACGAGGGCACCGCGCAGGCCGCCGCCCGGGCCGTCGAGATCACCGTTGAGACGTTGCCGGTGGTGGACTCTCCGGCGGTGGCGCTCGCGCCCGGCGCGCCGTTACTCCACCCGAACGGGAACGTAGCCGGCCGAATTTCTTTCTCCTCAGGCGATGTCGCCGCGGCCCTTGCCCAGGCGGACCTGGTCATCGAGCGGACCGTGCACACTCCGGCGCAGGAGCATGTCGCAATCGAGACTCCCGGCGGGCTGGGCGTTCCCACCCCGAATGGGGTGGCGATCTGGTGCGGCTCGCAGAACCCCGGGCTGCACCGACGAAAGGTGGCCAGGGCGCTGGGGCTGGAACTCGATGACGTGCGCCTGGTCGCGAATCCGGTGGGCGGCGCGTTCGGGTCACGAAACGACGATCCGATGCCGGTGTTCCTGGGGGTGCTGGCGGCGGCGACCGGCAAGCCGGTGCACCTGAGGATGACCCGCGAGGAAGTCATGGCGGCGGGCGCCAAACGCCATCCGTACGACACCAGGCTGCGCATCGGCTTCCGGCATGACGGAACGATCACCGGATCGCAGATGACGGCTGTCGCCGACACCGGCCCGTACGTCACCTCTGGGCCGAACGTCCTGAAGGTGTCCGCAGAGCTGTCGGTAGGGCCCTACCGGATGGCGGCGGCAGCATTCGACGGACAAGTGGTCTATACCAACAATGCGAACGCGGGCGCCTTCCGCGGGTACGGCGTGCCGCAGGTTGCATTCCCGCTGGAGTCGGCGATTGCGCAGGCGGCCCATCGACTCGGGATCGATCCGGTGGAGATCCGTCGGCGGAACATCTTGCGCGGCGGCGACCCTCACGCACTCTACGGACACCGGGTGACCACAGGGCTGCGGGCCGAGCAGACGCTGGACGCCGCCGCTGGGCACCGATGGTGGACCGAGCGGACCGCGTGGCAGGCGGAGGCGGTCTGGCCGTGGCGACGCGGTACCGGCATCGCCCTGGCAATGAAAGGCGTCGGGATGGGCAGCGGCCGCGGTGACGCCGCCCGGGCCAGACTGATCGTTTCCCGGGACGCCCTGGTGCAGATCTGGGCCGGTCCCAACCACACCGGGCAGGCGATCGGGACGGCGTACGCGCAGATCGCTGCCGACACCCTGCAGCTGCCGCTGAACCGCGTGGCGGTCACCGTCGGAGACACCGAGCTCGTACCGGAATCCGGCCCGACCGCGGCCTCCCGCAGCACCTACGCCGGAGGATCCGCGGTGATCCTGGTGTGCCGCGAGCTGATCAGGCGGCTCGCTGCCGCCACCGGATCGCCCCGGGTGGATGCCGACGGCTGCCGCGCCCTCATCGCGGCGGACCAGGCTGAGATGGAGTCCACCTTTATTCTTCCGGACGCGGACCCTGGCCTGATCCCTGCCGAACAACTCGGCGCGTACGCCCCGCATCTGGTTTACGGCTGCTCGGCGCAGGTGGTGCGACTGGAGATCAACGTGCTGACCGGCGAATTGCGGGTCTGCGGTGTGGTGTGTGCCGTTGACTGCGGAGTGGCCGTCAACCCCGGCGGCGTCATCGGGCAGGCGCAGGGCGGCGTGGCGCAGGGTCTTGGCTTCGCCGTTATGGAGGAGTACGTCATCCGCAACGGCATCCCGGTCACCTCGAGCCTGGAGACCTATCTGATCCCCACCGCCAGGGATGTCCCGACCATCGAGACAATCCTTGTCCCTGGCGACGAACCGACCGGACCGGCCGGCGCGAAGGGCATGGCCGAGGTGGTGGTGGTCCCGACGGCCCCCGCCGTTGCCGCCGCCGTGCTCGACGCGATCGGCGTGTTGCCGGACCGTCTCCCGATCACCCCCGAGCGGCTGTTGATGCTCATCCAGGAAGGGGCTGCGTGATGCGCGTGAATGGCGCCGAGGTCCACCCGCCCGAACCTGCCATGCGGTTGCTGGATTACCTGCGCGACGACCTGAACCTTCGCGCGGCGAAGGAAGGCTGCGGGATGGGGGAGTGCGGCAGCTGCACGGTGCTGGTGGACGGTGACCCGGTGTGCTCCTGCCTCGTTCTGGTCGGCCAGCTGGGAAGCGCCGAGATTGTCACCGCGGAAGGACTTCCGGGCGGTGATCGGACCGAGCGGCTGCGCGGAGAACTGGTGTCGCACCAGGCAGTCCAGTGCGGGTTCTGCGTGCCGGGCGTGCTGGTGTCGGCCTGCGCACTGCTGCGCCGCAACACCGCTGCGACGGATCAGGACATCCGGGTGGCGCTGGAAGGGAACTTGTGCCGCTGCACCGGCTACCAGCAGATGGTCGATGCGATCCGGGCGGCCACCCGATGACGACGCTGCTGTCACCTCGGACACCGGAGGAGGTGGACAGTGCCGTCGCGGACGGTGCAGTGCCCATCGCGGGCGGCACCGATCTGCTGGTGGCGGTTCGTTCTGGGCTGGCCGTGCCGGCGATGGTCGATCTCAACGGGCTCGCCAGCAGGAGCATCCCGATTCGGCGCCGGCAGGGCAGCGTGATCCTGTCCGCCGTCGCGCCGATCGCCGCCATCGCGGGGGCCCTTGACTATGACCTGCCCGGAATGCGCTCGGCCATAGCCGCTTTCGCCTCACCACAGATCCGCAACAGGGCGACGGTTGGTGGCAATCTTGCCACCGCATCGCCGGCCGGCGACCTGCAGCCGGTGATCGCGGTCGCCGACGGCACTGTCGTGGTGCGGGGTCTGGGTGGCCGTCGGCGGCTGCCGGTGGGTGACTTCCTGCTGGGCCCGCGGCGTACCGCGCTGCACCCCGGCGAGTGGATCGAGGAAGTCCAACTCGATACTCCCACCGGCGTTGACGGGTTCCGCAAGATCGGCGGCCGGCGGGCGCTGGCCATCTCCCTGGTCAGCCTCGCCTGGCGCTGGCGGATCGATGACGACGGCCGGCTTCAGGATGTGCGGATAGCCGTGGGATCGTCGGCGCCGACGGTGATCCGATGCACCCGCTGTGAGGCAGTGCTCGCCGGGGCCATCCCGACGGCAGCGGTGCTGGGCCAGGCGACCTCCGCGATGGTGTCCGATATTGCGCCGATCGACGATCTCCGGGCATCGGCGGGCTACCGCCGCCGGGCGGTCGCCGGGCTGCTCGCAGAGGCGATCGGCGAACCGGCCGCGCGGGAGTGGAACGTGTCGCTACGGAAGGGATTGTCGGCATGAAATGTGGGGTGACGGTCCGGTTGGACCGCCCGGCGACGGAGGCCGCGGAGATTGCGGCAAGAGCGGAGTCACTGGGCTTCGGCTCGGTGTGGCTGGCTGATCACTACTTCAACCGCGATGCCGTTGCGGCGCTCGCGCTGATGGCGGTCCGGACCAGCACGGTGACCTTGGGGACCGCCGTGGTCAGTCCCTACCTTCGCCATCCGGCGCTGCTGGCCAGCACTGCGGCAAGTATCGCCGAGATCTCCCAGGGCCGGTTCATCCTGGGCGTGGGAGCCGGCGGGTACGAGTTCGGCACCCAATTGAAGGTGCCCATCCCACGACCCCTGGGGGCCACCGAGGAGACTGTACGAATCCTGCGGGAATTGCAGTCCGGGGTGGCTGATGTTTCCGGGCAAGCGTTCTCGGCGGTGGGAGCGAAGCTGCGCTGGACTCCCGTGGCATCGCCGGTGTACTTGGCAGCACGCGGGCCCAAAATGCTGCAGCTCGCCGGATCCATTGCCGACGGGGTGATCACTCACGGGCTGTCCTCCGGCCATCTCCGCTACGTTCGCGAGAACCTTTCCGGCACCGGCACAACGACGGTGCCCACCGTCTGCCTGATGTTGGACGTGCAACTCGACGACGACCGCGCGGCCGCGGTAGACACACTGCGGCCTCGCTGCGTGACGATGGCAGGCGGTGCCTACGCAGATGAGCTGATCGAGGTGTACGGGCTGGACCGGGCAGAGGTTCAGTCGCTGCGTCAGGCCGTCCGCTCCGGTGACACGGCGGGCGCGCGGGAACTGGTCACCGACTCGATGGTGGATGCCTTCGGTATCGCCGGCCCGGCGTCATTCGTCGCGGACCGGTTGGCTCAACTGGAATCCGACGGTGCTGATGAGGCGATCATCTCACTGGACGCCGGTGACCTGGACGAGTGCACGGCACAACTGACCCAGCTGGCAAAGGCGGTCTCACGATGACAGATCTTCCGCAGACGGCAGTCGTGCTCGGATCCGGAGCGGGAGCGCTGACCTGCGCGTTCGAACTGTCGGGACACGGCGTGAAGGTCACCCTGGCCGACTTTCCGCGCTTCGCGGCGGGGGTGCAGGCGGTGGCAGCTGCGGGCGGGATCACTCTGCGCTGCCCGTGGCATCGAGAGTCAACGTTGCCGGTCGCCGGCACCAGCCTCGACCCCGCGGCCGCGGTCAAGGACCAGCCGCTGATTATCGTCTCCGTCCCCGCGTTCGGTCACCACACGTTCGCGACGATGCTCGCCGAGTCGGTCTCCGACGGGCAGGGCGTGCTCTGGGTGGGTGAGGGCGGCGGGGCGCTGGCACTGGTGGCGGCGCTGCGCATTGCCGGGCGTCGCCCGGCGGTCCAGATCGCCGAGCTGAACAGCCTGCCCTACGGGGCCAGGGTGCAATCGCCGGGTCTGGTCACCGCATCCCGCAAATCGGGCGGCACGATCGTGGCCGGTTTGCCCACATCCCCGCTGGTCGAGTTGGCCCAGTGCATCTGGCCCTGGGTCAGCCCCGGCCAGAACATCTGGGAGACGTTGCTGTTGAACTTCAACGCGATCGACCACGTCCCGCCGATCGTCTGCAATCTCGGCGCGCTGGAGGGCCGGACCGGGAAGATGCTGCTGTGGGGAGAAGGCGCGACCCCCGCGGTGGCCCGGATCATCGAGAATGTCGATACCGAATTGCTGGCCCTGCGGCACGCGCTCGGCATCCGGAACACCGCCGGATACGCCGACTACCTCGTCCAGCAGGGCTTCGCACCGGAGTACAAGGGATCGCTGTACGCCACGCTGCAGGCGAGTTCGTTTTCCAACAGCACCTTTCCGTGCGGTCCGGAGGCGCTGCGAAGCAGGTATGTCACCGAGGATGTGCCGTTCGCACTCGTGCTCATGTCGTCCATCGGAGCAGAGGTCGATGTCCCCACCCCCACGATCGACGCGTTGATCCACCTGGTGTCGATCGCCGCCGAGACGGACTTCCGGTCCGACGGGCGCACCCTGGCGGACTTCGATCTCGCTGGCCGGGGGCGTGCCGGGCTCATCGACGCGGCGGAAAAGGGGTGGTGGTGACCAACCCCCTCAGCATCATCGGCGGCGTGCTGGTCACTGCCGACGGCATCCAGCGCCGCGACCTGCTCGCCGAAGGCGGTCGATACGTCGAATCGAAAGCGTCCAGGGCTGGCTTCCCTGGTTCCACTGCAGCGCCTGGTTCCACTGCAGCGCCTGGTTCCATCCCTGAGTCCGATGGGTGCGTTGATGCCTCAGCGAAGCTGATCCTGCCCGGATTGGTCAATGGCCACGACCACCTTCGCTCACTTCAACCGGCGACAATTCGCAGCGAATCAATGTCGGTGGCAGACATGGTCGCGGCCGCCGGGGCGGTCGGCACTGCGGTGACCGCCGAGGATTACCGGGTGCTGACCACCCTGGCTGCCACCCGGCTGGTGCGAAGCGGTGTCACCAGCGTGGTCGACCACGCCTATCCGGTCGGTCGTCCTGGCCTGCTGCAGGCGGTCGTCGACGGGCATACCGCCGCCGGCATCCGCGGCGCGGTCGCGGTCGGGGTGCAGACCACCGGGGACCCCGCTTTATGCAGTACCCCGGACGAGGCGGCCGCACTCCTCCGCGATGCGGCTGATCGGATCATTCCCGCCGAGTTGCTGTTCCTCGCGCCGGTCTCGCTGCGGCAGGCGGACCTTGCCGCCTATGCGGCCTGCGCTGACCTGACGGCCGGCACCGGGATCCGGTTGTACACCCACCTCGCGGAATCGGCGACCGAGGTGCAACAGTGCCGGGCCGAACACGGACTGACACCGGTGGCGCTGATGGCGCGTATCGGATTCCTGCGGCCCGGGACCGTGCTGGTGCATTGCGTCCACCTCGACGACACCGACATCCAGGTCCTGGCCGACACCGGTACCCAGGTCGTTTACTGTCCGAGCAACCACCTGCGGTTTGCCAAGGGCTACGCACCCGTCGTCGCGCTGCGGGACGCCGGGGTCACTGTCGCCCTTGGCATCGACGGGATGGGCGACCTCTTCACCGAGATGCGACAGGCCGCGTACGCGCAGGGTTCTGCTCAGGGCAGACCCGGAGTGCTGTCCGCCCGCCAGGTGCTCGGCATGGCCACCATCGACGGGGCGAGGATACTCGGGATCCCCGGGGTTAACGACGATTTCTCGCCAGGATCCGCCGCCGACGCCGTGGTGGTGGACACCGCCGGACTGCACTTGCAGCCGCTGGCAGATCCGCTCTACGCGGTGGTGCACAAGGCCCAGGGCTCGGATGTACGTGACGTGATCATCGACGGACGGCCGGTCGTCCGCGACGGACAGTCGTGCCTGGTCGATGAGCGCGAGCTAGCCGCTCGTGCCCGCGACATCACCCGCGCACTCGCCATCCGGGCGGGGCGCCCGCTCCCCGAGTTCTGGCGCGAATCCGCGTCTGCGGTGCTCGACCTCACCGGGCCTCGGTGAACACCCCAACCGCCGCGGAACACCGCGACGAAGCGAACGAGGAAGGACGAACCATGCAGGAAGAAGGCACGTCGTCATCAACCGAATCAGCCGACTCCGGCCGATTCCAAGTCAACCGCAGGCGGTTCCTCGCGGTCGGGGGTGGCGCCGCCACGGCGGCATTCCTGGCGGCCTGCGGATCGGGGTCGGGCGGTTCCGGCGCCACGTCCGCTGCAGCCACCACGTCGGCACCGGCGTCATCCGCGGCCGCCGCGACATCCGCATCCGCGGCGCCATCCTCTGCCGCGAGTTCGGTGGCGAGTTCTGCGGTCAGCTCTGCGGTCAGTTCTGCTGCTGCCAGTGCATCGACGACCACAGTCAGCGTCGCTCCGGCCGACCTCGTCGTCTGGGCGTCGACCGCGATGATCCCCAATGACAGCTCTCCGCTGTCGCAGGCCGGAAAGGACTACGCCGCCAAGTTCGGTGGCTCGGTCACCTTTCAGGGCTTCGCGGCCAGTGATCTGACCAACAAGATCACCACCGCGCTGGCAGGGGGGAGCGGCCCCGATGCCGTGCTGTTCGACAGTTCCGCGGTCGCGCAGTTCGCGGCGGCGCAGCAGATCGTCGACATCACCAGCAAGTTCGCCGGTATCAAGGACCAGTTCTTCCCGGGCAACGTTGAGGCAGCGCAGTACAAGGGCAAGCAGTTCGCGGTCCCGTTCGACATCAGCAACGTCGCACTGTTCTGGAACAAGGCGATGTTCGCCAAGGCCGGCATCGCCGCACCGCCGACGACGTGGGACGACCTGCTCTCCGCGGCGAAGGAGATGACCGGGGGCGACAACTACGGATACATGCTGGGAGCATCTGGATACGGGTCCTTCCTGTTCTGGCCGTGGCTCTGGCAGAACGGAGGAGCGATCGCGAACGCCGACAATACCGAGATCACTGTCAACTCGGCCGAAGGGCTCGAGGCCTGGGACTTCTACGCCAACCTCTATCTGAAGGAGAACGTCGTTCCGCCTACCTTCCTGACGGTGACCCAGTCTTGGGACCAGTTCGTGACACCGTTCATGCAGGGCAAATGCGCGATGATGCCGATCGGATCCTGGGGCATCGCGCCGCTCAAGGCCGGGAACCCCGGCCTTGAGTACGGCGTTGCCCCCTTGCCGAAGAAGAAGCAGGCGGCCTCCGTGCTGGGCGGGAACGCCCTCGCAGTGACCACCGCGAGCAAGAACCCGGACTCGGCCTACAACTTGCTCCAGTGGCTGATGTCGGCGGACCAGGAGAAGGTCGTCGAGGGCTACCAGCGGATCCCTGCGCGGCTGGACGTAGTCGACTCCGAATACGCCAAGAGCGACCCGGCCCGACAGACGTTCGTCCAACAGGCTCCCGACGGAAAGGCGCGGCCCTCCATCCCGAACTGGGGCGACATCGAATGGGGCGTCATGGCCACCGCGTGGGACAACGTCATCCACAAGAAGAAGAGCCCCGAGGATGCGCTGAACGATGCGGCGACGGCGGCAACTGCCAAACTCAAGGGCTGATCGGGAGATGCTGCGGCGCCGACGATTCGCCGCCGCAGCATTCCGAAACTGCGAAGGAGAGATCGTGGCCACGAAAGCGGCTGAGCTCGACCGCCCACCGCTCAATCGGCCGAAGGCGACCAAACCCAGCAAATGGCGTCGGGCGCAACCCGTCGTCTATATCGGTCCGGCGGTTCTGGTGCTCACGGTGTTCCTCGCCTATCCGATCATCGCGGGGATCGTCACCAGCTTCACCAACAGCAGTCTGGTGAAGCCCGCATCGGGACAGTTCATCGGACTGTCCAACTATCGGACGCTGTTCGCCGACCCCACGTTCTGGGAGGCGGTCGCCCGCACCGGGGTGTGGGCGACCGCGAACCTGATTCTCCAGGTCGGGCTCGGAATGGTCCTCGCCCTGGTCATGCACCAACGCCTGTTCGCCAGGGGCTTGTTCCGTTCGATCGTGATCATCCCGTGGATCGCACCCACCGTGGTCGTCGCGCTGATCTGGAGCTTCCTGCTGGACCCGACATCCGGCCCGATCAACCACTTCTTGGTCAGTAGCGGGCTGATCAGCAACCCGCCGCTGTGGCTCGCGGACACCACGTGGGCGCTGCCGACGTTGACCTTGATCAGCGTGTGGAAGTGGACGCCCTTCGTTGCCGTGATCCTGCTCGCCGGGCTGCAGACAGTGCCGCCGGACCTGCACGAGGCAGCGATGATCGATGGCGCCGGTCGAGTGCAGCGGTTCCGCTATGTCGTGATGCCGCATATTTCCACCTCGATCGCGTTGTCGAGCCTGCTCACGGTGGCGTACTCGGTGAACAACTTCAACGGAATCTGGTTGTTCACCAAGGGTGGTCCGGTGGGTGCCACCGACACGCTGACCACTGTGGCGTACCGGCTGGCCTTTCAGGAGTTCGACCTCGGCAAGGCCGCGGCCGTCGCGGTCTTTCTGTTCGTCCTGATGATGATCTTCAGCGTGGTCTACTTCTATCTCATCGAGGGTCGGAAGGGGCGGCAGGCGTGAAGTCCCCTACCGGCACCGGGCACCGGCCGGGTCTCCTGCTGCACCTGCTCGCGCTGTTCATCGCCATCGTGGTGGTGACGCCATTCGCCTGGATGGTGCTCTCGTCGTTCAAATCCCCGCCCGAGATCAATGGAGTCATCAACGGCTTCCTGCCGCAGCACCTGTACCTGGGCAACTATCAAAAGCTCGCCGACACCGACTACTTCCAATACTTCATCAACAGCCTGCTGGTGGCCGCCGGCACCACTGTCATCTCGCTGGTGCTGGCGGTGCTTGCCGGGTACGGCTTCGCCCGGTTCCGCTTCGTCGGCAATCGGGCCCTGCTGCTGGCAGTGGTGACCATGCAGATGTTCCCTGCGGTGTTGATGGCGATCCCGCTGTACAAGATCATGCGCAACCTCGGGTTGCTGGACAACCGCGGCGGGCTCGTCCTGGTCTACGTTACGTTCGCTCTGCCATTCTGTGTATGGATGCTGCGCAACTACTTCCTCGGCGTTCCCATCGAACTCGAAGAGGCCGCGATGATCGACGGATGCGGGCGGTTCGGTGCGCTGTGGCGGGTGGTGTTGCCACCGGCGCTGCCAGGAATTGCGGCGGCCGGAGCCTTTTGCATCATCTTGGTGTGGGATGAGTTCCTCTACTCCAACACCTTCATCAACACCGATTCCAAGCGAACGCTGTCGGTCGGGCTGGCCTCACTGATGGGCGAGTACACCACGGACTGGGGCCGGCTGATGGCTGCCGGCGTGCTGATGATCATCCCGGTGATCCTGATCTTCGCGTTCCTGCAGAGGTATCTCACGCAGATCGCGGGCGGGGGCGTGAAGGGGTGACAGATGTCCGTCTCGGACCGTCGGGCGACAGCGCTCCGGCGTTGCTGCGCGGCGCGCGCCTGGCGGACGATCGGATTATCGACCTTCGGGTTCGAGACGGTGTTGTGGTGGCGGTCGGATCGCTGGAAGCGGCCGCCGAAGAGCAGGTGTTCGATCTGCATGATTACCTGCTGCTGCCGGCATTCGCTGATCCGCACGTCCACCTGGACAAGGCGTTCACATCGCGTCCGGACGCCGCGGGTGGGGAACTCGCGGACGCCCGGACTGTCCACGAGAGCGTGCTGCAGAACCAGACCCCCGACGATGTCCGGCGTCGCACGGAACGCGCCGCTCTGCTGTTCCTGGCGAACGGATGCACCGCAATCCGAGCTCAAACCGGGTGTGGGCGGCTCACCGGAATCTCCGCCATCGAGGCGGTGGCCGATGTGCGTCGGCGGTTGTCCGGTCTGATCGACATCCAGATCGTCGCGCACATCGGCGGCCCGGCGGCAGGTACCTCCTGGCGCGACCATGTCGCAATCCTGCGGGATGCGATCGCGGCCGGCGCCGATCTGGTCGGCGGGAATCCGTTCTCCGAGGACGATCCGCAGCAGGCGATGGACGCCTGTCTGCAGGTGGCGGTGGAGACCGGATGCCCGGTGGACTTTCACACCGACGAGACCACCGATCCGGCGGTGCTGACCGTGCGGGCATTGGCCGGGTGGGCCGCAACTACCGGCGCAGAGATCCCGGTCACGGCGAGCCACTGCATCTCCCTCGGGTCCGCCTTGGCAGGTATCCAAGCGATCGTCGCGGGGGAGATCGCAGATGCTCGGATGAATGTCGTCACGCTTCCGTTGACTAGCCTGCACTTGCAGGGTCGCACCCTCTCCACTGGCAATCGAGGGCTCACCGCCCTCGATGCGCTGGCCGCTGCCGGGGTGCTGGTCGCCGCCGGATCGGACAACATCCAGGACGCGTTCAATCCGGTCGGCCGGTGCGATCCGCTCGAAATCGCATCGGCCCTGGTCACCGTTGGACACCGCGGGGTGGGCGAAGCACTGACCATGGTGTCGGGGGCGGCGCGCCAAGTGATGGGCCTTCCGCCGGTGGGCCCAAACGTGGGGTCGGGCGCCGACTTCGTCGCGATCAGGTGCCGATCCGTGCAGGAGGCAGTGGCGCTGGCACCTGCCGATCGGCTGGTGTTCAAGGCCGGGAGACTGGTTGCCCATCGATCCACACACGGGTGGATCGACTACCCGCCGGGAGCGCCACGGGGTGGCTGATGGTGAACATCACCGCGGGCCGTGGGAAGGAGATGCGCACCCTCGTAGCTTCGGCCCGCTACGGTGGCCCGGTGAACCAGGACATCGTTCAGGAGTTCGGGCTCGACCCTGCTGTTGTGCACCTGAACCACGGAGCTTTCGGCTGCGCGCCGGTCAGCGTCCGGCGCGAGGTCACCGGCTGGCAGTACCGGGCCGAGCGGAACCCGCATCGATTCAACCGGATTGACCTGCCAATTCTGATCGCCGACGCCCGCGGCAAGGCAGCCGAATTCCTGGGGCTCGATGCGCAGGCGTGCGCGTTGGTGCGCAACGTCTCCGAGGGCATATCCGCGGTGCTCGGCTCGCTGGACCTGACGGCCGGGGATGAAATCGTGCTGTGCAGCCACGGGTACGGCGCGGTCCGGATCGCCGTACAGCACTGGGCGGCCCGGCGCGGCGCGGTCCTGGTGCAGGCGGAGTTCGGCGTAGGGGCGGGGCGGCAGGAAATCGTCGACGCCTACCGGGCTGCGGTTACCACGCGGACCGTGCTGGTGGTGGTGGACCAGATCACCTCGCCGACGGCGACGGCGCTGCCGGTTGCCGAGATCGCCGCCGCGGTCGGCGTTCCGGTGCTGGTCGACGCCGCCCACGCACCCGGCACCGTGGCCACCGACATCGGATCGCTCGGGGCCACCTACTGGATCGGCAACCTGCACAAGTGGGCCTACACCCCGCGGGGCACCGCGATGCTGTGGTCCGCGCCGGACGCCCGTGACACGACGTTCCCGGCAGTGCTGAGTTGGCAGCTCTGGGATGGGTACGCGCGGAGCTTCGACTACCCGGGCACCTGGGACTACTCGGGGTGGTTGGCGGCGCCCACGGGGCTGGCGTACTGGGCGGGGATCGGTGGCTGGGACCGGGTACGGGAGTTGACCGCGCTGGTGGAGGAGGGGCGCCGGCTGGTGGCGGGCGCCATTGGCGTCGACCAGGATCCGCTCCCCGCAGAGCCGGCGCCGACCATGCGGCTGGTCCGGCTACCCGCCGGCCGCATCCGATCGCAGGTCGACGCCGACAACCTGTACGAGCACCTGAGCACCATCCATCGCATCGAGGTCGCCCCGGTGTTCTTCGGCGGTGACGCCTTCTTGCGGATCGCGGCCGCTCCGTACAACACCGTCGAGGACTACGCGGCGCTGGCGAATGCGCTGACGGCCTGATGTGTCATCCGTGGTCCGGCGCGGTCAACCGACCAGATGCTTGTTGACGCCGCTGCCGTGGATCGCCGCCTCACGCACGCGGGACGGGCCGCGCCACTCATCGACCCGCACCAGCGCCACCCCGGCGAGGATCAGAAGCCCGCCGATCAGCTGGATGCTGCTCGGCATCTGGCCCAGCAGCAGCCAGGCGACCAGCACCGCGAACACCACTTCGGTCAGCCCGACGAAGGAGGCCAGCTTCGGGCCGAGCAGCCGCGCGCCGTGAATGCCCGCCACGTAGGCGATCGCGGCGGCCACTACCGACAGGCCGAACACCGGGACCAGCCAGCTCACGCTGTGCCCGACAAAGGACACCGAGCCGAACGTGGCGTGCATCGGCAGCACCCCGGCCAGCCCGAGCAGCACCAGCGCCACCGCGCCGATCGCCATCCCACCGCAGGCAACGACTACGGGGGGTGGCGCCTCATCGGTGCGCGCAGCCAGAACGAAGTAGGCGGCCAACCCGACGGCGGCGGCCAGGCCCCATAGCACCCCGACCATGTCCAGGTGGGCACCGCTGACCAGCTGCAACACCAGGACAAGGCCGATCAGGGCGACTGCCGCCCCGACGGCTGTCAATCGGCGCGGCCGGGTGCCGTGCCTGATCCACAGCCATGCGACGACCAGCAGAATGCCGAGGTATTCCAACAGCACGGCGATGCCGACGTCGAGCCGCTGGACTGCGTAGAAGTAGAAGACTTGGCCGCCGGCGACTGCGAGCAGGCCGTAGACAGTCAGCATCCGCAGGTTGCGGCGCAGCACTTGCCAGTTTCCGCGCAGCGTCACGACTGCTGGTCCAGCCAGGATCAGCGCGGCGATGCTGATCCGCACCGTGACCGCGGCACCCGGCGACCAGCCTGCGTCGATCAGCGACTTCGCGAACGAACCCGAAGTGCTGAAAGTGGCGCAGGACAGCAGTGCTGCGCCTAGCCCGGCCCCGGCGAACCGACGCTGCGTCATGGGAACTCCTGATTGAGACGGCACTGACTTTGATCGAGTACTGACTTTGATCGAGCAGTGATCCTGATCAAACACGAACCGTCATGAGTGAAATGTATGTACGCTCATGACGATAGATCCTGCCGACGACAGGAGTCAAGTTGACTTTCACTCATGACACCGAGGTCGCGCTGACGTCCGCTGCCGCGCTGGTGAACACCGCCGCGTTGATCGACCCTGCCCGTGCCGACACCGCCCGTACCGACACCGCGCCTACCGACACCGGGGCGGGAGAGCAACTCGGGGACGTAGCAGAATTGGACGCGTTCGTACGCTCCTGGGGCTGGACCGGTTCCCGCACCCACGACGAAGCGGAGCTTGCTGCGGTGCGTGCGCTGCGTCCGCGGTTGCGCCGGGTGTGGGCCTCCGATGAGGAGCAGGCAGTCGCCATCGTCAACGGCATGCTCGCGGACGCCGCCGCACTGCCGCAACTGGTGAAGCACGGCGAGTGGGACTACCACCTGCACGCCACCCCGCCCGACGCCCCGCTGGATGTGCGGATGGCCGTGGAGGCCGCAATGGCGCTGGTCGACTTGATCCGTAGCAAGGAAATGAGCCGGCTCCGTACGTGCGAGTACCCGGGCTGCGAGAACGTGCTGGTCGACCTGTCCAGGAACAGATCACGCCGGTTCTGCGATGACGGCTGCGGCAACCGGGCCGCCGTCGCGGCCTACCGAGCACGCCGGGCCGGTAGCAGGTAGCGGTTCCCGCGACGGGTCGCGCCGGCTGGTCAAACCATTCTCCGGCGGCTGTTTTGGGTCGGCGGATCAGCGCTCGGTCGGGGGCCGCGTCTCAGGCGGCTGCCTTCTGGCAGGTCCACCCGTCGGGCATGGCCCCTGAGTCCAGGAAGGTCATCAGGTCCGTCTGCGCCCCGGCGTCCAGCGCGGTATCCGCCTGCGGATAGATTATCGGCTCCTCCTTGGCATTGTGCCGATTCAGCTGTTCGAGCAACTGCTGGCACAGTTCCACCGGCGCCGGATCGGCCGCGTGGGTAAGCGCGGCCTGCACCGCGTCCAGCGTCCGCCACAGTTCGCCGTGCTCGCGCAGCATCACGAACACCGGAGCCATCAGACCGCCCTGGCGCAGCGTGGGGAAGATGAACTCCTCCTCCAGGTAGATGTGCCGCCGCAGGGCCTGCATCGCCCGGGTCAGCGACTCGGCGCGGTTCTGACCCTGCGCCACGCCTGCGGTGAAATCCTCTATCCCTGCGTCGATCTCGTGGTGCTCGCGTTCCAACGCAGCGCTCAGTGTCACGGCCGTCATGTGATCGCCTCCTGCGATTCACCCTATCCCCGGCGGTCTCCGGGGCCGGCAGCGCGTGATCCGGGTCATACCGTCAAAGTCGCGCTACGGCAGGGGTTGGTCGCCATGCCGCGAGGCCTCGGGCCGATAACACCCTGTAGTTACAATTGTCGGTAGTGGCTGACACAGTCGATGTTTGCGTGTGAGGATCGTGCGGTCGGCGCGGCGGCACCGGATCGGTAACGCTCACATTCTGGCGGCCATGACAACTGCGCGAGCCCCGGTCATCGTGGAGACCGTCCTCGACGATCAGCTGCACCACGTCGGCGTGGATGACCGCGGTGTGGAGCTGCACATCATCGCGGTACAAGACGATCGCGAACCCGACGGACTGAGGGTCATCCGCACCCGCAACACCACTTCCATCGCCGGTGCCTGCTGTCTCTCCCCTGCGAAGCCGCCACCATCGGCGGTGTGAAGTGTGGCGTCGACCACGGCGAGCACCAGCGGGGCCGGTCGCGCATCCACTACGGCATCCACTCGCCGAAGCCACCGGCTCGTCACTCCGACCAGCGGCGATGCCCGCAGCGTCGACTACCACCGGTGGTGCGTGCGGTCACCCGGGCTGGTCGCGCCATCGTCGGACGCTCGGCGGCCGGCGCCGCGTGGATCCGGCGACACAGAAACGGTGGCTACCATCCGACCTGTTTGGAGGCTTCATGTTCATGCACCACCTCACCGGCCGGCTGACACTGCTCGTGGTGGCCGCGCTGGCGCTGTCCGGCTGCGCTGCATTGTCCGGATCCGCGGTCACCGTGACGGCGACCGTCGACTCGCCGTCTTCGCCTAGTTCGGCGGTCGCGCCGTCGACCGGATCCGGCTCGGCGTCTACCGGGGCGGTGTCCGCATCGGTGTCAGGGTCAGCATCAGGGACCCCTGCCGGGCAGGCGTCTGGGTCTGCGACAGGGGTAGGTACCGGGGTCGTCGGGTCCGCGAGTCCGGACGCCGCACCGCCGTCCAGTGCGCCCGCGTCGTCGATACCTCCCCAGCCGGTTCGGGTCGGCACCTTCGAGGGTGACGGCAAGACCTACGGCATCGGCATGGCTGTGGTCGCCCTGTTCAGCGTCGCCCCCACCGACTCGACGGCCTTCACCCAGGCGGCCACCGTCACGGTCAACGGTGCGCCGGCCGACGGCGCCTGGTTCTGGCAGAAGCCGACCCTGCCCGGGTACGCGCTGGAGGCGCTGTACCGGGAGAAGGACTTCTGGCCCGCGCACTCCACCATCGCGGTGGGCCTTCCGGTGCAAGGGCTCTCGGCGGGCCCGGGGCTGGCCTACGCCGACAGCCTGACGCTGACCTTCACCATCGGCGCCGCGCAGATCTCCAGGGTCGACAGCGCCACCCACAGCATGACGGTGTCCAGCGACGACACCATCGTCAAGACAGTGCCGGTCTCGCTCGGCTCGGCCTCAACGCCCACCTACGACGGCACGAAAGTCGTGATGGAGAAGGACAATCCGGAGCGGATGGTGAGCGCGCCCGGCGAAGCGGATCCGTACGACCTGCTGGTGCCGTGGTCGGTGCGGCTGACCAACTCGGGGGAGTTCATCCACGCGGCGAGCTGGAACACCGGCAACATCGGCAGCCGCAACACCTCCCACGGCTGCACCAATCTGGACGTCGCCGATGCGCAGTGGTTCTACAACTTCAGCCAGATCGGCGACGTGGTGCTGTACACGGACGCGAACCCGACCGGCCAGGCTCAGCCGTCGTGGGACGGTTGGGGTTGGTGGAACCTGACCTGGGGCCAGTGGTCACGCGGCGGGGTGCTGCTGAACCACTGACCTTCCAGCCGAGCGAGGTAGTAGCGACGATCTCGGGGGCAACGCCCGGGCTCGACTTCAGCGCTGCGTGGCCAGGCAGCCATGTGTGTCGGGCAGTCCGTCTGCCGGCGATTGTCTTGTACCGTGGCCGGATGAAGACGACGCGCCTTCAGGTGACCCTTGACCAGATGGACCCAACCGTCAGCCGGGTGCTTGACGTGCCGGCTGCCAGCACCCTGCCGGAGCTGCACCTGTTGCTGCAGGCCGGCATGGGCTGGACCAACAGCCACCTACACCGGTTCGAAACCGACAGCGCCGCATACGGAATGGCAGATCCGGACGGACCGGATGACGAGCAGGATCAGGACGGCGTGCCGATCACAGCGCTGGGTGCGTCGTTCTCCTACTGGTACGACTTCGGTGACGACTGGCAGCATTCCGTCACTGTGCTGGGACCGGGCGGCGACCAGCCCGGCTGTGTC
>CAJDUM010000065.1_pt1 | contig 26116 bp, 28 predicted proteins | sample 7390781 | NCBI WGS metagenome assembly CAJDUM01 (sample SAMEA7055661, study PRJEB34461) | soil metagenome | biome: terrestrial ecosystem; feature: Peninsula; material: soil | place: Antarctica | collected 2016 | reverse complement strand
TTGCAGGCCGGACCGTGCTTGTGCGATCCGACCTCAACGTCCCGCTGGATTCGAGTTCCGGTTCGCGTGTGATCACCGACGACGGGCGGATCAGGGCCAGCCTGCCCACCCTGCAGGCGCTGACCAGTGCCGGCGCCAAAGTGGTGGTGACCGCGCACCTCGGCCGGCCCAAGGGGACGCCCGACCCTGCCTACTCGCTGGCGCCGGTGGCGGCCAGGCTGGGGGAGTTGCTCGGGTCCGGCGTCCACTACGCCACCGACCTGGTCGGCGACGTGGCCGCTGCTACGGTGGCCGGCCTGGCCGACGGCGAAATCGCGCTGCTGGAGAACGTCCGCTTCGACGCCAGGGAGACCAGCAAGGATGACGCCGACCGTGCATCGCTGGCCGCCGACCTGGTCAGGCTGGTCGGGCCGCGGGCAGCGTTCGTCTCCGACGGGTTCGGCGTGGTGCACCGCAAGCAGGCATCGGTGTACGACGTCGCGGCCCTGCTTCCGCACTACAGCGGATATCTGGTGACCGCCGAGATCGCCGTGCTGCGCACGCTGACCGGCGACCCGGAACGCCCGTACGTGGTGGTGCTCGGCGGTGCAAAGGTCTCCGACAAGCTCGGTGTGATCACCGCGTTGCTGGATCAGGTCGACACCCTGCTGATCGGCGGCGGGATGGCCTACACCTTCCTGGCCGCTCAGGGACACGGCGTCGGCGACTCGCTGCTGCAGCCCGACCAGATCCCGACCTGCGCCGCCCTGCTTGCCGAGCACCCCGACAAGATAGTGCTGCCTACCGACCTGGTGATCGCCGACTCATTCTCCGCAGACGCGAGCACCAGGGTGGTTCCCGCCGATGCCATTCCGGACGGGTGGCAGGGGCTGGACATTGGTCCGCAGACTCGCCAGGCATTCGCTCACGTGCTGGGCGCGGCCAGGACGGTGTTCTGGAACGGGCCGGTAGGAGTCTTCGAAATGGCGCCGTTCGCCGCCGGCACGAAGGCGGTCGCCGACGCCATCGCGGCATCGACCGCGTTCTCCGTGGTGGGCGGTGGCGACTCGGCCGCCGCGGTACGCCAGCTGGGCGTCGACGAGGCAGCATTCACCCACATCTCGACCGGCGGGGGTGCGTCGCTGGAGTTCCTGGAGGGCGCGGAACTGCCCGGTATCGTCATATTGGAGGCATGACCGTGGCCAGAGTGCGCCCTGGATCGACGACGCCCGGCGGTCGCCGGATGCTGATCGCCGGCAACTGGAAGATGAACCTGAACCACCTGGAAGCCATCGCGTTGGTACAGAAGGTCGCGTTCAGCCTGCCAGAGAAGTACCTGGCCAGGGTGGAGGTAGCAGTCCTTCCGCCGTTCACCGACATTCGGTCCGTACAGACCCTCGTCGATGGGGACAAGCTCGGGCTGGTGTACGGCGCTCAGGATCTTTCGTCCGAGGACTCCGGCGCGTTCACCGGCGACATCTCCGGCGCGATGCTGGCCAAGCTCGGCTGCACCTATGTTCTGGTCGGCCACTCGGAGCGCCGCCAGCTCCACGACGAGACCGACGCCGTGGTGGCTGCGAAGATCGTCGCCGCCTACCGCCACGGTCTGACTCCCATTTTGTGCGTCGGTGAGGGGCTGGAGGTCCGCCAGGCCCAGGCACACTGCGAACACGCGGTCGACCAGCTGAACGCAGCCCTGACCGACATCAGCGCCGAACAGGCAGCCTCGCTGGTACTCGCCTATGAGCCGGTGTGGGCGATCGGCACCGGCCGGGTAGCCACCTCGGCGGACGCGCAGGAAGTGTGCGCAGCGCTGCGCGCCGCGCTGGCCCAACGCTATTCGGCGGCCTTGGCAGCGGGGGTGCGTATCCTTTACGGCGGCTCGGTGAAGGCAACCAATGTCGCCGAGATCGTCGCCGAGCCCGACGTGGACGGAGCGCTGGTCGGCGGCGCGGCACTGGACGGGGCGGAGTTCGCATTGCTCGCAGCGAACGCGGTGGGCGTCCTCGGCTAACCGGTCCAACGGGTAGACTCGGTATGCGGTGCATCCGGCACCCGCTGGTGCTGCCCGCTCCCAGGAGTACCTGCATTGACCCCGACACAAGGCAGACATGAGACTGTTTCTGGACATCCTTCTGGTGCTGACCAGCCTCGCGCTGATCGCGCTGATCTTGCTGCACCGCGGCAAGGGCGGTGGCCTGTCCTCGATGTTCGGTGGCAGCATGCAATCCTCGCTGTCCGGGTCTTCGGTCGTGGAGAAGAACCTCGACCGGCTGACCATGTTCGTTGCCGCCATCTGGATCATCTGCGTGGTCGGCGTCGGATTGTTGATCAAGGTCAGCTGACGACGCTGTCCGCAGCCAGCGCCGGCATGACGCACGCCGGACCGTGCCAGCAGTGGTCAGATCCAAGGACGGCTGATCGGCCCTCCGGACATATCGCAGCAACGAGGTGGTGAACATGGCAACTGGACATTCACTGCGTGGATCGCGGATCGGCAGCGGGCCTCGTGGTGCGCGATCACGCGGCCCGGAGGCACCGCGGATCGGCTATGACTTCCACTGCGAACGCGGTCATGTGACGCACCTGGCGTTCGCCACCGACGTTGAGCCACCGGAAATCTGGGACTGCGCCAGTTGCGGGCTTCCGGCCGGTACCGATCCGGCTGCGCCACCGCCAGCTCCGCGCGCCGAGCCGTACAAGACGCACCTGGCGTACGTCAAGGAGCGCCGGAGTGACGCGGACGGTGAAGCCATCTTGGCGGAGGCTCTGGCCAGGGTTGCCGCACGTCGCATCCCACGCTGATCGCTCCGACGCGCTGCCGTCGGCAGGAGCCGCGGCATCCTCACAATGCCTTGACCATCCGGGTATTGCCCAGTGTGTTCGGCTTGACATAGGGCAGGTCCAGGAACTCGGCGACGCCGGCGTCGTAGGAGCTGCGCAGCTGGGCATAGCCCTCTGGCGACATCTCCAGCTCGGCGATCGGCTCGAAGCCGATCCCGGAGAAGAACGAGACTTCGAAGGTCAGCACGAACAATCGGGAGAGCCCCAGACGGCGGGCTTCGTCGATGATCGCCTGGCATACCGCGCGGCCGATGCCGCGGCCACGGCTCGCCGGGTCGGTGGCCACCGTGCGGATCTCACCCAAGTCCTCCCACAGCACGTGCAGCGCCCCGCATCCGAGCACCGTGCCGTCCACCTCGGCCACCCAGAACTCGGTGACGTCCTCGAACAGGTTCACCAGAGTCTTCTCCAGCAAAATCGGCCCCGCGTAGCAATCCACCAGCTGTTTGACCCGCCGAACGTCGCCGACGGTTGCGCGGTGCACGGTGATGGGATCGGTCTGCGATGTCACGAATGCTGAGCCTACTGATCATCGCCTGGTTGACGGGCGGGTGGTCTGCGCGGCGCCGTCTAGGCTGAGCAGATGCCGGCACACCCAAAGGTCTCAGTGATCACGTTGGGCTGCGCGCGAAATGAGGTGGATTCCTCGGAGATCGCCGGGCGCCTCGCCGGTGACGGCTACGAACTCGTTGCTGACGGGCAGCGCGCCGACATCGTGGTGGTCAACACCTGTGCGTTCGTCGCCAGCGCCAAGAAGGACTCCATCGACACGCTGCTGGCAGCGGCCGACACCGGCGCCAAGGTTGTCGCCGTCGGTTGTCTGGCCGAGCGATACGGGGCCGAGCTCGCCGCCGCGTTGCCGGAGGCTGACGCTGTCCTCGGTTTCGATTCCTACCCGGAGCTGGGCACCCTGCTCGGCGATGTGCTGCACGGCCACGCCCCTGCTGCGCACACTCCCATCGACCGGCGCACCCTGCTGCCCATCTCGCCGGTGGCCAGGCCGGGTGCGGCGAGCAGGGTCGTCATCCCGGGCCATCATCACAGCCCGATGACCGGCAGCGGCGAAGGTTCCGCCGGTCCGGCCAGTGGACCGGTGCTGGTCCGTCGGCTGCTCAGATCCGGGCCGATGGCCCCGTTGAAGATCGCATCCGGCTGCGACCGCAGGTGCACGTTCTGCGCGATCCCGTCCTTTCGCGGGGCGTTCGTCTCCCGCGCACCCGACGACATCGTCGCCGAGGCCGAATGGCTGGCCGACCAGGATGTCAGGGAGATCGTGCTGGTCAGCGAGAACTCCACCTCCTACGGCAAGGACCTGCCGGGCGCTGGGGCGCTGGAGTTGCTGCTGGTCAGGCTGGCCGCGGTGGCCGGCATCGTCCGGGTCCGGCTGTCCTACCTGCAGCCAGCAGAGACCAGGGCGTCGCTGATCTCGGCGATCGCACAGACCGACGGCGTGGCCGATTACTACGACATGTCGTTCCAGCATGCCTCGGAGCCGGTGCTGCGCCGAATGCGCCGGTTCGGCTCGCGTACCTCCTTCCTGGCGCTGGTGGAGCAAATCCGAGCGGCCGCGCCCGCTGCGGGCATCCGAACGAACGTCATCGTCGGGTTCCCCGGGGAGGACGCCGTTGATCTGGCCGAGTTGGAGTCGTTCCTGATCGACGCCCGGTTGGACGCGGTGGGCGTCTTCGGCTATTCCGACGAAGACGGCACCGCAGCGTTCGACCTGCCGGGCAAGGTGGACCAGGACGAGATCGACGATCGGGTGGAGCGAGTCACCTCGTTGGTCGAGGAGCTGACCGCGCAGCGGGCAGAGGAACGGATCGGCTCGGAGTTGCTGGTGCTGGTGGACGACCTGTCCGACGGAGTGGTCGGCCGCGCCGCCCACCAGGCGCCCGAGGTGGACGGCGCGACCACGCTCACCGACGCGGACGGCGTGGCGCTGGGCGATCTGGTTCTTGCCAGGGTGGTCGGCACGGATGGTGTCGATTTGATCGCCCAGGCACTGGACGTGCAGCCGGCGGACAGCCGTGGCCGTCCGGGCTCGAGGTCCCGGTCACCTGCCCGCCGACCGAACGGGGCGTCCGCGGTCCGATGACCGAACAGCCCAGGGTGTCGTTGATAAACCTGCCGAACCTGCTGACGGTGCTGCGGTTGATCTTGGTCCCGGTATTCCTGCTGGCGCTGTTCGCCGGAGGGGGGCACGACACTCCGTGGCGATGGGTGGCCGGGGTGATATTCGCGGTGGCAGCCATCACCGATCGGTACGACGGGCACATCGCACGCAAGCGTGGGCAGGTGACGGACTTCGGCAAGATCGCCGACCCGATCGCCGACAAGGCGCTCATCGGGTCCGCGCTGGTCGGGTTGTCGATGCTGGGCGACCTGCCGTGGTGGGCCACTGTGGTGATCCTGGTGCGAGAGATCGGCATCACGCTGCTGCGCATCGCGGTACTGCGCTACGGGGTGATCGCAGCCAGCCCGGGCGGCAAGGCCAAGACACTGGTACAGATCCTGGCGATCGGGTTGTACACCCTGCCGCTGTACTCACTGGCGATGTCACATCCGGTGGTGGAATGGATCCGCGTCGGCTTGCTTGGTGCAGCGATTCTGCTGACCGTGCTGACCGGGATCGACTACCTGGCCCGGGCCACCTCGCTGGTGTCGCGGGCACGTGGTGCCCACCAAACCGGTCCGGCATGACGGGTTTGCACAGATGAGCGGACCGCGCCCCAGGTGATCGGGCTGGTGGAGCTCGTCGGTGCGGACCGCCGCCGGCTGACCGAGTTGCTGATGAAGCTGACCATCGGTGGGCAGAGCATCGCTGCCGCTGAATCTCTCACCGGTGGGCTGCTGACCGCCGTGCTCACCGAGATTCCCGGGTCGTCGGCGGTGGTCCGGGGATCGATCGTCTGCTACGCCACCGACATCAAGCGCGACCTGGTGGGCGTGGACGCCGCGCTGCTGGCCACCGCAGGCGCGGTGGACCCGGAGGTGGCCGCGCAATTGGCCCGCGGGGCGCGGGAGCGGTGCACCGCCACCGTCGGGATCGGGCTGACCGGCGTGGCCGGGCCCGAGCCGCAGGACGGTAAGCCTGTCGGCACGGTCTACGTCGCGCTGGCCGAGCACGGCGGCACCACGGTCAGCGGCCCCACCAGCGACTGGTCCCGCGGGAGCGACGACTCTGACGATCGGGCCCGGATCCGATTTGCGGCGGTGCGGATCGCGCTGGACATGCTCGCCGAGTATGCGGATCGTCTGCATCCGGCGCGCTGACCCGCTGGGGTGCTCAGCCGGGGAATCCACAGTCTGAGCCCATCGCGGGTCGGGAACACATTGACGCCGCGCCACGTTTCACCCACAGCGAAGTGCCACGCCGCGACCATGTGGGCTCGGGGATGTAGCGTGGTGGCACGCCAATGTCCTGCTGCGAGAGGAAGGAGGTGCGACATGCTCTTGCGTGACGCACTGGGCGACACGCTGCGCGACGCGCGAACCCGTCAGAACCGGACGCTGCGGGACGTGTCAACCGCGGCGAATGTGTCGCTCGGCTACCTCTCCGAGGTCGAGCGAGGCCGGAAGGAAGCTTCCAGCGAACTGCTGGCGTCGATCTGCGACGCGCTCGACATCGAGCTGGCGGCCGTCCTTGACGGTGCCAGTCATACCCTGCGTGAACAGATCCGGGCGACTGCAAGCAAGTCTGTCGTCACTGCGAACTCCGTCAAGGCAGGCATCGCGGACCGCAGGATCGTCGGGGACCCGACGTTGCGCATCGTGCTGCCGTACCGTTCGACCGGAGCGGCCCCGTCGATCGCCTGACGCCAAGTCGGGCCAGCCGGTTCGATTTCGCCCGCGATCTCGCGGCTCGCGGTCGCACGATCGTCAGGCGGGCGCGCATTGAGGTGGCCGTTCCAGCTGGAGCCTTCCGCCGTTCGACCGGCGGTTGCTGCATTCTGGTTGGTCGGAGCCGCCGGTCGCCGTGAGTAGCATCGTGCTACCGCGGCCCGGCCGCGACCAGGAGGCACAGATGGCGATTGCCCCGTCCGCGGCCCATTCCGCGCCGCGGCCGCAGGGCCGCACATCGACCGGCCGGATCCTTCACGACTTCCCGACCGATCGCCGACGGTGGGGTTACCTGCTGGTGACCGCGCTGGCCACCGTGGTGCTGTACTACGAGAGCTTCGCCTCGGGGTCCGTCGCCGCCTCGGTGCTGTCCCACTACGACATGACGTTCCGCTTCTACGTCAACATCACAGTCGTCGGGTTCCTGCTCGGCGCCACTACCGCGGTCGCCGCGGGAGTCGCGGACCGCTGGGGCAGGGTGAACCTGATAGTGGCAGGCCTGGCGGTTGTCGGAGTGCTGGTCGCCTTCGTCCAGCCACACATGCCCGACAAGTGGAGCTACGCGGCGGTGGCCATCGTGGTCGGCCTGGTCGAAGGCATCGTCCTGGTGGCAACGCCGGCACTCATGCGGGACTTCTCCGCGCAGTGGGGTCGGGGCGCGGCCATGTCCCTCTGGACTCTGGGTCCGGTGCTCGGCAGCCTGGCCGCTTCCGCCGTGTCCAGCAGCACGCTGCCGCACCTGCCCGCCTGGCAGGACCAGTTCACCATCGCCGGCATCGCGGGCCTGGTAATGAGCGTGCTCGCCTGGTTCGGTCTGCGGGAGCTCGCTCCGGAACTGCGGCACCAGTTGATGGTTTCGCTGCGCGACCGGACGTTGCTCCGCGCCAGGGCTGCCGGCGTCGATGTGGCCGGCGATCTGGCCCATCCTTGGCGGCAGATGGTGACCGGGCGGATCTTGGCCTCATCGTTCGCGATCAGCGTGTTTCTGATGTTCTACTACGCGATCGTCGGCTTCCTGGTGATCTACCTGGTGCTGAACTTCGGCTACGACGAGCACCGCGCGAACAGCCTGGGGAACTGGTTCTGGGCAGCGATGGCACTCAGCCTGGTTGTCGTCGGGGTCGCCTCGGATCGGTTGCGGGTGCGCAAGCCGTTCATGCTGGTCGGCGCTGTCGGTGCGGCCGGCATGACCATCATCTTCCTGCAGTTCGCCAGCCGGCCGGGCATCGGCTTCGGCCAGCTCGCAGCGGTGATGGCGCTGATCGCGGTGTTCCTCGGGATGGCCTATGTACCGTGGATGGCTGCCTACACCGAATCGGTCGAGGCGCGCAATCCGGCGTTGGTAGCGACCGGTCTTGCGATCTGGGGCGGGGTGCTTCGGGTGGTGTCCGCGGCCTTCCTGTTCGTCGTCCCGTTCATCGTCACCTCGGTGACGCCGCTGTCTGAGCACGGCCCGCAGATCCAAGAACTGACCGCAAAATACTCTCAGCAGGTACTGACTGCGGAGGCGATCGAGCCGGCCACACTGACCGCGCTGATCGCCGATCAAGGCGACCAGGCGGCGATCGGCGCGGCGACCACGCAGGTGGCGGCGGGGTTGCACGTGTCCACGCTCGCCGCTCTGCTCCGCCTGAAGGCCCTGGCCGACGTGCCGACCGCGGACCTGCAGGTGCTGTACCAGTACGGCCCCGAGGTGATCGCCGCCAGGGAGGCCGGGCCGGGCCAGTGGCAACGGATGTGGTGGGTGACGATCGGCGGGCAAATCCTCTTCGTGCCGCTGATCTTCGCGCTGTCCGGGCCCTGGAATCCCCGCCGCGCACGCCGCGAAGCGCAACAGCACGAGCGGTGGGTGACCGAGCAGCTGGCCGCGCTGCAGGATGCCTGACGGAACCGCCCGGAATGGCTGACGGAACCGAGCCGGGCGACGGCAACCGTCCGACAGGTCAGTCGGGGGTAGCCACGGCCGGGTCACCGTCCGCCGACCGCTGATAGGTCGCCCAGGCAAAACCGTCGCGCTGCTCGCGGTGGGTCTGCCGCCAAACAGTGGGATCGATGGTCGGGAAGTACACATCGCCGCCCGGTTCCGCCTCGACATGGGTGATCTCCAACCGGTCGGCGCGGTCGATGAGCTGCGCGTACAGATCACCGCCGCCGAAGATCACCACCTCGGCGCAGCCGGCCGCGGCCAGCGCCTGGTCGACGGAATGAGTGACGGTGACACCTTCGTAGGACCAGTCGGTTTGCCGGGTGATGACAATGGTGCGCCGTCCGGGTAGCGGCCGGCCGATCGAGTCAAAGGTGCGCCTGCCCATCACCAGCGTGCGCCCCAGGGTGAGCCGCTTGGCGTGCTGCAGATCCTCGGAGTTCCGCCACGCCAGATCGCCGTCCCGGCCGATCACACCGTTGCGGCCGACGGCGGCCACCATAGTGATCGTCATGCCGTCCCTCCGCTCATGCCGCCACGGGTATGGCGCTCATGACTCGCTCGCCAAGGCTCGCTCCAACTCATGACTCGCTCGCCAAGGCTCGCTCCAACTCATGACTCGCTCGCCAAGGCTCGCTCATACCGCGATCGGCGCCTTGATGCCGGGGTAGGGGTCATATCCGAGCAGCGTGAAGTCCTCGAACTCGAACGCGTCCAGCGCCTCGACGCCGCCGGCGATCTGCATGGTTGGCAGCGGCCGGGGGGTCCTGGTCAGCTGCAACCTGGCCTGCTCGAGATGGTTGATGTACAGGTGCGCGTCGCCGAGGGTGTGCACGAATTCGCCAGGTTCGAGTCCGGTCACTGCGGCCATCATCTGGGTCAGCAGGGCGTACGACGCGATGTTGAACGGCACGCCCAGGAACACGTCGGCGCTGCGCTGATACAGCTGGCAGGACAACTTGCCGTCGGCGACGTAGAACTGGAACAGCGTGTGGCACGGCGGCAGTGCCATGTCCTCCACCTCCGCCACGTTCCATGCGGAGACGATGTGCCGGCGGGAGTCGGGATTGGAGGTGATGGAGCGCACAACGGCGGCGATCTGGTCGATGTGCCTCCCGTCCGGCGCCGGCCAGGAGCGCCACTGGTGCCCGTACACCGGACCCAACTCGCCATCGGCATCGGCCCACTCATCCCAGATGCTGACCCCGCGCTCCTGCAGCCAGCGCACGTTGGTGGAACCGTTCAGGAACCACAGCAACTCGATGATCACCGAGCGCATGTGCACCTTTTTGGTGGTGACCACCGGGAAGCCTTGTGCCAGGTCGAATCGCATCTGGTGACCGAAGATCGACAGCGTGCCGGTTCCGGTTCGGTCCTCCTTGCGGTGGCCACTGGTCAGGATCTTCTCCATCAGGTCCAGGTACTGCTGCATGGAACCACTCTAGGCAACGCGGCCGACTGCGTGCCGCATCGCCTCAGCGCGATTGACTGGTTGACGGAACAGGGGAGCCGGTCCTAGATTGCTGATATGGATCTGACACAAACCCAAACACCGGCGGTCGGATGGGGAGTCGGGTCGAGCGTGCTGCCGCTGCGCCGGGCGCTGGTTCGCACTCCCACCTCGGACGGTGATTTCACAGCCGCCGGCTGGCGCATCCCCGATCCGGTCGCTCTGCTCGCCGAGCACGAGGACTTCGTCGCGCTGCTGGAGTCGCTCGGCTGCCACGTCGAGGTCGCCGAGCCCGCACCCGGCCTGGTGGACGCCTGCTATGCCCACGATCCGATCGTGATGACCCCTTACGGCGCCATCATCCTGGCCATGCGCAAGCCGATCCGGGCCGGCGAACCAGCGGTGATGCGCGCCGACCTGGACCGGTTGGGGATTCCGGTGATCGGCGAGTTGACCGGCGATGCGCGGTCCGACGGCGGCGACAAGGTGTGGCTGGACGAGCGAACGCTGCTGCTGGGCCGCGGCCACCGGACCAACGCCGCCGCCATCGCGCAGATCCGGGCCATCCTCGAACCTCGCGGGGTGCGGGTGCATGTCTTCGACCTGCCGAACTACCGTGGCGCCGCGGAAGTGCTGCACCTCATGTCGGTGATCTCCCCGCTGGCTGAGGATCTTGCGATCGTTTACTCCCCGCTGATCCCGGTGGCGCTGCTGGACCTTCTCGCCGATCGCGGGATTCGTACCATCGATGTCGACGAGAGCGAGTTCGCCACCCAGGGAGGCAACGTTCTCGCGGCTCGGCCGGGGGTCGTGCTGGTACCGGCCGGTAACCCGATCGTCTCCGCAGCCATGACGAGTGCCGGTTGCGAGGTTCATGAGTTCACTGCGCCAAATGCCTGCGTTGCCGGTGACGGCGGCCCGACCTGCCTGACCCAGCCGCTGTGGCGGGCCGGCTGACCGTGCCCGACTCGCTGGAACTGTTGGACCGCAAGCCTTCCCACGCGGCGCTCGCCGATGCGCTACGACGCCGCATCCTGCTTGGCGGCTACCAGGTGGGTGCCCGGTTGCCCACCGAGCGCGACCTGGCGGCAGCACTCGGCGTGGGACGCACGACGGTGCGGGAGGCCGTTCGGGCGCTCGCCGCCGAAGGTCTGGTAAAGACCCGGCTGGGCCGCTCGGGGGGCACTGTGGTGATCGCACCTGCGCCTTCGACCGGAAAGCGCCGCCGGGTCGCCGGCCAGATCGCAGCGCAGCTTGACGATCTGATGCGCTTCCGGATCGCGGTCGAGCCGCTGGCCGCCAGGCTGGCCGCCGAACGGGCCGGAGCGGACCAACGCCGCCAACTCGCCGCAGTGGCAGCAACCGAATCCATCGATCTGCCCAGCTACCACCGGCTGGACTCCCGGCTGCACCTGCTGATCGCCGAATTATCCGGCCATCAGCTGCTGGCCGAGTCCATCGCCACCGCTCGCGCGGAGATGTTTCGCCAGGGCAACACGCTGTGGCTGCTGCAGGCCGACGGCAGCAGCGATCCAGACCCTTCGAGCCCCAGGATTTCCGGCACGGATTCCACCGACCCCGCATTCGCTGGATTCCGCGAGGCCCACGCCGACCTCGCCGCCGCCGTCGTCCTTGGCGATCCTGATGCCGCAGCGGCAGCGATGATGTTTCACCTGAACCAGTCCCGCAGCCAGTTCACCAGCCTGCTGAGCGGCTTGGGTACCACGGCAACATCCCAGCGAAAGGACCATCGGTGAGCCCCCTATCCGACACCGAGGCGCGCGCTCTGGACGCCGTCGACATCGACCTACTGGCCCGGCTTCTCATCGAGCTGGTCGCTGTACCGAGCATCACCGGCAGCGATGCCGAATCCGACCTGCAGCATCTGCTCGCCGGTCGGTTGGAGCGACTGGACCTCGACGTCGACCTGTGGGACCTGGATCTGGCCGCGCTGCGCGCCGATCCCGGATTTCCCGGGACCGAAGCGCCACGCACCGGCGCGGTTGGCCTGGTGGGGACCAAGGCGGGGGTTGGCGGAGGCCCGTCGTTGATCCTGCAGGGCCACGTGGACGTGGTGCCGCCCGGCGATCTCGCCCAGTGGGCCGGAGATCCCTTCGTGCCCCGGGTCGATGGCGATGTGGTGCACGGCAGGGGGACCTGCGACATGAAGGCGGGGGTGGCGGCGAACCTGGTGGCGATGAGCGCCCTCCGCACTTCGGGAGTGCGGTTGCGCGGGGACGTGGCGCTGCACCTGGTAGTGGGTGAGGAGGACGGCGGGCTCGGCGCATTCGGAACCTTGGCCAGGGGTCACACCGGTGACGCCTGCATCATCACCGAGCCCACCGGCGGCACGCTGATCACTGCGAACGGTGGGGCGTTGACCTTCCGGATTGCCGTGCCGGGCCGGGCCACCCACGGCAGCACCAGGTACGCAGGCATCAGCGCCGTCGAGAAGTACCTGCCGATCCACGCCGCGCTGACCGAGTTGGAAGCGCAGCGGAACGCCCGGCCCGACCCGCTGATGGCCGAGTATCCGATCGCCTACCCCCTCTCGGTCGGAACCGTGACGGCCGGAGACTGGGCCAGTACCGTGCCGGACCTGCTGGTCGCCGAAGGCAGGCTCGGCGTAGCCCTGGACGAGGACCCTGCGCAGGCCCGTCAGGAATTGGAGGATGCGGTCGCGCGGGTCTGCCTGGCCGACCCATGGCTGGCCGATCATCCGGCCACCGTCACCTGGTGGGGGGGACAGTTCGCCAGCGGCCGGTTGACCGTGGGCCATCCGCTTCGCGGTCTGGTCACCGATGCGCTGGTGGATGCCGGTGGCGCAGCGCCCCGGGAACGTGGCGCCCCGTACGGAAGCGACCTGCGGCTGTACGCCGGAGCCGGGATCCCGACGCTGCACTTCGGTCCCGGCGACGTCCGGCTGGCGCACAGTTCCACCGAGCAGGTATCGATCGCGGAGTCCGTCCAGACCACCAGAGCCCTGGTGCTGGCCGCGATCCGCCACTGCGGGATTGCCTGACCGTGCGATAGCGCGATCCGGGACGAGCCCGGTCAGCCGGAAATGGCCAGCAGGCTGGTGCGGGTCAGGACCAAATGGAACCAGAGATTCACTTTGGCCGGGGAGCCCGCCGGGATCAGTACCGCGAGGGTGAGCACGCCCTGGGCTGCTACCGAGTCAATCTCGAACATCGACGAAAAGGATTCGCCGGAGTGGACCTCGTGCCCGGTTTCCAGGGCCGATCGTAGCCGGTCGGCATTGGTTCTCGCCGCAGCGTCGTCGGAGTTGACGAGCACGATGACGGTGCGCGGCGCGCCATCCACTCTGGCCTGCCCGATCCCGGCCAACCGATACGGGCCGAGGCGCTCGGTGTCGAGCTCGGTCCTGAGCTTGCTCGGGTCGGCCCGATCGGCCCCCGCGCCCACCGGCGCGATCACGTCCGCGGCGGAGGTCGGCTGAAGCAGCATCGCCGAGTACACTTGCTGGCCATCCAGCGCGGCAGCGAGCGCCGCGTACTCGGGGTCGGTCGCCAACGAGGTGCCGCCGGTACGCGCGTTCAAAATCGCTCGCATGGTGGCGTCGTCGCGAGAGTAGAGGAAGGTCGCCGGCTCCGGGAAGGCGAACCGGCGCGACCCACCGATGTCGGTGAACAGCCCCGTCCGCCGCCGGGTCAGATCCGTCGCGTGATCGTCCAGCCAGCGGTAGATCGTGGTGCCATCCTGCGTCGACGTGGTAAACGCGTGCGCCCAGGTCTGGTCGGCGCGCAGCACTGAGTCGATGTGCTTCGTGTCGAAGCGTCCGCGGGCGGCGAGCAAGTTTCCAGGGGGCGCAGCAGCGGAAATATCAGCAGCGACGTCGCCGACCCCGAACCCGGTGGTACCGGGCACCTCGGGGTCGCTCGCCTGCCGTGCCAACTCGGAACCCGCGGCGCCGATACCGGCCCGCAGATCCGACGTCAAGGTGAACATGTACTTCGCCGTCTGCTTAACGTCGGCTCCAGCAGCCGGAACTTCGACCCCACCGGCCGCGGCTGCGCGCCAGTACAAGTTGACCAGCAATGGGTTAGAGCGGACCTGCGCAGTGTCCGGTACGAGCCCGAGCATGTCGGCGATTCCGGCATCTGCAGCCGTTCGCGGTGCGCCTTTATCACCTTCGGATCCGCATGAAGCGATGATCAGCGCGGCCACGATACCGAGTCCGACCATGGTCCATCGCCGTGCCATGGTGCTCCCCTCCGCAGCCGCCTCAGCTCTGGACAACATTGAATCACACGCGCCTGGCCGACGGGACGAAACTGACAAATCGTTCTAATAACGCCCCTCCGAAGGGCGATCCGCTGCCCCAAGGTGGTCAGCAATCGGTTACCTCCCACGTCATCTGGGTCGATGGCCGGTTCAATTCCTTGGCTGCCCTCCCACCCGGGATCATCGGGTGATGCAGGCGGCCGGCTTTTGCTCCGCACAGCCGGAGTCAACAAGGCAGCCACTGGATCCATCCTCATCGGAGCAGTTCGCGCTGACGTCGCCGCCGGTCGCGCCGGGTCAGCCGGGACAAATGGTGCTCGACGGCGCGCCGGTTGACACATCGCAGGAGATTCCCGGTGTCGAGCACAGCAGGCATTGGTGGCAGCGCCGCTGATCAGCGTTCGCCCGCATCGTCGGGCTGCGAGCAATCTGCACCGCCACAGCCCCTGACCTACAGCGCCCGGTGGCCGATCACCACTGTTGCGCCGAGATCGTCGTCCTGCTCGATAGCTCCGGTCAGCCCGGCACGCCGAACACGGTCCAGCAGCAGGGGAGCCTGCCGCCGGCTGGATTCCATCAACAGGTACCCACCAGGTGCCAGCCAGTAACCGGCGTCCGCCACCACTCGGCTGAGCACCATCAATCCATCGGCGCCGCCATCCAGCGCGATGCCCGCCTCGTAAAGCCGCGCCTCGGCCGGCATGAACACGATTTCCGCGGACGGCACGTACGGCGCGTTGACCAGCAGCAGGTCAATACTGCCCGCTAGCCGCACCGGCAGCGGCGCGAACAGATTGCCCTGATACACGGTGCCGTCCAACGACTCCAAGTTCCGCGCGGCGCACCGGACGGCCACCGGATCGATGTCCGCGGCGTGCAGTTCGACGCTCATCACCGCGCCGGCCACCACGGCACCAAGTGCCCCAGAGCCACAGCACAGGTCGACGACCACCACAGGATGGTCGCTACGGTGGAGAACCTGCTTTGCTGTCGTGACAGCTGCCGCTTCCGCAGCGAGTTCGACGGCCCGCGCGGCCAGGAACTGGGTGCGCCGGCGGGGTACGAACACGCCGTCGCCAACCGCAATCCGCAGCCCACAGAACTCTGCAAAGCCGATCACGTGCTCCAGCGGATGGCCGAGCTCACGCCGGGCGACCATCGCGGCCAGCTCGTCGGCTCCGTCGGCCGAAGCCAGTAACAGCTCCGCCTCCTGCTCGGCAAAGACACATCCGGCGGTCCGCAGCCGAGTCGCGATGGCCGCCCACGACAGCGCGACCCCGGCGCCCGAACCGGTCACCGTGCGGGCACCCGCAGCCGGCTGGCCGCTGAGGCGAAGCCAAGCCAGGTGTGCCGGTTCCCGGCCCAGCACCAGCCGACCTTCGGCGCGCTCCGATTCTGTGGTCCGTCCCGCCCGGTGCCGCCCGATATCCAGACCGCCGGGGTGCGGGCGTCCAGGGAACCGTTCGAGCGCCGGAGCCGCGATCCGATCGTCATGAAGCACCGGCCCGGGTGCAGCACCTCGGGGGACTGCAGCAGCCAACTGATCCCCTCCGACAGCGTCAGCGGACTGCGTCCGGCTGCGATGATTGCGGGCAGTGCCTCGTCGGGGCTCCAATTGGCCAGCTCGTCGCCGCGACGCGGATCGGACAACAGATAGACCGGTGCATCGGGCACGGCGACCGACTCGATGGGGGAGAAGACGTCGACATCGGTCATGTCCACCACCACGAAACCGGGCTTGTCGGCGCGGCGGAGCAACGGGGCCAGCATCGAAGCCGGCGCCCGGCCGGGATGGACCACCAGCAATGCTTGCAACGTGTCGCGGTCGTTCCCGTACCGCGCGGTGGATGCCGTGGCTGCGTCGCGGAGTTCCCCGACGGATATGCCAGACAGTTCGGGCACACCGATCTCGATGAGCCGCTCGGCCTGGACACGGAGCGGCGGAAGGGTCTGCAACACGGTCGTCATGCGGCTACCTCCGGCTGTCGGGACGGGCTCAGGGGGAACGTCCATCCTGGCCCCCGCGTTCCCCAAGCCGAACCTCGCCAGCCACCGCACCGGCTACGGTGGCCCCACTGCCCGGCGTCGGCGCTGGAGCAGCAACGGAAGGACGGGCAACGATGAGGACGGACGACGAGACATTCCTGCGCAGGGCGATCGAATTGGCGGCCCGAAGTCGCGACGGCGGCGACGATCCGTTCGGGTCCCTGCTGGTCGCAGCGGACGGGACCGTGTTGGCCGAGGACCACAACACCGTGCGCTCGAGCCAGGACATCACCGCGCACCCGGAGTTGAAGCTGGCGCGCTGGGCTGCCCGCGAGCTGGAAACAGCCGCAGCACGGGAGACCACTATGTACACCAGCTGCCAACCGTGCCTGATGTGCATGACCGTGATCCAGCGATCCGGGCTCGGCCGCGTGGTGTTCGCGCTGTCCAGCGAGCAGTTGGCCCCGCTGCGATCGCCGAGCCCAACCTGGGAGGTGACAATGGACGGCCCGGCGCTGTTCGACGAAGCCAGCGCCGTGGTCGCCGGGAGTAGTTCCTGAAACACCGCGGTCCTGGATCGCGACAATCGACCGATGGACACCCTCGCCGTGATCCGGGCGGGCGCGACCGCGAGGGAATGTGCAGCCGTGGCCGTAACGGCAGCGTCAGACGCGGATCACCGAGGGGCCGCCGACGGCCTCGATGGCGTCGAAATCGCCGTCCTGGCTCACCACGTCCATCCCGTTGGCTGCTGCCACTGCCGCAATCCACAGGTCATTGACCTTCGCGCTTCGGCCCTCCTCTGCCAGCCGTACCCGCAGCGCCGCCCACCGCCGGGCGGCCTCCGCCGTCACCGGTAGGGCTTCGACGACGGAAACGGCGTCGAGAGTCGCCAAACGACGAGCACGCGTCGTGGTGTCAGCCGCGGACAGGACCCCTGCGTGCAATTCCGCGAGAGTCACCACGCTGATTGCAGTCTGCTCCGGAACCAAGGAGACATCCAGACGCCGTCCGCTTTCCCGAGCGATGAGGACGCTCGTATCGAGCAGCGCGGGACGGGTTGTCACCTGTTGTCACGTTCGTCAGTGGTTTCGCCGGACAGCCGCTCCAATTCAGCGGCGAGTCCGGGGTCGGCCTGGCTGTTTGCGATCAGGTCCAGCAGGTCTGCCTTGGTCAGGTACTGCTTGCGACCGGACCGGACGGGCCTGATCTCGGCCACCGGCATGCCGTTGACGGTCACCGTCACGTGAGTGCCATCGGCCACCTGCCGCAAGACATCGGCGGTGTGGTTACGGAGATCCCGGGAGGCCACGCTGCTCATGCGGGCAACTGTAGCACTCGTGCCACACATGCCTATCCAACGTGTGACTCGACCACTACGCCTGGTTCAATTCGGTGGTCGGGTCCAGGCTGTCGGTGCGCTTCGCAGGTCCTGTCGGTGGTGACGTCACTGAGCGGTGGGGAAGTGGTAGCTGGCACCAGCGGGGTGGTTGACGCGTGGCCACCGCGATGTGACGACCTTCGCCCTGGTGTAAAACGAGACCCCTTCGGCGCCGTGTACGTGCTTGTCGCCGAACAACGAATCCTTCCAGCCGCCGAACGAGTAGTAGGACATCGGCACCGGGATCGGCACGTTGATACCGATCATGCCGACGTGAACGCCGCGCTGGAACCGCCGTGCCGCCTCGCCGCTGGAGGTGAAGATCGCGGTGCCGTTGCCGTAAGGGTTCGCGTTGATCAGCGCGATCGCCTCGTCGACAGTTCCGGCCCGGACCACGGCCAGCACCGGACCGAAAATTTCCTCGCGGTAGACGTCCATCTCGGGCGTCACCCGGTCCAGCACTGTCGGCCCGACCCAAAAGCCGTCCTCGTGGCCGGGGACTACATACCCGCGCCCATCCACCGTGAGGTCAGCACCGGCTGCCACTCCGGAGGCGATCAGCCCGACAATGCGCTCCCTCGCCTGCCTGGTGACGACCGGGCCCATCTCGCTGCTGCTGTCTCGCCCCGATCCGACCTTCACCGCCTTTGCCTTCGCGGTAACCGCCTGCAGCACGGGCTCGGCGGCGTCGCCGACCACCACAGCCGCGGAGATCGCCATGCAACGCTCACCTGCGCTGCCGAAGGCCGCCGCAATCAGATGGTCCGAGGCAAAGTCGACGTCCGCGTCCGGCAGCACGATGGCATGGTTCTTCGCCCCGCCCAGCGCCTGCACCCGCTTGCCGTTGACGCTGGCCCGCTGGTGGATGTAGCGCGCGATAGGGGTAGAGCCGACAAACGACACAGCAACGATGTCCGGATGATCGAGAATCGCGTCCACCGCCACCTTGTCGCCCTGCACCACGTTGAACACCCCGTCAGGCAGGCCGGCATCTCGCCACAACGAAGCCATCAACAGGGAAGCAGACGGGTCACGCTCGCTGGGCTTGAGCAGGAACGCATTGCCGCAAGCGATGGCCACCGGGTACATCCACATCGGCACCATCGCCGGGAAGTTGAACGGCGTGATCCCGGCAACCACGCCCAACGGCTCCCGGAAGGAGAACACATCGACATCCGAGGACACCTGATCGGAGTACTCGCCCTTCAGCAGGTGCGGAATACCACAAGCGAACTCCACCACCTCCAACCCACGCTGCACCTCACCCCGGGCATCCCCGAGCACCTTGCCGTGCTCATCGGTAATCGCCTCGGCGATCTCGCCGATGTGCGCATTCATCAGCTCGCGGAATGCGAACAACACCTTGACCCGCCGCGACAACGAGGCCTGCGACCATTCGGCGAATGCCTCCACCGACGACCGCACCGCCTCGGCCACATCCGCTTCGGTGCCCAGCAGTACCTGCGCCTGTTGCTGCCCGCTCGCCGGGTTCCAAACCGGCGCGGTCCGGGTAGCGGCTCCCCGCGTCGTCGCGCCACCGATCCAGTGCCCGATCGTTTTCACCAAAGTCCTCCTCCACTCAACCAGCAACAACTGACCGCCAGCGCCCCCACCGACCTACGGCCCAACCCGCAACGCCACATCCGTCGCTGCTACCGACCAACCCTGATTATTCGATCACTCCCGCATGCAAGCTTCGCATTCGGCTCGGTGGGGTCCCGCAGGACGCCGCCCTCGGGTAGCCGATCAGCATGCCGACCGGACGGCCGATCAGTATGCCGACCGGACGGCCGATCAGTATGCCGACCGGTTCGCGGTTGCCGGCCCACTGCCGGTGACGATCGAGATTCCGGAGCTGGTGCCCAGCAGTACTGCACCGGCATCCAGCAGTGATACCGCCTGCTCGATGCCGGTGATCTTCCCGGACGCCTTGACCTTCACGCCTTCCCGGGCGCGACCCACCAGGTAGGCGATGCTGGCCGGATTGGCGACCTCGATGGCACCGCTGCTGGCGTTCTTCAGGAAGGCGGCTCCGGCATCCATCGCCAGGTCCACCGCCCGGTCGCGCTCGGCCGGGGTCAACAGTGGCAGCTCCAGCATCACCTTTACCGGAATACCGGCGGCCACCACTCCGGCGATGTCGTCGGCGAACTCGCGCTCCATGCCGCTGCGCAGCCAGCCGATCTGCACGCCCATGTCCAGCTGGTCGGCTCCCGCTTCCGCGATCGCGCGGGCCTCGGCGGCCTTGCCGGCCGACGTCATCACCCCGACGGTGGGGAAGTCCAGCGCGGAGGCCACCTTCACACCGGTGCCGCGCAGCACGTCGACCGCCAGCGGTACCCAGCTCGCGGCAACCATCGCGGCGTTGAAGCCGTACTCGACGGCCTGCTCGCAATGCGTCACGAGTTCGTCGCGGGTCAGGCCGGTCTCGATCCGGGTGTGCTGGATGTAGGGCGCCAGCGAACGCGGGTCGGCGGCTGAGTACGGTGCGGGCGTGGGTGTTGCGGCGCTCATGGTTTATGCCCTTCGGGTCGGGTGTTCCAGCAGGTGGTCATTGCCCTCGCGGCCAGGTCAGGGGTCAGCAGCGGAGCCAGATCCTCCGCGGTACCAAGGCCCGGGATCACCTCGTGCCGGCTGACCGCGAAAGCGCCCGCGGCGACCGCGTATCCGGCGGCATCGACCGGTGACCAGCCACGACACAACGCGACCGCCAGCGCGGCATTGAATGCGTCTCCGGCGCCGGTGGTGTCCACGATCGCCGGAGGCTCCACGGGGTGCACGTGGGTTCGGGTGCCCGACGCCTCGTCCACCCACGCTCCGTCGGCCCCGGCAGTGAGCACGATGGTGGCATCGAAGCTCTCGCGCAGCCTGTCCAGGATCTCCGGCGCGCCGGCGTCCGGGCCGGCTCCCGCCAGCAGCCTGGCCTCGCCGAAGTTCGGGGTCAGGAAGTCAACCAGCGAGCGGGCGTCCGCAGGCAGATCCCGCGCCGGAGCCGGGTTGTGCAGGGTGCGCACGCCGCGGTCCCTGGCAATCTGAAGTGCGGCGACCACGGTATCGGCAGGGATCTCGTTGCACACCATCATCAGGTCGGATCCGGCGATGGCATCGGCGAAGCCGGCCACGTGGGCGGGCGTCAGCGCGTCCAGGGCGCCGGCTGCGATCACTATCCGGTTCTCCCCGTCCGGCTCGACCAGGATGACGCCGACCATGGTGGATGCTTCGGTGGTGACCACTGCCGCGTGATCGACGCCTTCGTGCTGCCAGAGCCGTCTAGCGGCCGCGCCGAACTGGTCGTCACCGATGGCGGTGATCAGCCGGACCTGCGCGCCCAGCCGGGCAGCACCGATGGCCTGGTTCGACCCCTTGCCGCCAGGTCCGGTCGAGAATGTCGCGCCGCCGACGGTCTCGCCACGATCGGGCACCCGGTCCAGCCGCATAGTCATGCCGGTGCCGTAGCTGCCGACGACGGCGATGCGAGGCACCGCCATGGGGCTGGACGGCACCTCCGATGCGGGCATGAGATGAACATAGCCGGTACGCGTGGGGGCTCAGCGGGTGAACTTGTCCGTCGACATAGGGTCGACAGGATCGTGCCAATGCCCCGGTGACTACCGTCGCGCAGCGACTGGCCGGCGCTGCCGCGGCGTCACTGCCGTTCGATTCTGGAGGTCCTTCGTGCCCATTCCCCTGGTCATCGATACCGATACCGCGCAGGACGACTGTGTGGCGCTGCTGATCGGCCTACTCGACCCGGCGGCGGATCTCAAGGCGGTGACGATGGTCGCCGGCAACGTCGGCTTCGACCAGCAGGTACGCAACGCATTCTTGACGATGGCGGTGGCCGGCAAGCTTGGTGCCGTTCCGGTGTACCTGGGGTGTCGCCAGCCGCTGGTGCGGCCCTGGGTGAGCGCCGAGAACGTGCACGGCGACGGCGTCGGCGGGTTGCACATCGACATGACCGGCTGCAAACCCGAGGGCGAGCACGGCGTGGACGCCCTCATCCGGCTGGCCGCGCAGCACGCGGGGGAGTTGGTGATCGTGGCGATCGGGCCGCTGACCAACATTGCGATGGCGGTCGCCAAGGATCCGGCCTTCGTGGGCAACGTCAAGGCGCTGTACATCATGGGAGGGTCCAACAATGGACGCGGCAACATCACCGCGGCCGGCGAGTTCAACTTCTACGTGGACCCAGAGGCTGCGAAGGCGGTGATGGCGGCGAGGTTCTGCACGGTGATCATCCCGTGGGACCGGCTCACCCTGCGGGACGCGGTTTTCGACCAGGAACGTCTGGATGCGATCGCCGCGATCGGTACTCCGATGTCGGACTTCTTCTCGCAAATCGTCGCCGCGACATTGGATTTCGATCGCTGCGTCGGCATCGACGGATCCACCCATCCGGACTCCCTCACTGCCGCGGTATTGCTGCACCCGGAGCTGATCACCGCCAGCGCCCCCTACCACGTCGACGTGGAGGCTGCCTCGGAATTGACCCGCGGCTACTCGGCCATGTCCTGGGGTGTGCACGGGCTCGAGCCCAATGCGACGGTGATCGAAGCCGTCGATTCCGACGGCTTCTTCCGCTACGTCACGGATCTGCTCGGTCGGCGGACTGACCCAACCCGACCCGTGCTGAGCAGGAGGCAGGCCTGAACCCATCGAACCCGCCGCCACGCGGCGGGCCGCCACGACTGAAGTGAAAGCGCTCGGGTGGCGATCGAGACCGGGGGAGTGCTGCGCGACCTCACCCTTCAGAACGGGCGGTGGTCGCCAATTCCAGGTCGGCCGCTGCGATCAGATTCAGCAGCGGATCACCGGACACGAACCGCCGCAGGTTGCGATTGAACAGGTCCCATATCCGGTGCCGGAAGAAAGTACTGCCGGTGGACCCGGACACGTGCGGCGAGATGATGGTGTTCGGTAGGTCCCAGAACGGATCCTCCGGCGGCATAGGGGAGCGGTAGTGGTCGTCCAATGCCGCACCCGCGATCCGGCCATCGCGCAGCGCATCGAGCAGCGCCTGCTCATCGACCACGCCGGCGCGTGCGGGATTCAGCAGCACTGCGTGACGCGGCAGCCACGCCAACGCCCGCGCATCCACCAGTCCGCGGGTGGCGCTGGTGGCCGGGGTCGTTACTGCCAACACGTCGATGCCGGCGAAGAATTCGGCCCGCGTTTCGTCGTTGAAGCTCCTGTCCGGGATTGGGGTCTCGGCTTTGAAAGGGTGATACCGCAGGTCCCTCGCGCCGGGTCGGAATCGGGAGAGCACCCAGACCTGGAGCCCGAGCGCTCGGCAGAGCCGCGCCAGTTCCTGACCGATGTTCCCGTAGCCGAGGATGCCGACCCGACGCTGCCGGAGCTCGGCCTGGTAGGTGGTGGCGCGATTCCACCGGTGCGCGGCTTGATCGGCCAGCATGCCTGGTAAGTCCCGGCGCAATGCCAGCATCATCATCACGCACCACTCGGCGATCGGGATGTCGTTGACGCCGCTGGCGTTGCACACTTGCACGCCGCCGGGCAGCACCCGGCCACTGAACTGGCCGAACCCGTGTGAGCCCAGCTGGATCCAGCGCAGCGAGTGCATCGACGCCGCGTTCGCCGGTGCGACATCGGCGAACAGCACAGCGGTGCGGTCCGCTAGCCGGCCCGGCAATGCCGCCCGGTCCGTGAACGGCTCGATAATGTCGATTCGCGCTCCGGGGACGATCGCTCGGGTTGTCGCGAGGCCGTCGGGATCGATTGGTTGCGCGATCAGGATCTGCAGCTGGTCGGCAGGTGGGGTGACCAGCGGCGTCACTTCTTCCGGGGCATCAGGGTACGGCTCAAGGGGCATGGGAACAGTCTGCAGCCTGTTCGTCGGTGGACGAGCCACGGTCACCGAACGGCATCTCGACGACCAGGGTCAGCGACAACCTCAGTCAGGAACGGACTCCGGCAATTCCGCGCCGGCCAAGCTCTGGATGATTCTTCCTCTAAAAACGATTACCCTTGACAGAACATGTCGGAGCGTGCTTCTATTGTAATCAGTCGTTATGATAGAAGGGCTGTCGGCGATGACGATCGATCCAGTTGCGGCCGAGTACGCGGCGGCTGCCTCGCTGGTCGTCGTGAGACAGTCGCTAAACCGGGCACTGGGCAATGGTGAGTCCTGCATAGCGCCGGACCAGGCAGCACGCCGTGCACAGCCAGCACCGCATGACTGCCCTCGAAGGACGTGAGCGAAGCGATGAAGACCGCATTCGTACTATCCGGCGGCGGAAGCCTCGGCGCAGTCCAGGTCGGCATGCTGCAGGCACTCGCGCAGCGGCACATAACACCCGACCTGCTGGTGGGGACCTCCGCCGGTGCGCTGAACGCCGCGTTCGTCGCGGACCGCGGCACCGACCCCGACGCGTTACGCGAACTCGCCGACCTCTGGAAGGGGCTGCGGCGGCGGGATGTGTTCCCGTTGCTGCCGCTCCGTCAGCTCGTCATCGGGGGAGGGCCGCGAGAGGCACTCTGCAGTACCCGGGGGCTGTCCCGGCTGATAACGACGAACCTGCGCTACGACCGGCTCGAGAATGCGACGATCCCGGTCCACCTGGTCGCCACCAACCTGCTCTCCGGGGCCGAGGTGCTGCTCTCGCGCGGCGACGCGGCATCCGCAGTGCTGGCCAGCGCCGCCATCCCTGGGGTGTTCGCGCCGGTACGTCGAGATGGGCTGACCCTTATCGACGGCGGGATGGCCAACAACGCCGCGATATCGCAGGCGGTCGCCCTGGGAGCCGACCGGGTGTACGTCCTTCCCACCGGCCATGCGTGCGCACTGACCACCCCGCCGAGAAATGCACTCGGAGTGGCGATGCAGGCCCTTGGGTTGCTGCTGCAGCAGCGACTGATCGTCGATGCGGCGCACTACGCAACCCAGGTCGAGTTGATCGTGCTGCCACCACTGTGCCCACTGACGGTGTCGCTCGTCGACTTCACTCAGGCCCGCCAGCTCATCGAACGTGCGCACAAGTCAGCCGGCGAGTGGCTCGACAGCGACACCCCGGTGATCGATCACCCCGAACGCCTGCTGGCAATGCACGACCACACCCTTCGCAATTGACGTCGTGTCGGCTTCTGCGCGGCTACCTGTCCTGGCGGGCCCCAAGCCGACTCATGGCCGGCCAGGGCCGCGGAACTCAATCTTTACAAGTATCTCTATATCTTCCTGGTACGGTTGACGGATGGCGTTGAACATCAAGGACACAGAGACAGACCGCTTGGCCCGACAGCTCGCCGCGGCGACGGGGGAGAACATCACTACCGCGATCCGCACCGCGATCCAACAGCGTCTGGAACGCGAGACGGCGCGAGCGCGGGTTCGCCCGAAGTCAGAGCTGCTGCTGGAGCTAGTGCGGCGAGGGCGTGCCCGGCGCGTTCTTGATGAGCGTCCGATCGACCAGATCCTTGGGTACGACGGGAATGGCCTGCCGAAATGACCCTGGTGGTCGACACCTCGGCTCTGGCCGCCGTCACGTTCGGAGAGCCCGAGGCAGAAGCCCTGCTCTCCCTGATGTCTGGTCACGCCGGGGACATCCATATCAGCGCCGCGACCCTGGTCGAGGTCGGCATTGTGGTGGAAGCCAGGCAAGGGCCTGAGGCCGCGGCAGACCTGTCGACGCTGCTCGAGGTGCTCGGTGTCAGGATCGAGCCTGTCGACGTCGACCAGGCCGAGACTGCAATTGGCGCATGGCGAAGGTTCGGCAAGGGACGGCATGTTGCCGGCTTGAATCTCGGCGACTGCTTCTCCTACGCGTTGGCGAAGCACTTGGCTGCGCCATTGCTGTTCAAGGGCAAGGACTTCGCCCAGACCGACATCGCCAGCGCGCTGTGAGCGCAGCGCCTGCGGGTTTGCCCTCGAAGATCGGCAGGCCACTGAAGGCCGTCGTCATCGACCATGCCTGGTCTCGCACCACCTGCGCTCAGCCTCGGGCAGGGGACGCGGGCCGCTCGTGCGTCCGACCGTCCGCATGACCAGATCGACTCGCCACCAAACAAGCACCACGGGCTTGCCTCGTCGCATGCGAGATCAGTAGTCATTGGGCATCGTCTTCGCGTCTGCGGATACCGCCAAGACCGACGGCCAGGCCGTGACGGACCATTACCTGACATAATGTACATTATCGGCATACTGTAATGACCTGCGGCGGCGCCGCGACATCTATCCACGTGATGTGATCGCCGTCCGCGCCGACGCCCGATGCCGCACTCGCCTGACGCCGCCATCAGCATTCCGACCGGCGCGTGCCCAGCGACCGCGATTACTGTGCCCAACAGATGGAGGTCTGCACTCGAGGTCGGCCGTGGAATCAGCCAGGGCGGTTCGGATGTATCGAAGGCGCCGGGATAGGAAGCGCGCCGCGATGAATTGGCCCCAACGGTCCCAGTCCAATCAGCCGACCCGACGCCCGTTCGCTGACGTCATTATGTCACTGTGACGTAA
>CAJDUM010000054.1_pt1 | contig 26280 bp, 21 predicted proteins | sample 7390781 | NCBI WGS metagenome assembly CAJDUM01 (sample SAMEA7055661, study PRJEB34461) | soil metagenome | biome: terrestrial ecosystem; feature: Peninsula; material: soil | place: Antarctica | collected 2016 | reverse complement strand
CCTCAACCCCGGCCCCACCGACACCGGCTGGGCCACCCCAGATCAGCAGACGTTAGTCGCCCGGCACATGCCACGCGGTCGGTGGAACACCCCCGACGATGTTCACCTGCTCAACTGTCTGTCGCTGAGCCAACCGACTGGCCCGGTCCGTGCCGAGACTTCCCGCAGGTCGGCAGTTTGCATGCCAGTCGGCTAGTTGAACAACTGACGTCTTCGGCGCGCCACAGTGACCTGCCGCAGTGACTTGCGGCAGTGACTACATAAATTTTCGCGCGCGTAGGCGCGCTGTGAGCGCGACATCTGAACGTCCACCTCTGGTGTCTGGTGGGCTCCGCAGCACTGGGCAGGCCACAATCATTACCGTGATGCGCACTGCGATGCTGTCAAAGACCTGGCTGTGAACCCCTCGACCGCTTTGGCCACCGTGCTGGTGGACGAGTTGATTTCCGGCGGGGTCACGGACGCAGTGCTGTGCCCGGGATCGCGCAACGCGCCACTGGCGATGGCGATGCATGCTGCGGACTCCGCCGGCCGGATCCGGCTGCATGTGCGCATCGACGAGCGCACCGCAGGGTTCCTGGCGATCGGTCTGGCCAGGGCATCCGGGCTACCGGTGCCGGTCGTCACCACATCGGGCACCGCGGTGGCCAACCTGCACCCTGCAGTGCTGGAGGCGCATCACGGCGGTGTTCCGCTGCTGGTGCTGTCCGCGGACCGGCCGCCGGACCTGCGTGACGTGGGCGCCAACCAGGTGATCGACCAGCGCACTGTGTTCGGCAGTGAGCTGCGCTTGCACCACGAGTTCGCTGTGCCGCAGCGCATCTCAGGTCAGAACGCCCGCTGGCGGTCGATGGTTTGCCGTGCGCTGGCCGCTTGCCGGGGCACGGCCGGTCGGCCCGGCCCGGTGCAGTTGAACCTGCCACTGGGCGAACCGCTGCTGCCCAGCGGTGGCACGGTTAGCACGTGGGGATCGCTGGATCCGGTTGACCAGGCCAAGAAGTGGGTCAGACCGTCCGAGAACGCTGCCTGGCCCGAGCCGTTGACCGGCCGCGACGGACCATGGACTGCCATCGCCGGATCCTCTCGGCACGACGTGGTGGTCGCGGGAGACCCAAGAGCCACGGATCCGGGCACGCCGTCCCCTATGGCGATGATCCCGCCGCCACAGCCGGGGGAGCGGTGCCTGTTCGTCGCCGACCTGACCTGCCGGGACGCCGGGCGGATCGCTGCGGCGGGTTACCCGGTGATTGCGGAGGCAGGCGGCACTGCCGGTGCCGACGTGTTGGGAACCGGGATCCACCTGCTCGGCGCCACCGAGTTCCTGCGGGCGCACCGCCCGGACCGGGTGATCGTGTTGGGCAGGCCGACGCTGTTCCGCTGCGTCACCGCGCTGCTGGCCGATCCGGAGGTGACGTTCGATGTCGTCGCGCACCCGGATGGCTACCCAGACATCACCGGTCGGGCCAGGGCAGTAGCCGCAGACCTCGCTCCCGTCTCCGCGGCCGACTCTCGCGACGGCTGGCTGGACGGCTGGCGGGCCGCTGATGCACGAGCCCGCGGGGCGATCGATGCGGTGCTGGCGGATCGGGACATCGCCGCGTCGCCGGTACTGGCTCGCCGGCTGATCGCGGCCCTGCCGCCCACCACCACCCTGGTGCTCGCTTCGTCCCAGACACCGCGGGACGTCGGCATGTTCGCAATGCCACGGGACGGCGTCACCGTGCTGGCCAATCGCGGCGTCGCGGGTATCGACGGCACGGTCTCGACAGCGGTCGGCGTGGCACTCGCCGCCCAGGCGTCGACGTACGCGCTGATCGGCGACCTTGCCTTTCTGCACGATCTGACCGGCTTGGTCATCGGTCCGCACGAGCCCCGCCCCGACCTGACCATCGTGGTGGCCAACAACGACGGTGGCGCCATCTTCGGCACCCTGGAACCCGGCGAGCCGCAGCATGCCAGCGCCTTTGAGCGTGTCTTCGGCACCCCGATCGGGGCAACCCTGGCGCCGATCGTCGAGGGGCTGGGCGCTGAACACCTGCTGGCCGTCACCGCCGACGAACTGGCCGAGGCTCTCGCGGAGCCTCCATCGGGTATCAGGGTGGTCGAGGTGCCGGTGGTTCGCAGCGATCTGCGGGCGCTTTTGGCCCAGGTCCGCGAGGCGGTGGCCGGGGCGCTCGCCGGCCTGTGACGCGGCGGCGGCAGGCGGAGCCGGTGGTCTCTAGGGTGCGTCGGGCTGACGAGTTTCGGCGGCCTTGTAGCCGCTCGAGGTGTTGTGGCTCCGTAACCAGCAGTGTGATTCGGCCCAAGTCGCTGCATACTCTGGAGTAGCGGTCGGAAGGCGGGCTTCTGCCGGGGTGACTGCCCGACGCGAGGGCTCACCCGTCGCGCAGGTCCTCCAGCCCGTCGCGCAAGCCTTCCAAGGCGTCTCGCACCGGCACCATCTTGATCTGCGCCTCGCTGGCCTCGGAATCCGGATCGGAGTCCGCGACGATGCCACAGCCGGCCATCAGCCGGACGGTGCGTCCATTCACCTCGGCGCAACGCAGAGCGATGGCGAACTCTCCGTCGCCGGCCGGGTTCATCCAACCCACCGGTGCCGCGTAGCGGCCCCGCGGCGCCGGCTCCAACCGGCGGATCACCGCCATCGCCGTAGCGGTCGGGGTGCCGCCAACTGCTGCGGTCGGGTGCAGCCGGGCGGCCAGTTGCAGCGCGCTCGGCCGGTCGGGGCCAAGCCGGCCGCTGATGTCGGTGGCCAGGTGGGTCAGATTCGCCAGGGTCAGCGGCCGTGGAAAGGCCGGCACGTTCAGCTCGGTTGTCACCGGCGCCAAGGCGTCGGCGACGGATCGCACGGCGAACTCGTGCTCCGCCCGGTTCTTGGCGCTGGCCAGCAGCTCTCCAGCGACTGCATCGCCGCGGTGGTGTGGCCAGCCGGTGCCGGCCAAGACGCGGGACATCACCTGGTCCCCGGACCGACGGATCAGCATTTCGGGACTGGAACCGATCAGCCCGTCGACGGCGAACGTCCAGCAACTCGGGTACGCGGCGGCCAGCCGCTGCAGCAGGAAGCGGTGGTCGACCGGCCGCTGGGTGGTCGCCAGCAGGTCGTGCGCGAGGACCACCTTGTCCAGTTCGCCGGCCCTGATCAGCGCTGTGGCCGCAGCAACAGCATCCGTGTACCCGGCGACCGGCAGCGACGCGTCGGACCAGGAGACTTGACCCGGACCGGTTATCGCGGACGGCTCGGCCAGATCGCCGGAGGCGCCGATGGTGGTGCAAAACGACTGGCCCGCGTGGCGCCCGATCACCACCGAGGGCATCACTGCGACCGAGGTGTCGGTGTGGTCGAAGCCGAGCGAGACGAATGCGATTGGGCCGCTACCAGGAACTCCGACATCGTCAGCGACCGACAATCCGGCGCAGACCATCGCGAACCAGTCGGCAATTCGATCCGCAGCCCCGGGCCCGGTGGTCACGAGGGTGGCATGAGGCGCCCAACCGAGGACCCCGTCGCCCGCCCGTAGCAGGCAGAGAACTCCGGTGGGGTGAGGCGCCGCACTCACCAGATCGTCCGGAAGGTCCGGTACAGCTACCGTCCGGGCAACCACCGGAAGCGCTCGGACGGGGGAGGCTGACACGACGCCCAAGGGTAGTCGTGCCCGCGGCGGAGTCCGCCGCGGGCGGCGGCGGGGGTGCGCGAGCAGCGGCGGAGGTGCGCGAGCGGCGGCGGAGGCCGCACGACACTCGACCTAGACTCGGCGGGTGGCCACCTCCCGCCATCCACGGACTCTGCGCTGGGCCGCCCGGCTGGTGCTGGTCGTCGCGGTCCTGGTCACCATAATGATGGCCGCGCTGGCGATCGCGATGCGCCGGGACGACGCGGCGATCAATGCGAACAGGGCCATCGCAACGGCCACCGTGCTGACCGTCTCCCCGTTGCGCACCGGCATCGAGTTCGTCGACGCCACCGGAACGACGGTCCGTCCGCCGACGGGGGTGCTGTACCCGGGGCTACTGACGGTGGGTCAGCGTTTCGTGGTCGAGTACTCCACGGTCGACCCCTCCTTGGTCAGGGTGGCCGGTCGGACGGCAGCGGTCGGCACCGTGATGATCGCCACCGTTCTGATGGTGAGTTGGCTCGTCGCGGCGCCGCTGGCCTGGTGGTTTCGGCGCCGGTCGGGTCTTCCGTTGCTGCGCCGGTCGTTGCTGGGCCGGTTGTTGCCGGACAGATCGCTGCTGGAGCGCCACTAGCGGGAGGCCGCCGGCCAGGTAGCAACGGGCGACTGCAGCCGTGGGAAGGAGTTGGTGCCCGGCGCAGCCTCAGACGGCTGCTCACCGGTCCGCAGGCAGGCCAACAGGCGTGCCCGGCGCAGGCGCCGTCATCGGCCCGGGCGGAATCTGGCTAGGCTCTCTGCCGTGGGACGCGCAGACCTGGCGAAGGACCCGCGGCAGGTCGCCGCGATGTTCGACGACGTCGCGGGCCGCTACGACCGGACCAACTCGTTGATGTCGCTCGGTCAGGACCGCCGCTGGCGTCGGCACGTCACCAGGGCTTTGCAGCCGATGCCGGGACAGAAACTGTTGGATGTGGCCGCCGGGACCGCCGTCTCGACCAGGCAACTGGCCGAGACCGGCGCCTGGTGCGTGGCCACCGACTTCTCGCTCGGCATGCTCCGCCAGGGCGCCGGACGCGGCGTACCCAGGGTGGCCGGAGACGCCATGGCGCTGCCGTTCGCCGATGCTGCGTTCGACTCGGTGACGATCACCTTCGGGCTGCGCAATGTGGCCGATCCGACCGTCGCGTTGGCGGAGTTCGCCAGGGTCACCAAGCCGGGCGGCCAGTTGCTGGTGTGCGAGTTCTCCAGGCCGCGGCCCGCGCCGGCGCGCTGGGGAAACAACTGGTACCAAAAGCACGTGTTGCCGCGGATTGCCAGCCGCTTCTCGTCCAACCCGGAGGCGTACGCATACCTGAGGGAGAGCATCGATGCCTGGCCGGACCAGCGGTCGCTGGCCGCGATCATCGCCGGCGCCGGATGGACGGACGTCGCGTGGCGGAACATCACCTTCGGCGTGGTAGCGCTGCATCACGCGGTGCGTCCGCAGCGCTGATCACGGTGAACGTCCACGTGCACCAATGCCCCGGTGTGCCCTCCGTTTTCCCCATCCCGCCACGCGACCTACACTGATCGGCGCTACTTCGTGAACGGTTTCACAAGCCCTGACCCCCGGACACCGTGGCCGGAGGATGACCGGGGGATCCTGCCCGACCGACATCACCGTGGATGTGAGGGGAAGCGATGAGCGTGGGCGCCGACCCGGACGCCTGCGCCGACGTGATAGTCGTCGGCGCCGGACCCGGCGGATCCACGGCAGCCACCTACCTTGCCCGCGCGGGCGTTGACGTACTGCTGCTGGAGAAGTCGACCTTCCCCCGGGACAAGGTGTGCGGCGACGGGCTGACCCCCCGAGGGGCCAAGCAGGTGCTCGCGCTCGGCGTTGATGTGTCCGGCCCCGACTGGATCCGCAACAAGGGGCTGCGGGTGGTCGGCGGCGGCCGGACGCTGGAGCTGGACTGGCCGACGCTGGCCGACTACCCGGGGTTCGGGTTGGTCCGGCCGCGTCGCGACTTCGACGAGATGCTGGCCACCCTTGCGGTGAAGGCGGGCACCAGGATGCGCTCCGCGGTCACGGTGACCGGCCCGGTGCGGGACGAGCGGACTGGCGCGATCACCGGCGTCACCGCCAGGACCGTGGACGGCCCGCAGACCTTCGCCGCGCCGCTGGTGCTGGCGGCGGACGGGGTGTCCGCCCGGGTCGCGCTCGGCATGGGTGTAGCCAAGAGAGACGACCGGCCGCTGGGCGTTGCCGTCCGGCGCTACTACACCAGCCCGGCCCGCACTCACGATGATTACCTGGAATCGCACCTGGAGCTGTGGGACCGCCGTGATCCGGCTGCGCCGAAGCTGCTGCCCGGCTACGGCTGGATCTTCGGGCTCGGCGACGGCACGGTGAACGTCGGGCTCGGCATGTTGAACTCCTCCAAAGCTTTCGGCAACACCGACTACCGGGCGCTGCTGCGCACCTGGCTGGACGGCACGCCCGAACAGTGGGGCCTCCGCGAGGAGAACGCGATCGGCAAGATCGGCGGCGCCGGGTTGCCGATGGGCTTCAACCGCACCCCGCACTATGCCGACGGACTGCTGCTGATCGGCGACGCCGGCGGGCTGGTGAACCCGTTCAACGGCGAGGGCATTGCCTATGCCATGGAGTCAGCCGCGATCGCCGCTGGCACGTTGCTGCAGGCCCTCGGCCGCCCGGCCGGACCGGCCAGGGAGGCGGCGCTCCGCGGCTACAACACGGCGATGAGCAGCCACCTCGGCTCCTACTACCGGCTGGGCGGCATGTTCTCAACACTGATCGGCAAGCCCGCGGTGATGAAGGCCGCAACCCGGCTCGGCCTGCCGCGACCGCGGCTGATGTACCTGGTGCTGAAGCTGCTGGCCGGGCTGTACGACAGCCGCGACGGCGACTGGGCCGACCATGTTGTCCGCGCGCTGACCAAGATGGTGCCCAGTGCGTGAGCGGCAGAGCGGGCCGGGCTGGAGAATCGCCGGTGGTGACAGGACCGCCCGCGCGCGAGGGGCGGGGACGTGTCACGGTAGGGTTCGGCTGCTCGGAAGGGAGATCTGGCGATGACAATCCTGAGTGCCTACATCCCGATCCTTATCCTGCTGGCGGTGGCAGGGGGTTTCGTCGTCACTTCGGCGACGGTGATAACGGACCTGCTCGGCCCGCGCCGGTACAACAGGGCGAAGCTGGACGCGTACGAGTGCGGCATCGAGCCGACTCCGTTGCCGGCCGGCAGTCACGGCCGTTTCCCGATCAAGTACTACGTGCCGGCGATGCTGTTCATCATCTTCGACATCGAGATCATCTTCTTGTACCCCTGGGCGCAGTCGGCAGAGGCGCTTGGCGTTTTCGGGTTGGTGGAGATCGCCCTGTTCATCGTGACGTTGTTCGCCGCGTACGCCTATGTGTGGCGCCGCGGCGGCCTGGATTGGAACTGAGGGCCGTGACGGGACACATCGCAGCGGAAGGGAGCGTGCTCTGATGGGACTGGAAGAGAAGCTACCCAGCGGGATCCTGCTGACCAGCGTGGAGAAGTTGGTCAACTGGACCCGCAAGGCGTCACTGTGGCCCGCCACATTCGGACTTGCCTGCTGCGCCATCGAGATGATGACCACCGGCGCGCCGCGCTACGACCTGGGCCGGTTCGGCATGGAGGTGTTCCGCGCCTCCCCGCGCCAGGCCGACCTGATGATCGTGGCCGGTCGGGTGAGCCAGAAGATGGCGCCGGTGTTGAGGCAGATCTACGACCAGATGCCGGAGCCGAAGTGGGTGCTGTCGATGGGCGTGTGCGCGTCCTCGGGCGGAATGTTCAACAACTATGCAATCGTCCAGGGAGTGGACCACGTAGTGCCGGTGGACATGTACCTGCCCGGCTGCCCGCCGCGGCCGGAGATGCTCATCGACGCCATCCTCAAGCTGCACGCCAAGATTATGGATGAGCCGCTCGGCCCGGTCAGGGCCGCGGAGAAGGCCGGTCAGCGGACCGACCTGGTGGCGTCATCGGTGAAGTACTCCCGCGGGAAGCGGACACTCCCGATCGGTGTACCGGAGGCGAACCAGCGGTGACGAACCCTCCGGACAAGACGGCCAGCGATGCGCCCACCGGGCCCGCCGGATCCGTGCCGTCCACCGTGTCCGATTCGCCCGCCCGCACTCCCGATCTGCCGGCCGTCGGCGATCCCGGGCAAGCGACCTCCGGCGGCAGTACCCCCGCGGTTCGCGAAATGGGCTCGCTCCCGGCCGAGCGAACTTCGTCCGCGCCACCAGTCGGTCGGCCGCGTACGGGCATGTTCTTCGCGCGTGACACCGGTGACACCTCGGGGTACGGCGGCCTGGTCAAGGAGCCCTATACGCCGCCGCGCACGGAGCGACCCTACGGCGGCTACTTCGACGAGATCGCGGACGCTCTGGCCTCTGCGATGGCAGACCGGCAGATCCCGGAGACCGCGATCGAGCAGATCACCGTGGCCCACCGGGAGATGACGATCTTTGTCGAACGCGAGCACCTGGTGTCGCTGTTGCAGATATGTCGCGACGAGGCGTCGCTGCGTTTCGAGGTGGCGGCGTCGATCTCCGGCGTGGATTACGGCGCAGGGGTCCCGCGCCGGCTGCATGTGGTCTACGACCTGCTGTCGATGACCTATCGCAGGCGGTTCCGGCTGGAAGTCGCGGTAGACGTCACCGACGCGACCGTGCCCAGCGCCGTGGCTGTCTATCCGACCGCCGACTGGCACGAGCGGGAGATCTGGGACATGTTCGGCGTGGTGTTCGCCGGCCACCCCGGGCTGACCAGGATCCTGATGCCGGACGACTGGGCGGGCCATCCGCAGCGCAAGGACTACCCGCTCGGCGGAATCCCGGTGGAGTACAAAGGTGCCGAGATCGCGCCGCCCGATCAGAGGAGGGCATACACGTGACCGATACGTCTGGGACAGTTCCGACAGTTCCGACGGTGGCGACGCGCCCGGCCGGTGTGGAACAGTCGCAAGCGGCGACCTCCCATTACTCCGGTGCGCCGATGATCACCTCGCTGGATGGTGACTGGGACGCGCTGATGGCCGGCGAGGAGTTCGAGCACAGCGAGCGCATCATTCTCAACATGGGGCCGCAGCACCCCTCGACGCACGGCGTGCTCCGGGTCATCCTGGAGATCGAAGGCGAAACGGTCACCCACGCCACGACAGTGATCGGCTATCTGCACACCGGTATCGAGAAGTCCTGTGAATTCCGTACCTGGACCCAGGCGGTGCAGTTCCTCACCCGCGCCGACTACCTCTCGCCGTCGCATAACGAGGCGGTGTACTGCCTGGCGGTGGAGAAGCTGCTGGACGTCGAGGTACCCCGGCGCGCGCAGATCATGCGAGTGCTGCTGATGGAGATAACCCGCATCTCCTCGCACCTGGTGGCGATTGCCACCGGCGGTATGGAGATCGGCGCGCTGACCGGCATGACGATGGGCTTCCGGGAACGCGAAGAGGCGCTGCACCTGATGGAGCTCATCACCGGGCTGCGGATGAACCAGGGGTTCATCCGACCGGGCGGGGTGGCTCAAGACCTGCCAGAGGGCGGACTGGAACGAATCGACTACTTCGTCAAGGTGATGGACAAGCGGCTGCCCGAATACGACAAACTGCTGACCGGGCAACCGATCTGGAAGGCCAGGCTGAAGGACATCGGAGTGCTCCCTCTGCAGGGCTGCATGCAGTTGGGAATCACCGGACCGCCGCTGAGGGCCGCCGGACTGGCATGGGATCTGCGCAAGACCATGCCTTACTGCGGCTACCAAGAGTACGACTTCGATGTGCCGACCACCAGCAATGCCGACTGCTACGACCGGTACCTGCTTCGGGTCGCGGAAATGCACGAGTCGCTCAAGATCATCCGGCAGTGCCGTGCCAAGTTGGCCGCGGAGCCGGGGCCGATCATGGTGCCGGACAAGAAGATTGGCTGGCCCGCGCAATTGTCCTTGGGCGCCGACGGGACCGGAAACTCGCTGGAGCACATCCGGCACATCATGGGCGAGTCGATGGAAGCACTGATCCATCACTTCAAACTGGTGACCGAGGGATTCTCGGTGCCGCCCGGCCAGGCCTACGTCGGCATCGAGGGTCCTCGCGGTGAGCTCGGCGCGCATGTGGTGTCCGCCGGTGGCACGAGGCCCTGGCGAGTGCACCTACGCGACCCCGGATTCGTTAACCTGCAGGCGGTATCGGCGATGTGCGAGGGCGGAATGGTTTCCGACGTGGTGGCGTCGTTGGCATCGCTGGACCCGGTGCTGGGAGGTGTGGATAGATGACGATGAGCGCAACCGGTGGGCCGGCAGAGGATCGGTCGGCCCCTTCGCCGCGAGGACTGGCCGGTCGGACGGCCTACGGCACGACGACGACGGCGTTCTACGGCGAAGCGGGGCGGCCGACGCCGAACGAGCGGTGGGTGGTGCCGGAGTACTCCAATACGGGCCGGAGGTTCGACGAAACGGTCCGCGACCGGGCGCGAGCGATCATTGCGCGTTACCCGGAGCCGCGCAGCGCCGTGATGCCGCTGCTGCACCTGTGCCAATCCATGGAAGGGTTCATCTCCGCCGATGGCGTCACGTTCTGCGCAGAGATGTTGGACATGTCCGAGGCCGAGGTGGATGGTGTCGTGACCTTCTACACCATGTACAAGCGCAAGCCGTGTGGAGAGCACCTGGTGAGCGTGTGTACCAATACGGTGTGCGCGGCGCTGGGTGGCGACCAGATTTACCAGACGCTGCGCGAGCACCTCGGGGTGGGTCAGGAGGAAACCGCAGGTGAGCCTGGGACACCAGGATCGCTCACGCTGGAGCACGTGGAATGCCTGGCCTGCTGCGACTTCGGCCCGGTGCTCACCGTCGACTACGAAATGTTCGACAACCAGACTCCGCAGGCTGCGCTGGAGCTGGTTCAGGCGTTGCAACGAGGGGAGCGGCCTACCCCGACGCGCGGCGCCCCGCTGACCGACTTCAAAGATGCCGAGCTCCAACTGGCCGGATTCTTCGAGGACAGGGAGGACGACGTCGACGCGCCCTCCGCAGCCCCGCAAACGTTGCGCGGTGCCCAGTTGGCCGCCGACCGTGGTTGGCGCGCTCCGGCCATGCCCGAGCAGCCGCCTGCGTTCCCCGACCTGCCGGACAAGAAGTGAGGTGCAGGCGATGACCGATCCGCTGACGCCGGTACTGACCCGTGGCTGGTTGTCCCCCAAATCCTGGCGGATGGACACCTATGAGCAGCTCGGTGGTTACGCCGCCCTGCGCGCCGCATTGACCGCGGTGCCCGAGCAGCTGGTAGAGCTGGTCAAGACTGCGGGGTTGCGCGGACGGGGTGGTGCGGGATTCCCCACCGGGATGAAGTGGTCGTTCCTACCGCCGCTGGGCGACAAACCGCGGTATCTCGTGGTCAACGGCGACGAGAGCGAGCCGGGCACCTGCAAGGACATCCCGCTGATGATGGCCGATCCGCACCTACTGGTCGAGGGCTGCATCATCACCTCCTACGCGATCCGTTCGAAGTACTGCGTGATCTACATTCGCGGGGAGTTGCTGCACCCCATTCGGCGGGTGCAGGCCGCGATTCGAGAGGCCTACGCCAAGGGATACCTGGGCAAGAACATCCTGGGTAGCGGATTCGACTTGGACATCGTGGTGCATGCGGGGGCCGGTGCCTACATCTGCGGCGAGGAGACGGCGCTACTGAACTCGCTGGAAGGTCTGCGCGGCCAGCCACGGTTGAAGCCACCGTTTCCCGCAGTCGCCGGTCTGTACGCCTGTCCGACGGTGGTGAACAACGTCGAAACCATCGCCGGCGTCCCGTCGATCATCTCCGGCGGCGCCGACTGGTACCGACAGATGGGCAGCAGCAAGTCGCCCGGCAGCAAGATCTACTCGCTGTCCGGGCACGTGACCAGGCCGGGTCAGTACGAGGCCCCGCTGGGCACCACCCTGCGCGAGCTCATCGACCTGGCCGGCGGCATGAAGGACGGCATTCCGCTGAAGTTCTGGACGCCGGGCGGCTCCTCGGTCCCGCTGATGACGGCCGACGACATCGACGTGCCGCTGGACTACGAAGGAGTGTCCGCGGCCGGATCGCTGCTCGGAACTACCGCGCTGATGCTGTTCAACGAGACCGCGTCGGTGCCGTGGGCGGTGATGAAGTGGGCCGAGTTCTACAAAGACGAATCGTGTGGCAAGTGCGCACCGTGCCGAGAGGGCACGTTCTGGATGACCGGGACCTTGCAGCGGATCGTTGCCGGGCGCGGCACGATGGAGGACATCCAAACGCTGGATGACACCGCCGCCAACATCTTCGGCCGGGCATTCTGTGCTCTCGGCGACGGCGCTGCCACCTCGGTTACCAGCGCCATCAAACGGTTCCGGCAAGAATTCGTTGACTTGGTCACCGGAGTGACCCCGCCGGTGATCGACATGCAAGAGCTTGCGGAGGCGCATTGACATGACCACTGCACCCAACGCCGATAAGGCCGCCGCGATCGAGGACAAGCCGCCGACACCCGAAGGCTACGTGCGATTGACCATTGATGGCATCGAGGTGCTCGCCCCGAAGGGTGAGGTGGTGATTCGCACCTGCGAACGGCTCGGGATCGAGATTCCACGGTTCTGCGACCACCCGCTGTTGGACCCCATCGCGGCCTGTCGGCAATGCTTGGTCGAGGTCGAGATGGGCGGTCGAAAGATGCCCAAGCCGCAGCCTTCGTGCGCCCAGACGGTGGCCGAAGGATTGGTGGTTCATACCCAGTTCTCCAGTGAGATCGCTTTGCGGGCACAGCATGCCAACCTCGAGTTCCTGCTGATCAACCATCCGCTGGACTGCCCGATGTGCGACAAGGGCGGCGAATGCCCGTTGCAGAACCAGGACCTTCAGCACGGCCCAGGGGAGTCGCGGTTCCACGAGGCCAAGCGAGTGTTCGTCAAGCCGGTGCCGATCTCCAGCGAGATCCTGCTGGATCGCGACCGCTGCGTGCTCTGTTATCGCTGCACCCGGTTTTCGGAGCAGATTGCCGGCGACCCATTCATCGATATGCTCGGTCGGGGCGTTCAGCAGCAGGTCGGTATCGGCCCGCAGCGACCGTTCCAGTCCTACTTTTCCGGTAACACCATCCAGATCTGCCCGGTCGGTGCGCTGACGTCCACCGCGTACCGGTTCCGTTCTCGTCCATTCGACCTGGTGTCCTCACCCAGCATCTGCGAACACTGCGCGGCCGGCTGCGCGATTCGCACCGACCATCGTCGAAACGTCGTGCTCCGGCGGCTGGCCGGCAACGACCCGCAGGTGAACGAGGAGTGGAGTTGCGACAAGGGCCGGTTCGCATTCCGCTACGCGGTGGCGGGGGATCGGATCGACACACCGCTGCTGCGCGGCGCCGATGGCGTGCTTGCCGCGGCCTCCTGGACTGACGCGATGGCCGCCGCCGCCGCCGGCCTGGCCGCGGCCCGGGACGGTGCCGGGGTCGGCGTGCTGACCGGTGGCAGGCTGACCGTCTCCGACGCCTACGCCTACGCGAAGTTTGCGAGGCTCGCCCTTTCCACCAATGACATCGACTTCCGGGCGCGGGCGCACTCGGCCGAGGAGACGGCATTCCTGTCCGCGCGGGTGGTCGGGTCCGGCCCGGAAAACGGGGGCGTGACGTACGCCGCACTGGAACAGGCTCCGGTGGTGCTGCTGGTGGCGCTGGAGCCGGAGGAGGAGTGCCCGATCCTGTTCCTGAGGCTGCGCAAGGCGGCTCGGCATTCGACAGTGGTCGCCGCGGTGGCGCCGCTACGCAGCCGCGGCCTGGAAAAGATGTCCGGCCGCTGGTTGCCGGCCACCCCCGGCACCGAGGTGGCGATACTCGCCCGGTTGGTCGCGGCGGGTGCGGGCGATCCGGCGCACAGCGCGTCCGGCGCTGGTGGGACCGGCACCGGCAACGCCGATGCTGTTGGCACCGGCACTGGTAATTCCGATGCTGTCGAGTCGTCGATTGCTGCCCTGTTGGCGAAGCCGGGAGCAGTGGTGCTGGTGGGGGAGCGTGCGGCGCAGGCGCCGGGATTGCTCACCGCTGTCGGCGCGTTGGCCGACGCCACCGGTGCCGCACTGGCCTGGGTACCGCGGCGAGCGGGTGAGCGCGGCGCATTGGATGCCGGTGCGTTGCCGACGCTGCTGCCCGGCGGCCGTCCGGTGGATGACCCAGCAGCCCGCGCGGAAGTGGAGAGCGCCTGGGGCGCAGCGGTTCCGACGGAGCCTGGACGGGACCTGACGGCGATGCTGGCAGCCGTCGCGGCGGGCGGCCTTGGCGGTCTGCTGATCGGCGGCGTGGAGTTGGACGACCTGCCCGACCCTGCCGCGGCCAGGGCCGCGATCGTCGCGGCTGGATTCGTGGTCAGCCTGGAAGTGCGAGCCTCGGCGATAACCGAGATGGCCGACGTGGTATTCCCGGTTGTCGCCCCGGCGGAGAGGTCCGGTGCCTACCTGGACTGGGAGGGCCGGTACCGGCCGTTCGACACCGCGTTGCCGCGTCTCGGCGGGCTGGACGACGGCCGGGTGTTGGACACCCTGGGCGTGGAGATGGACGTCGATCTGTTCACCCAGACCCCCCGAGCCGCCGAGGCGGACCGCACCCGGCTGGGCGCTTGGTCCGGCCGGCGTGCCCCTGTGCCCAGTCGGGATATGCCCGCTCCGGCGCATACCGCTCCGGCCGCGGTGGAGCCGCCGTTGGCTCAGGACCAGGTTCGGCTGGCGCTGTCGCGGATGTTGCTGGACGGCTCTCGCGGCGAGGACGGTGAGCCGCACCTCGCGGGCACTGCCCGGCGACCGGTGGTCCGGATCAGCCGGTCGCGGGCGGCCGCACTGGGTGTCGACCCGGGAGACGAGGTCACCGTCAGCGGCCCTGCCGGATCGGTGACGCTGCCGGTGGCGATCACCGAGATGGTCGACGATGCCGTGTGGCTGCCCGGCCGGACGGCCCGCAGAGCCACCGGCCCGCAACTGGGCGCCGACGTCGGTGACCCGGTTCGGATCACCGCGACCGTCGCCGACACCTCAGCGCCCGTGCCTGCCGCGTCGCCCGCGACCGGGCAATCCGCGTCTGTGCCGTCATCATCGTCAGGGGGGATGTAGATGTCATCCGCATTCCTTGCCGGCGTGATGGTCGGGGCGCCGGGCGGAGCTGCGCCGGAAGCCGACGGCTCGCTGGCTCCGCTGATCGCCAACGACCCCGTGTGGCTGATGCTGATCAAGGCAGTGATCATCTTCGCCGGCCTGCTGATCCTCACACTGTTCATGATCTGGTTCGAACGGCGCGTTGTGGGTCGCATGCAGCACCGGCCCGGTCCGAATGTGAACGGTCCCTTCGGGTTGCTACAGTCACTGGCCGACGCCTTGAAGTTGATCTTCAAGGAGGGCCTGATGCCCACCGGGGTCGACAAGTTCGTCTATATCGCCGCGCCGATCATGGTCGCTACCCCGGCATTCCTGATCTTCTCGATCATTCCGATCGGCGGCCCGGTGACCATGTTTGGGCACCAAACCGCTTTGCAGCTCACCGATCTGCCCATCGGCGTGCTCGCCGCGTTCGCCTTCTCCTCCATCGGCATCTATGGGATCGTGCTCGGCGGTTGGGCCTCCGGATCCACCTACCCGCTACTCGGCGGGCTGCGTTCGGCCGCCCAAATGATCTCCTATGAGATCGCCATGGGGCTGAGCTTCGTCGCGGTGTTCCTGTACGCCGGCAGTTTGTCCACCTCGGCGATCGTCGCCCAGCAGGAGCACGGCTGGTACATCTGGCTGCTGCCCGTCTCCTTCGTTGTCTACTGCATCGCCATGGTCGGTGAGACCAACCGTGCCCCGTTCGACCTGCCGGAGGCAGAGAGCGAGCTGGTCGGCGGCTACAACACCGAGTACTCCTCGATGCGCTTCGGCTTGTTCTTCCTGGCCGAGTACATCAGCTTGATCAACGTTTCCGCGCTGGCGACCACGTTGTTCCTGGGCGGCTGGCGGGCGCCGTGGCCGATCTCGCTGTGGCACGGCGCGAACACCGGTTGGTGGACCCTGGTGTGGTTTGCCATCAAGATGCTGATCTTCATGTTCGTCTTCGTCTGGCTGCGCGGGACGCTGCCGCGGCTGCGCTATGACCAGTTCATGCACATGGGCTGGAAGCTCCTGATCCCGGTGTCTTTGGCTTGGATCTTGTTGGTCGGCGTGGCCAGGGTGCTCAACTCGTCTACTGACCTGACCACCCGCGAGGTGCTGTTGTGGATGGGCATTCCGCTGGTGGTGATCCTGCTGATCGTCGCGTTCTGGCCCAGCAGACCGCCCTCGGATGATGAGGACCAGGACGAGTGGCTCGCCGAGGTACCGCCGGTGGTGATCGGACCCTCGCTGGCCGACTACCCGGTGCCGCCGCTGGACCTGGTGGTCCCGGTCCGGGTCAGGGTCCGCACCCCGGTGGCGGTCGGCGCCGCTGTCGAGTCGACCACCGATAGCAGCAGCACGTCAGAGAGTGCGCAGGGAGGCAGCGATGTCGATTCTTGATCCGATTAAGGGGTTCGGGCTCACCTTCGCCACGATGTTCCGGCAAGTGGTCACCGAGGACTATCCGCGCAACCCAGCGCCGGTGTCACCTCGGTACCGCATGCGACACCGGCTCAATCGGCACCCGGACGGGCTGGAGAAGTGCATCGGTTGCGAGCTGTGCGCCTGGGCCTGTCCTGCCGACGCCATCTTCGTGGTGGGCGGGGACAACACCGACGAGGCGCGCTATTCGCCCGGCGAGCGGTACGCCGAGGACTACCAGATCAACTACCTTCGGTGTATCGGCTGCGGGATGTGTGTCGAGGCGTGCCCGACCCGGTCGTTGACCATGATCAACGAGTACGAGATGGCCGACGATGATCGGCAGCGGTTGATTTTCACCAAGGACATGTTGCTTTCGCCGTTGCTGCCCGGGATGGAGCAACCGCCGCACCCGCAGCGGCTGGGTACCGAAAAGGACTACTACGTGCAGGGTCCGGAGCTGCTCGTGGCGTTCGAAGACCGCAGCCGCGCAGCCGGTACCCCGATTCCCCAGCCGGCACCGTTGCCTCCGCTGGGGGTGGCCACCGGCGGTTCTGCCCGGCGGGTGTTGAAGTCGAAACCGCGGTCCGAACCACCCAGCGGCGGAGCGTCGTCATGATCGCGTTGGCAACGGGGGCTGCGGGGATGCTGGCCTCGGCCTCGGCTGCGTCCGCCGCTGCGGCCGATACGGCAGGCGGCGGCGCCGGCGGTGCCGAGCAGATCGTATTCTGGATCCTGGCACCGCTGGCCCTGCTCGGCGCGGTCGGCATGGTGTTCGCCAAAGTCGCGGTGCACTCCGCGCTATGGCTGGTAGTCACCATGCTGTGCCTGGGCTGCTTGTACATCGTGCAGCAGGCGGAGTTCCTCGGCTTCGCGCAGATCATCGTCTATACCGGCGCCATCATGATGCTGTTCCTGTTCGTGCTGATGCTCACCGGCCGGGACGCGGGCGACTCGGTGATCGAGGTGCTCCGCGGCCAGCGGGTGGCCGCCACCTGCGTCGGCCTCGGACTGGTGGTGCTGCTGGTGGCCATCTTGGTGCGGGCCTTCGGCAGCGTCGTCCCGGTCGGACTGGGCGGAGCGCTGGCCGATCGCGGCGCCGTCGGCTCGCTGGCGGCGCTGCTGTTCACCGACTACCTGTTCCCGTTCGAACTCACCAGCGCCTTGCTGATCACCGCGGCAGTCGGTGCGATGGTGCTGGCGCACGTGGAGCGGACCAAGGGGGATCGGGTGAGCCAGCGGCAGCGGGTCGCCCAGCGGATGCGCTCGGACCGGATGTCGCCGCTGCCGGGCCCGGGGGTGTTCGCCACCTCGTCGTCCAACGCCACACCGGCGCTGCTGCCGGACGGCTCCATCGCGCCCGGCTCCCTGTCGCGCCTGGTTGATCTCGCGGTGAGCGAGCGGGTCGTCAAGCAGTTCAGGGCCGGCCGCAGCCTGTCCGAGTTCGAGTCGGCAGAGCACCCGCCGCACCCGGGCGGCGACGATACCGATCCGGGCAGCGATCGCGATAGTGATCAAGGGACGGCCGACGGCCTGGTCCGCCCGGCGCCGTCGGGAGGGGCACACTGATGGACCCGACCCATTATCTGGTGCTCTCCGCGCTGCTGTTCGGCATCGGCGCGGTCGGCGTGCTGGTGCGCCGCAACGCGATAGTCGTGTTCATGTGCATCGAGCTGATGCTCAACGCGGTGAACCTGACCCTGATCACTTTTTCCCGCATCCACGGCAACTTGGACGGGGTGATCATGGCGTTCTTCGTCATGGTCGTCGCGGCCGCCGAGGTCGTGGTGGGTCTGGCGATCATCACGTCCATCTTCCGGAGCCGGCGGAGTGCCTCCATCGACGACGCGAACCTGCTCAAACTGTGATCGGGGGAACAGTGATCTCGCTGCAGGCAATCGCGCTGCCCGACGTGGCTGCCGCTGTGCCGCCGCCGACCGCGACCGGCATCGCCGGCCTGGCGTGGCTGTTGCTGGTGCTGCCTGGCCTTGGTGCCGTGGTACTGATGGTCGGCGGAAAGAAGCTTGACAGGATCGCGCCGATCCTGGGCTGCCTCACCATTGCTGCCGACTTCGTCATCGGCGTGGCGATCTTCCTGGCCACCGTCGGCGCCGACGCCACCGACCGGATCCACGACGTGCCGCTGTATCACTGGATGCCGGTGGGCGATCTGCAGGTCGACTTCGGCCTGCACCTGGACCCGCTGTCGCTCACCTTCGTGCTGCTGATCACCGGGGTCGGCGGGCTGATCCACGTCTACTCGATCGGCTACATGAAGCATGACGACAACCGCAGGGTGTTCTTCGCCTACATGAACCTGTTCGTCACCGCGATGCTGCTGCTGGTGCTGGGCAACTCCTTCGTGACGCTGTACTTCGGCTGGGAGGGTGTCGGCCTGGCCTCCTACCTGCTGATCGGGTTCTGGTCGTTCAAGCCGGTCGCCGCGACCGCGGCGAAGAAGTCCTTCGTGATGAACCGGGTCGGTGACGTCGGCTTCGCGCTAGCCATCTTCCTGATGTTCAAGAGCCTGGGCACCACCTCGTTCACCGGGGTGTTCGCCGGCATCGGCAACCTGGCGCAGACCTCCCCGGTCACCGTCACCGCAATCGCGCTGCTGCTCCTGCTCGGCGCCTGCGGCAAGTCCGGGCAGGTGCCGCTACAGGCCTGGCTGCCGGACGCGATGGAGGGCCCCACTCCGGTGTCGGCGCTGATCCACGCGGCGACCATGGTGACCGCCGGGGTCTACCTGATCTCCCGCTCGTCGCCGATCTACGACCTGACCGAGACCGGCAAGCTGCTGGTCACCATCGTCGGCGCGGTGACGCTGCTGGTCGGCTGCATCGCCGGCTGCGCCAAGGACGACATCAAAAGGGTGCTGGCCTATTCGACGGTGTCCCAGATCGGCTACATGTTCCTGGCGGTCGGTCTCGGCACCGGCGTGTACGCGCTGGGCATCTTGCACCTGCTGACGCACGGCTTCTTCAAGGCCGCCATGTTCCTGTCCTCCGGTGCGGTGATGCACGCGATGAACGACGACGTCGACATGCGGCGGATGGGCGGGCTGGCCCGGTCGATGCCGATCAGCTTCGCCACCATGGCCGCCGGGTACCTGGCGATCATCGGCTTCCCGTTCCTGTCCGGGTACTTCTCCAAGGACCCGATCATCGAGGCGGCGTTCGCCGCCGGCGGCACCAGGGGCTGGCTACTGGGCGGTGCGGCCCTGCTGGGCGCCGGCATCACCGCCTTCTACATGACCCGGTTGATGATCATGACGTTCTTCGGTGACGCCCGCTGGAAGCAGCTGAAGTCCGCCGACGGGCGGGACTACCACCCGCACGAGGCGCCGGCCACCATGACCATCCCGATGATCATCCTGGCCATCGGTGCGCTCGGCGTCGGCGCCTTCCTGGCCATCGGGAACCGGCTGACCGACTGGCTTTCCCCGTCGCTCGGCACGTTCGTCGAGCCACATCCGCAGATCCTGTCGGGGGCAGTGATCACCTGGGCGACCATCGCGATGATGGTGGCCGGCGCCGGCTGGGCCTACCTGGCGATCGGTCGCAAGCCGGTACCGGTGATCGCGCCGCCGAAGGTCTCCCCGGTGGTCGCACTGGCCAGGGCCGACGTCGGCGGCAACATCCTGAACGAGGCGGTGTTCGGCACGCCGGGCATCTGGCTGTCCCGGGCATCGGTGTACACCGACGCCAAGGGAATCGACGGAATCGTCAACGGCTCCGCCGCACTACTCGGCGGCCTGTCCGGCCGCTGGCGTCGTTGGCAGAACGGGTACATCCGGTCCTACGCACTGTCGTTCCTGTCCGGCACCGTCCTGGTGATCATCTCCATGCTGGTGGTGAGGTTCGCATGAACGGCTCGGTGTACCTGCTGATACTGCTGATCCTGCCGCTGGCCGGCGGGATCCTGGTCGCGATGATGAGCGGCGCCCCGGTGCGCACGGTCAAGCTGACCGCGCTGGTGATCTCGCTGGTCGAGGTCGTCTTCGCGGCGCTGCTGTGGGCGAGCTACCGCACCGACCTGACCGCGGCACAGACCCTCAGCGGGTCCGGCGGTGGCGGATCGACGACCATGCACGAGACGCTGTCGGTGAGCTGGATCCCGTCGCTGGGCATCCATTTCTCGCTCGGCGTCGACGGCATCTCGCTGGTGATGATCGCGCTGATCGCGGTGCTGGTGCCGATCGTGCTCGGCTCCTCCTGGGAGGAGAAGTTGCCGGCCGGCCGGACCATCGGAGGCTACTTCTCGCTGCTGCTGGTCTTCCAGTTCTCGCTGGTCGGAGTGTTCGCGGCGACCGACGTCTTCCTGTTCTACATGTTCTTCGAGATCATGCTGATTCCGATGTACTTCCTGATCGGGTACTTCGGCGGCCCGCGGCGCGCCTACGCGGCGACCAAGTTCATCCTGTACTCCCTGGTCGGCAGCCTGCTGATGTTGGCCTCGGTGATCGGGCTGTACCTGGCATCGGGTCACCAGTTGCCGTCCGGCACTCTGGACTGGGCTTCGCTGCGGCAGATCGCCCACCAGATACCGGAATCCACCCAGCTGTGGATCTTCGCCGGCTTCGCCATTGCCTTTGCCATCAAGGCGCCGCTGGTGCCGCTGCACACCTGGCTACCGGACGCCGGCGCCGAGGCACCGACCGGCACGTCGACACTGCTGGTGACACTGCTGGACAAGGTAGGCACCTTCGGTTTCCTGCGCATCTGCCTGCCACTGCTACCGGCCGCCTCGACGAAACTCGCCTGGCTGTTCCTACTGATGGGCGCACTGGGCATCTTGTACGCGGCGATCGTCGCGGCAGGCCAGAGCGATCTGAAGCGGTTCGTCACCTACACCTCGATCGCGCACTTCGGGTTCATCGCGATGGGCATCTTCGCGTTCACCCGGCAGTCCATCGCCGGCGCCACGCTGTACATGGTCAACCACGGGCTGGCCACCGGGCTGCTGTTCATCATCATCGGAATGCTGATCTCCCGCGGCGGCTCGCGGATGATGGCCGACTACGGCGGCGTGTGGAAGGTGGCCCCGATCCTGGGCGGAGTCTTCATGGTGGCCACCATGGCGACCATCGCGCTGCCGGGCACCAACTCCTTCATCTCGGAGTTCCTCGTGCTGATCGGCGTCTTCGACAGGTCGACCGCTTGGGGAGTGATCGCCACGATCGGCATCATCCTGGCCGCCGTGTACATGCTCTGGGTGTTCCAGCGGACCATGAACGGCCCGATCAGAGGCAGCGCTGTGGTCGGGCTGGACCCGTCGGTGACCGCTGGCCGACCGACTGGCAAGTCCGGCGGCGCCGGACCGGCCGAACTGTCCGCAGTCGGCACCGTCGAACCTGCCGGTGATCTCCTGACCGCTACGAAGACCGCCACCAAGACATCTACCAAGACCGCCACCAAGACCCTGGCGGATGGGCGGCGGGTGAAGTTCGGTGACCTGAGCGTCCGGGAAATTGTGGTCGTTGCCCCGCTGGTGGTGTTGATCGTCTTCCTGGGCATCTACCCCAAGCCGGTGCTCGACGTGATCAATCCGACTGCCGTGCAGACGGTCTCTGACGTCGGCGCACCGGGTCCGGCGTCCACCGACGTGCTGAACGGAGGCGGCAAATGATGTCGATGTTCGCTGCCCTACCGGTCGTGCCGGCACTTGCCGGTGCTGCGGCGCCGGTTGACAAGATCGCCGCGCCGGCGATCGACCTGCCGGCGATCATGCCGGTGCTGATCGTGCTCGGGGCCGCCTGCGTCGCGGTGATCCTGGAGGCCGCACTGCCACGTCGGCAGCGGTTCGTCTGGCAAGTCACCCTGGCAGTGGCCGCAGTCACCGCCGCCCTGGTCTGGACCATCGTTGCCGGGGCCGAGGGCAGCTACTCGATCACCTTCGCCGGGGCCGTCGCCGTCGACAGCGCGACCTACGTGATGTGGGGAACGCTGCTGGTGCTGGCACTGGCCTCCGTGCTGCTGATGGCCGATCGGGTGGCCGAACCCGGCGGTGCGTTCGTGGCGCAGGCTGCCCTTCGGATCGGCTCCGACCGGGCCCGGCAGGCCACCGCGGTCGCCACCCCGATGCAGACCGAGGTGTTCCCGCTGGCGCTGTTCGCCACCGGCGGCATGCTGGTCTTCCCGGCCGCGTCGGACCTGCTGACGCTGTTCGTCGCGCTGGAGGTGCTCTCGCTCCCGCTGTACCTGATGTGCGGGCTGGCCAGGCGGCGCCGGCTGATCTCCCAGGAGGCGGCCGTCAAGTACTTCCTGATCGGCGCGTTCACCTCGGCGATCCTGCTGTACGGCGTCGCGCTGCTGTACGGGTACGCCGGTTCCGTCCGGTTCTCCGCGATCGCGGCTGCCGCCTCCGCGGGCCACGGCAGCGATGTCCTGCTGCTGACCGGCGTCGCGCTGCTGGTGATCGGGGTTCTGTACAAGGGCTCGGTCGGGCCCTTCCACCTGTGGACTCCCGACGTGTACCAGGGAGCGCCGACGTCGATCACTGCCTTCATGGGTGCCTGCACCAAGCTGGCCGCGTTCGCCACCATGCTGCGACTCTTCGAGGTGGCGCTGGCTCCGATGGCCTGGTCCTGGCGGCCGGTGCTATACGTGATCGCGATCTTGTCGATGGCCATCGGCGCCGTCATCGGGATCACCCAGACCGACATCAAGCGGCTATTGGCCTATTCATCGGTGGCACACGCCGGGTTCCTGCTGCTCGGGGTGATGGCTCTGAGCGCCCGCGGGGCGACGGCGACGATGTTCTACCTGGTCACCTACGGATTCGCCACCGTCGGCGCGTTCGCGATCGTGATGATTGTCCGCAAGGGCGACGGGGAGGCCTGGCGACTGTCCGATTGGGCCGGCCTGGCCAAGCGGTCCCCGGTGCTGGCCGGGGTGATGACGCTGTTCCTGCTGTCGCTGACCGGGATTCCGCTGACCGCTGGGTTTATCGGAAAGTTGACGATGTTCACCGCCGCGATGGACTCCGGGATGGGGTGGCTGGTAGTGATCGCGATGATCGCGACGGCGGTCAGCGCCTTCTACTACCTGCGGATCATCGTGCTGATGTACTTTTCTGACGCACCCGCCGACGGCGGCGCTGTTGTGGTGGTGCCCGGCATGATGACCTCCGGCGTCATCGGCGTCTGCGCGCTGGTCACGTTTGTGCTCGGCATCATCCCGGCGCCGTTCCTCGATCTGATGTCCATCACTTTCCCGTTGCTGTCGTAGTGTGGCGACGGTGAACGCTCCGACAGCGCTGACCGGCATCGACCTCGCGGACCCCGCGCTGTCCGGCCGGGTCGCAGCGGGGATGGCCAGGGTGGAAGAACTGCTCACGGCCGAGATGCGCAGCCCCTTCCCGTTCGTCACGCAGGCCTCCTCGCATCTGAAGGACGCCGGCGGCAAGCGTTTTCGACCGCTGTTCACCCTGGTCGCGGCCGGGGTAGGGCCGCATGCGGATTCCGACGACGTGATAACCGCCGCGGCTGTCGTCGAGCTGGTGCACCTGGCCACCCTGTACCACGACGATGTGATGGACGAGGCCGAGGTTCGTCGCGGCGTGCCCAGCGCCAACGCCCGCTGGGACAACACAGTGGCCATCCTGGCCGGGGATTTCCTGTTCGCCCGCGCCTCCCACCTGGTCGCCGACCTCGGGCCGGAGGCAGTGCGGATTATCGCCGACACCTTCGCCGAGCTGGTCACCGGGCAGACCCGGGAGACGGTGGGTCCGGGCCCGGACGAGGACCCGATCGAGCACTACCTGCAAGTGCTGCAGGAGAAGACCGCTGCACTGATCGACACGAGCGCCCGCTACGGCGGGATGTACTCCGGGGCCGGTGAGTCCGAGATTGCTGCGCTGCGCCGTTACGGTCGGGCGGTGGGAGTGGCCTTCCAGATTTCCGACGACGTGATCGACATCGCCTCGCTGGACTCGGGCAAGACACCGGGGACGGATCTGCGCGAGGGCGTGCGCACCCTGCCGGTGCTGTATACGCTGGCCGACCCGGACGCCGCCCCGCGGCTGCTGGAGCTGATTGCGGGGCCGATCTCCGACGATGCTGACGTGGCCGAAGCTGGCCGAGTTGGACATCCTGCAGCCGTCCGCGGCGAAGGACGCGCTGGCGTCCCTGGCTACCTTCGTGGTGCGGCGCACCGGCTGACCGCGCTGGAATCCCGGCGAGACAGTTCGGGTGAGTGCGGCGATCACACCGGATGGCAGTCAACCCTGATGTTTGGTCGAACCCGCGTCGTTGTCATCCGGCGTTGAGCAGGGCGGGTGTGCCGGTTGCAGCGGCGACGGCGAGGGTGAGCAGGAATCCCAGCGTGAAGCCGGCGGCGGGGCCGATCAGCCAGCCGCGGAGGATCCCGGTGATGCTCTTGCGGTGCACGGTGTGTCGTCCGCGGGCCAGGCCGGCGCCGGCCATCGCCCCGACCAGGGCCTGGTTCATGGACGTGAAATAGCCGAAGCTGACCGCGACCAGTACCACGCCGCCTTGCACCAGTTGCGCCGCTGTGGCCATCGGCCGGTCGACGGTGACGATGTCGAAGGCAACCTTGGTCAGTAGCGGCCGACCCCAGGTCAGTACGCCTAGAGCGAGACCGGCGCCGCCGACCAACCCGGCCTCCAGCGCAGTGAAGGTGCCGGTGCCGACCAGGGAACCGGTGGCGTTGGCGACGTCGTTGGCGCCCATTGCGAAGGATGCGATCCCGCCCACGACGACCAGCCCGATCCCCAGCAGATCAAGCCCGGCCGGCGGCCTCTGACCGACTCGGGCAGGGTGGGCATCATCAGGACGTGCCGCGGGCCCGGGTGTGGCCGCGGCGATCCGCATGCCCGGCGCCCGGTCCAGCAGTCGTGTCAGCGCGTAGCCGGCCGCAGCCGCAATCACCGGCGCGGCGACCCACACTGCAGCCAGCCGGCCGATGGTGTCCCACTGCACCGACGCCCCGGCACCGACCGCGACCCCGCCCACGGTGAACACCAAGATCTGGATGGTGGAGGTAGGCAACCGGGCCCGGTTGAACCCGGTGGTCAACGCGAATGCCACTGCTAGCACGATCACCTGACCGGGTACTGCGAGTCCGTCGCCGACCAGCAGCCCGTGTCCGACGGTGTGCTCGACCGCGTGGCTGGCCAGCGCCGCCCCGATCAGCGTCAACGGCGCCATCACCAGCAAGGCTCGCCAGGCGGTGACCGCCCCAAGTGCGTGCGGCATCCCCATACATGCCCCGGTGTAATGCGCGCCCATGCTCCACGCGAACGCAACCGCCAGCACCACCAACAGCACCGTCACCGCGCCGACCTTGGCCGGGTCCGATCAATCACGGGCCGCACGGGCAGCACCGCGCGGGCGAGTTCGGCCGGCCAAGGCCGACCAGCCGGTGAACTCACGGTGCACCTGGGTCGGCAACGGACACGATCCCTGCAGCTCTTCTGCGCAGGTGCCCGTCCGTGGTGACGAGGGTGGCGTTCAGGGATGCCGCTAGCGCGACGAAGACGCCGTCCCGGATCGCGATCCGGCCAGTCAAAGCCCACGCAGACGACAGTAGGGGCTGCAGAGGCCATCGGGTGACGGCAAATGTCGCTGGCGGCTGCGCGGCGAACAAGCTCCGCGTGAACTCCGTCCGGAAGGTCCCTGATCAAGACGTCCATACACCTCAGACTGTCACTTTGATGGCAGTCAGTGGCGAACTCCGTGCTGCCCGGTTGCCGATGGGTGACCGGTCGCCGATCCTCCACTGGTCGCCGACCCCGACGGAAGTCGAGTCGAAGCGTGAGCCGCCGCGCGCGGTCTCCCGCGTGCGTGGCGGGCAAGGGGCGTCGGTATTGGTGCGCGGTTGAAGGGCCGGGCCGGCCGGAGGTGTAGGCGGCCCGACGGCTGCCGAGCCGGGTCAGCACAGACCGTCCTGGATCGTGATGGGCCGGTCGGTCCAAGAGGTCAAAGTCTATTGCTAATGACGCTTGACAAAAGACTTCCCATAGTGAACTCTACTGACATGGTTCGTTGCAGCTAGAAGCCTCGACTCATCCCAGCCCTGGTTCGCTGCCGACTTACTGGAAGGGGCACGCCATGCCCGACACACCGACC
>CAJDUM010000062.1_pt1 | contig 26295 bp, 25 predicted proteins | sample 7390781 | NCBI WGS metagenome assembly CAJDUM01 (sample SAMEA7055661, study PRJEB34461) | soil metagenome | biome: terrestrial ecosystem; feature: Peninsula; material: soil | place: Antarctica | collected 2016 | reverse complement strand
GGTGATCGCATCCACCGGGATGAACGATTCGGTCTGCCCGAAGCCGAGGAACCCGCCATGTTCGACCAGCAGGAAGCGGACCTTGCCCTCCTGGCCGTCTATGAGCAGGTCGTGCACCTTCCCGATGGCCTCGCCGCCCTTGTCCCTGACCGTCCGGCCGCGGATGTCGTCGACCGCAGACATGATCGTCTTGCCGCTGTCGCTCAACTTGTACATGGTGGCATTACTGGGGGTCGTCATAGCAGTTCCTTGGGCAAAGCGACCCGAAACAAATCCTGGCGGCGCGAATATCGCTCACGGTGCGGCGTAGCGGCAAACCCGTGTCCAGAAACGGCTGATGCCCAGCAACTCCTACGGTACGCCGCGCCCTGGCCAGATGCGTGTCGACCTCTGAAGTGCACCTCCTTTAAAGTTTCACCGCCTTTAAAGTTGCACCGCCTTTGAAGTGCACGGCTCGTATCCCGCCGGTCCAGCCGAGCGTGCGTTGATCGCCGGAGATCAGCACCGTGTCCTCGCTGAGGCCGACGGCGCCGCGGCGGAGGGCGCATGGCCTGCTGGGTGACAGGATTACCGCGGCGGCGTAGCATCGAACTCGCTGAGCATCAGCCGTTCCGGGCCGGGGATTCGCCGCCGCCAGGCCGCACCTCGTGAGCAGTTTCGCATCGCCGGAAGCCGCACATCGCGACCACTGGGGTCGGTCGGCGCCGGGTGAGTTACGCAAGACAGCGCCCACTTGGTCCGCCAAGAGGCGCGCATTGCACTGAACTGTCGTCGGTCGTCGCGGCAGCCGGATCGAGGCCGCATCATGGCTACCGTCACACCACCAAATGCTGTGCCGCCGTCCGCCCGCAGCATCCACCGCCACGTCGTCTGGAACGCGAGTATCACCGCCCTGGGCGGGCTGCTGTTCGGCTACGACACCGGGGTCATCTCCGGGGCGTTGCTGTTCATCGGCAAGGATTTCGAGGGGATGTCATCGACCGAGAAGGAGTTTCTGACAAGCATTTTGCTGATCGGCGCTATGATCGGAGCGATCTTCGCCGGGAAGGTCGCCGACAAGATCGGACGCCGCCCCACGGTGCTGGCCACCGCGGCGATCTTCGTGGTCGGGGTGCTGCTGGCCGCGTTCTCGCCGAGCTACCCGGTGCTACTGGTGGCGCGGGTGGTGATCGGCCTTGCGGTCGGCTCGTCCTCCATGGTGGTGCCGCTGTATATCGGCGAGTCCGCGCCGCCGCGGATTCGTGGCGCGCTGGTCAGCTTCAACCAGTTGGCCCTCACCTCCGGCATCCTGATCTCCTACCTGGTCGACTACGGGTTGGCGTCCAGCCAGAACTGGCGGCTGATGTTCGGGCTGGCCGCGATCCCCGCGGTGCTGATGTTCGTCGGGATGCTGTTCCAGCACGAGAGTCCGCACTGGCTCATCGCCCAGGGACGCGAGGACGAGGCCCGCGCGGTGCTGTCCCGGGTTCGTGACGACAGCGACATCGACGCGGAGATCGCCGAAGTGCGGGAACTGTCCGGGCGCACGTCCAGCGTCCGGGACCTGCTCAACCCGAAGGTCCGGCACGCACTGACCATCGGCATCGCGCTGGCGGTCTTCCAGCAGATCACCGGCATCAACACGATCATCTACTACGCCCCGACCTTGTTGTCCAACGCCGGATTCGGTCACTCTGCGGCGCTGCTGGCCAATGTCGTCAACGGCGGCGTCAACGTCGCAATGACGATCGTGGCAATCCGGCTGCTGGACCGGGTCGGGCGCCGCCCGCTGCTGCTGACCGGCACGAGCGGGATGGCGGTGGGGATGGCGATGCTCGCGTTCACGTTCCTCATCGGCGGCAGCAACCTGCACGGCGCCGGCGCGTATATCGCGATCGCCGGGCTGCTGGTCTACACCGGCTCCTTCGCCATCGGGCTCGGTCCGGTGTTCTGGCTGCTGATCAGCGAGATCTACCCGGTCAAGATCCGCGGCCAGGCGATGAGCGTGGCCACCATCGCGAACTGGGGCGCGAACTTCGTGGTCACCGTCTCCTTCCTGACGCTGCTATCAGCGCTCGGGGATGCCGGGACGTTCTTCCTGTTCGGGATCTTGACCTTGGTGGCGTTGGTCTACTTCTTCAAGCAGGTACCGGAGACGAAGAACCGCACCCTGCCCGAGATCGAACGCGATCTAGGCCGACCGCATGCCGCGATAAGGGACACCACCGCGCCGCACGCCGCGGCCTGACCGACAACTGCATCCATATCGCACGCGAGAAGAGGAATGCGCACTGATGACGAAGCGCCCGGACCCAAGCTTGGAACGCAGCTTCCGCTCGCAGTTGACCGTCGGCGAGGACACCGTCGACCCCGCCACCTGGGCCGGTTCGGTACCCCAGGTGAATGGGGTGGCGCCACGGGTGCGCGTCGGGCGCGGCCGGTGGTTCAACCTGCTGTGGCTGCTGCCGATCGGCTTGGTCCTGCTGATGTTTGCCGTCGCGGCGGCCAAGGGACTGCGCAACATCGGCGCGGTGCAGCAGTTCATCGCCCGCAATCCGGGCACTGTCGTGTCGGCCGCCGCCGCAGCCGACCCCGGTTTCCCGATCTGGGTTGGCGTGCAGCATTTCTTCAACCTGTTCCTGCTGATCTTCATCATCCGGTCCGGGATCCAGATCCTGTCCGATCATCCGCGGCTGTACTGGACCCGTAACAGCACCCCGGGTCGGGACTGGTTCCGCATCCAAAAGCCCGTCCCGGCCGATCCGCTGTGGACGGCGAAGAAGGACTCGATCAGCCTGCCGAGCAACGTCGGGCTGCCCGGGATCCGGCACTCGATCGGGCTGGCCCGCTGGTGGCATCTGGGCGTGGACACACTGTGGCTGGCCAACGGCGCGGTGTTCTACGTGCTTGCGTTCACCACCGGGCAGTGGCGCCATGTGGTGCCGACCAGTTGGTCGGTGTTCCCCAACGCGCTGTCCGTGCTGATCCAGTACTTGTCGTTGGACTGGCCGGTCGAGCACGGTTGGGTGGCCTACAACAGCCTGCAGCTGATTGCCTACTTCATCACCATTTTCATTGCCGCCCCGCTGGCGTTCCTCACCGGATTGGGCATGTCACCGGCGCTGTCCACCCGGTTCAAGCCGATCAGCAGGCTGTTCAGCATCCAGCTGGCCCGATCGCTGCACTTCCTGGTGCTGTGCTGGTTCCTGTTCTTCATCGTGGTGCACGTCGCGCTGGTGTTCATGACCGGGCTGCTGCAAAACCTGAACCACATGTATGCCGGCACCAACGACACCGGCTGGGTGGGTTTCGCGATCTTCGCCGCCTCGATGGTCATCGTCGTCGTCGCCTGGGTCGCCGCCACCCCGTTCACGTTGCGCCACCCCCGGGTGGTGCAGCGAGTGGGTTTCGCGCTGATCGGCCCGGCGCAGCGGTTGTTCGAGCACGTCGACGCCACTCCGGGCGAGTACACCGAGAAAGACATCTCCCCGTACTTTTGGCACAACGGTCAGTACCCCGACTCGCCGGAATACACCGCTCTGCAAGACGGCGGCTTCGCCGACTACCGGCTGCGGATCAATGGCCTGGTCGAGCATCCCGTCGACCTCGACCTCACCCAGCTGCGCGCCCTGCCGCACCACGAGCAGATCACCCAGCACTTCTGCATCCAGGGCTGGTCGGGCATCGCCAAGTGGGGCGGGGTGTCGATGCAGACCATCCTCGATCTGGTCAAACCCCGCCCGGAGGCGAAGTGGGTGGTGTTCTACTCCCTGGCCGACGGTCCGGACGGCGGCCTCTACTACGACGCCCACCCCATCGAACAGATGAGCAACCATCTGACGATGCTCGCCTACGACATGAACGGCGAGCCGCTTTCGTTCGGTCACGGCGCACCGCTGCGGTTGCGCAACGAGGTCCAACTCGGCTTCAAACAAGTCAAGTGGATCAAAGGCGTCGAGTTCGTCGCCAACTTCTCCGACGTCGGCGGCGGCTACGGTGGCTACAACCAAGACCACGAGTTCTTCGGCTACCGCCAATCCATTTAGAGCGCCATATCGCCACTAAAGACAGGAAGCCGACATGGATATGACACAGCAGACTTTCGTCATCATCGGAGCAGGGCTGGCCGGCACCACCGCGGCCGAGGCGCTGCGCACCGAAGGCTTCGGCGGACGGGTTGTGCTGCTCGGCGAGGAGAGCGTGTACCCGTACGATCGGCCGCCGCTGTCCAAGGACTACCTGCAGGACAAGTCGGAGCTGGACAAGATCTTCCTGCACCCGGACGCCTGGTACGCGCACCAGCACATCGAGCTGCGGCTCGGGCAAACGGTGACCGCCTTCGACAGGGGCGCGCACCAGGTGAGCACCGCAGCCGGTGAGCGGATTGGCTACGACAAGCTGCTGCTGGCCACCGGCTCTACCCCGCGCCGGTTGAGCATGCCCGGCGCGAAGCTGGACGGTGTGCTGTACCTGCGCCGGCTGGGCGACTGTGAGGCGATGAAGGCGGCGTTCGCCGCCGGAGGTCGCGTCGCGATCATCGGCGCCGGCTGGATCGGACTGGAGACCGCCGCCGCGGCGCGGGCCGCCGGGTGCGCTGTCACCGTCGTGGACGTGGCCGAGCTGCCGCTGCTGGCGGTGCTCGGCAAGGAGTTGGCCGAAATCTATGCCGGGCTGCATCGCCGGCACGGGGTGGAGTTCCGGCTGGGCACCAAGCTGGCCGGGATCAGCGGCAAGGACGGTGCGGCGACCGGGCTGCGGCTGCAGGACGGCGAACTCATCGCGGCCGACACGGTCATCATCGGAGTTGGCATCACCCCCAACATCGACCTGGCTAAGGCGGCCGGGCTGGCGGTCGACAATGGCGTCCTGGTCGATGAGCACCTGGCCACCAGCGACCCGGACATATACGCGGTCGGCGACGTCGCCAACGCCTACTACCCGCACCTTGACACCCACCTGCGGCTGGAGCACTGGTCGGCCGCGCTGAACCAGGGCCCGGTCGCCGCGGCCAACATGCTCGACAAGAACACCTCCTACGACCAGGTGCCCTACTTCTTCTCCGACCAGTACGAGATGGGTATGGAGTACTCCGGCTACGTCGCCAAGGGCCACTACGACGAGGTGATCTTCCGCGGCGACGTGGACAAGGGCGAATACCTGGCCTTCTGGCTGCGCGAGGGCCGGGTGGTGGCCGGCATGAACGTCAATATCTGGGACGTCACCGACACCATCGCAGCCCTGGTCCGCTCCGGTGAGCCGGTCAACCGCGCCAGGCTGGTCAACCCCGAAGTACCCCTGGACGACATCCACGCCAACACGATGAGCGGAGCACGATCATGACCACTACGACTGGGGCCGACCGGATCTGGCCAACAATGATCACCTGATCTTCTCCAAGGGTCATGCGTCGCCGCTGCTGTACCCGATGTTCCGCGCGGTCGGCGAGATCGACAAGGACGAGCTGGTGGGCACCTACCGGCGCCTGGGCGCCCGCCTGGAGGCCCCCCCACCCCGATATTGCCGTGGGTGGACGTGGCCACCGGTTCGCTGGGCCAGGGACTTCCTGACGCGGTGGGCGTTGCCCTGGCCGCCAAGCGAGCCGGACATGCCAGCGATCACACCGACCCCGCAGCCACGCTCACCCTGCCAACCTGGAAGCTGGGCGAGAAGGTGGCCACCCGGGTCGCGTTCGACGCCGCTATCGCGGGCTGCCTCACTCGGGTGCGCCGCCCGGGTCGAGTAGTTCGGCCAGATCGGTGACCACGACATCGGCGCCGTGGACCCGCAGCTGATCGGGGATGCCATGGTGATCGACGCCGATCACCAGCGCGAACTTGCCGGCCCGCCCCGCCTCCACCCCGGCCAGCGCGTCCTCCACCACTACGGACCGGCCTGGCAGGACACCGAGCGCCTTGGCCCCTTCCAGGTAGCTGTCCGGTGCCGGCTTGCCGGCCAAGTGGCGCTCCTTCACCACGTGCCCGTCGATGCGGGCGTCGAACAGCTCGGCGATCCCGGCCGCGTCGAGCGCCGCCTGGGTGTTCTCGCTGGCCGAGACGACAGCGCACGGCACACCCAGGTCGCGCAGCGCCTGCACCAGCGCGACCGCCCCTGGATAGGCCTGCACGCCCTTGTCGCGCAGTATCTCCAGCACCAGGCCGTTCTTGCGGTTGCCCAGCCCAGCGACCGTACGGGCATCCGGGAGGTCGTCACCGGCGCCCTCAGGAATTTCGATGCCGCGGGCCTTGAGGAAGTTGCGCACACCGTCGGCCCGCGGCTCGCCGTCTACGTAGCGCTCGTAGTCACCCTCGGCGTCGAACGGCGCGAAGGTCTTGCCCGACCGTTTCGCTTCCCGGTCGAGGAACTCGTCGAAGGCCTGTTTCCAGGCTGCCGCGTGCACCACTGCCGTCTTGGTCAGCACCCCGTCGAGGTCGAAAAGCCATCCCTGATAAGCATTCAGGTCCATCGCGGCGTGCATGGCATTCATCGGCGGAGCAGCTCGACGAGCACGACGGCTTCGCTGATGTCGGCACGCTTGCTGGCCGTGAGCAGAGTAAGTGCCCTGCGCTTGGACAGCTCCCGCAGATGCGCGAGCGCCTCGGCGCGCTCGGGCTGCTCGAGTTCGGCCCGGTAGCGGCGGCCGAACTCCTCGAACCGTTCCGGGTCGTGGGCGTACCACTTGCGCAACTCGGTGGACGGCGCGACCTGCTTGCACCACTCGTCCAAATCGGCATCCTCTTTGCTGAGCCCACGCGGCCAGATCCGATCGACCAGCACCCGCAGCCCATCCCCTCGCTTGCGCGGGTCGTAGGGTCGTCCGACCTTCACTGCGTGCTTGTCCGTCACGAGGGGACCTTTCTGTTGTGCCGTATGAAGTTCTGTTGTGTCCGGCTGACGTGCGCGCGGGACGGGTCGGTCAGTACAACAGGGTCGGGTGGACCCGGCCGAGCAGCTGCTCACCGGCCAGGTAGCGGCGCAGATTCTCACCGAACAGGTCCACGATCCGCTCGTTCTCCCGCATCGACAGTCCTGCAGTGTGCGGGCTGAGCAGCACGTTGGGCAGCCGCCACAGCGGGCTGTCGGCCGGCAGCGGTTCGGTGGCGAACACGTCCAGCGCCGCACCGGCCAGCAGCCCGGCTTCGAGCGCATGCACCAGCGCGGACTCCTCCACGACGCCGCCCCGGCCGACGTCGACCAGCACCGCACCCGAATGCATCCGCCCGAACGCTGCCGCATCGATCATCCCGCGGGTCTCATCCGTCAGCGGCAAGGACAGCACGACGCCGTGTGCGACCGGCAGCAAGTCGCCCAGGAAACGAGCAGTGCGGATCTCGTCCACGTGCGGTGAGTCGGTTCGCCCGCGACGGTTAACGGCGATCACCCGCATGCCGAACGCCTTGGCCAGCCGCGCCACCTCCGCGCCGATCTCGCCGAGCCCGACGAGAAGCACCGTGGCGCCTGCCAGTTCAGCCATCGGGTAGTGCTCCCACCGCCGCGCCTGCTTGTCGGCCAGCAGCCGCGGCAGACCTTTGGCGAACGCGAGCAGACCGAGCATCGCGAACTCGGCCAGCGGCCCGGCATGCACCCCGCCGGCGCGGGTGATCAGCACTCGGTCCTGCTCCTGCACGCTCAGCCCGGCGGCGCGGACCTGCTCACCGGCACCCCCGGCCGTGGCCTGCACCCAACGCAACCGGCCGCCGGCGCGCACCGCCTGGGCCAGGCCCTGCGGGGAGTCGCCTGGTATGCCGAACAGCACCTCGGCATCGGACAGCATCGCCTGCCAGCTTCGTTCCTGCTCCACGGTTCGGCTGAACGAGTCGACACCGCGATGGTCGCACGGGAAACGCAGCGGAGGCAGCAACCCCGGCTCGTAACGGACATCGACACGAGCATCGACAGCGGCGATGCGCGCAACGAGCTTCGCGTCCAGCGGCGTGGCGATCGCCACCACGGTGCGGGTATCGGACATCGCCTCACTCCTCGTGCTCTGAAAGTGCATGGTGCTCTGAACGTGGTGGTTACCAACAGAAGCCGGTGCTCAATCGAAGCGGGTGCTCAACAGAAGTAGCTCGAGGATCGTGCGCCGCACGGCATGAAACGATGAACAGAACGGAGCAGCGAGGCATGGACCCACAAGAATCCAGGCAAGTGATGTCACCGGAATGCCCGGCGGCCAGGGGCAACCCTGGAGCGTTCAGCGGCGGACGGCCGAATCAATCCCGGACGGACTGATGTCCTCAGTGATGTCGAAGCTACACCGCCGCAGGGGAACGCGTCGATCACGGGCACAAGCTCATCCCGCAGCACGTCCAAGCGCCAGTGGCGGTCACTGGTCGGGGCCGCCGCGTCACCGGCCCCTGAGTGGTTTCACCATGTCTCGGGGCCGGACGCCCTGGGCGCTGGGCTGCGGATCCGGGGATCAGCAGTGGGCAGCGCTGGAAACTCGAGGAGCGCGATCATGAGCCGCCCGCACCGACCTTGCCCGGTCCGCAACAGGCCACCAATGTGAAGCCGGAAGATTCCGGGGTCCCACGTGACCTCGGAACGCTTCACCTCACGCGGGACTGCCTCGGTGAGCGCGTACGGTGGAATAACCGAGGGTTTTTCGCACGCCGGCGTTCACGCCCGCCTCGCCCCGGCGATCAGGACGCCGACGCCGACGTGGAATCTCGCGATGAAATCCTGCAACCAACGGCGGACGACCCCGCAACTGCAACCGCTGCCGAACGGGTCTACCTGGCACGCTTGGCCGCATGGGAGACCGAAGGCGGGCGGGTGCGCGCACCCTAATCGACCAGAATGCGCGAGTGTCAGCGTACGGGTCGCAGCAGGTATCCTCGAGAACACCCGGTCGGATTGATGCCGAACGCATGGCTGGCCTGCAGCGCGGTCAGCAGCGCCCAGCCCACGCGCGCATCGCCTTCCCGCGGGTAATGCGGGCCCGCCCAACGATCTCGTCCAGGGCGAACGTCCGGGCCCGCGAGACCTCATCGGCGGAAGAACCAGACCGATCACCGATCCGCCCCGTGCCCGACCCCCCAAGCTGAGCCATATCAGCGTTGTGGGCCCCAACCTCGTTGGCGCTCGGCAAGGACCTACAACGCTGGTGGAGCTGAGGGGAATCGAACCCCTGACCTCTTCGATGCGAACGAAGCGCGCTACCAACTGCGCTACAGCCCCAGGCCGCGGATCGCTCCGCGGGCCGGAGCCAAGGATAGCAGTCGACCTCAGCCTGCCGGACACCCGAATTCGGCACTTGCAGCGCGCGGGCGCCCGCTGCGACCCCGCCTTCATGCCGCCCGGAATGACTCCCCCACCAGCAGCGGCACCGCCGAGGACGCATCCAGCTCAGCAGCTACTGCGATCTCCGAGCCGTACCCGTCGGCGGCCAGCTCCCGACCCGACGCGCACTCGGCGAGCGCAGTCAGCAGCGACCCGGACGCCGCACGGAACGCTGCGTCGGCGGCGGCCGCTTCCGGCGACAAGCCGGTGACGCCAAGGTCCACCAGGGCGGCGATTACCGCGCCGGCCCCCCACAGGTCCTCGACCGCCGGGCGCAGGGTGTCACCCGGCCACCGCTCGCCCGCCGCCACCAGCGCGACCGGGCCTCGCGCGTCCCGCCGGATCCAGTCAGCAATGGCCCCGGCGTTGCGCAGGCATCCCGCCAACACCGGCGTCCCGCCATCCGCAAGCTGGCGGCAGATGGTGGCCCCATTCGGCGATGGCAGCACGAGCCGGCCGGACCGGTGCAGTGGCCCGCCCGGCGCAGCCCGGCGGATCGACAGCGGCGACAGGCTGACCCCCGACGATCCCGCCTCCCGCCTGCCGACCGCCAGGACCGCGCCGTGCGTGGCGGCGAAAGTCGCTGCGGTTGCATCCCGGAACCGGTAGGGGAATACCTCGATGCCCGCGTCAACCGCCACCGAGACCGCGGTGCTGAAGGACAGCACATCCACCACCACGACTACGCCGGCGCCCTCGGCGACGGCGAGCGCTCCGGGCAGCCCCCACTCGAACCGGACGGTCGCGGCGGACTGCCGATACGGTTCTGCGGCAACCCCGTCCAGGCCCGTCATCGGCGGCACCGGCGGGCGGCGACCGGATCAGGGTTGTTCATGTCCGGATAGTGCCCGTAGCGCTGCTTCACTGCCCTGCGGCGCGCCGGTACACCACCTGTTGGTAATTCTCCAACTGGTCGAAGGCGGGATCGTCGTCATCCAGGTCCACCACGGCGTGGCCCGGCAGGTAGCTCGACGGCGGCACAGAGCTCGTCGGGCGGGCGGCGTGAGCCGGAATCGCCGCGGATCGGCTCTCCCAGCTGTCCGACCGCCGGCGCAGTTCCGGCCGGACCTGCCGAGCCGTGGCCAGCCGGGCCTGCCTGCGGCGGCGAATCTCGTCCTCGATCCGCACCTGACGGCGCAGGTAGGCCAGGTACATCACCAGCAGCAGACCGGCGACAGCAGCCCCCACCCACGCGGTCGGCGCCACCAAGTAGCCGACAGCGCTGAGCACAATGGTCGCCGCCAGCAGGGCGACGGCGATCCGCCTGCGCCGGGCGAACCGGTAGGCCCTGGTGGACTCCGCAGCGACTGGATCGAACCCGCCGCGGCCGGGGCGGATCGGTACCGGGCGCAGCCGCGAGTCGTCGGGCGCATCGTCTGTGCAGGAATCAACGTCAGTGCGGGAATCAACGTCTGTGCGGGAATCAACGTCTGTGCGGGAATCAACGTCAGTGCGGGAATCAACGTCTGTGCGGGAATCGACCGGCCCGAGATCCGCCGCTACGACGGGGTGCTGAGGCGTCTCGGCCCACTCGGTACCGCGCACCCGCCAGCCCTGCCGTCGGCCTCGGCCTGTCCGCTGTCGCGGGTCGTCAGACTCGGTCGCCCAACCGGCCGCGCGATCCTGCTCGTCGGGAATCACGGCGCCATCGGCATCGGCGTTCGCACCCGCCGGCGCCGGCGTCCAGTATTCGTCCTCGTAGATCTCCTCGGGTGCCGTCATCGGCGCGGCCAGCCGGGCGCGGGCGGCGGGAGGGCGGGGCGCGGCGGGTCGAGCGGTGGGATGCTCGACGGTCCACTCATCGGCGGCGTCGACGAGGGCGCCAGTGTCGGCGGCGAGTGCGTGGGTGCCCTCGACAACATCTCCGCCGACAGGCACCGCGCGGGCCTCGGTGTACCGACCGGTGACCGCTGTTGCCAGATCGCCGTCATCACCGTCCTGGTCGTCATATTCCACCACCGGAACGGACTCGTGGCCGTCGTCTTCGTCCTCACGAGCGCTGTACCCGCCGGCGTCATCACCGGCGTATTCGTCGCGGTCACGCTCGTCTCCGGGTTGGTCCTCGTCGTATCCGCCGGCCATGTCCATGTCCTCGTCGATCATCGAATCGTCGGCGTACACGTCAGCGCCGGCGTCGTGGCCATGTCCATCGTCCGCAACAACTGCGGTGCGGCTGTGCACCGGCCGGCGGCGCGCGAGTGACGCCGAGGCCCGCCGCAGCACCCGGAATCCGGCGCCATCCTCTTCCGTCTCGGGAACGCGTTCCCTCCGCTTGGCGACCATGGGCACCAACACCACCAGCCAGGCCAGCACCAGCCCGACCACGATGAGCGAGGTGGGAATGGATGGCATCGCGGTCTCCTCTCCGACAGGGATGACGGCTGCCGCTGCTCCGAATGAGACGTCCGAATGAGAGACGTCCGAATGGCGAACAGAGGTGCCGAGACTACAGAGATTCACGCTAGTCACATCAGCACCAGGCGTACCGCAGGACACGCCCGTCACGTGGGCTTGCGTACCCGGCCGGCAGCGCCAGCCGGCGGCGCTGGGTGTCTGCGTCAGTTGTCAGCGTCAGTTGTCAGCGTCAGCCGCCGGCGTCAGCCGTCAGTCCCGTCCTTCGCCGTCTCCCCGCCGGCCGCCCGGGCGATCAGCGTCGCCGCGACCTCGGGCCCCGGCGGAAGCTCCTCGACGGTGATCGCGTACAGCAGGTGATCACGCCACGCCCCGTCGATGTCCAAGTAGCGTTCCAGCAGCCCTTCCTGTCGAAATCCGACGTGTCCGACCACCGCCCGGCTGGCGGCGTTGTCGGGTGCGATGGTCGCCTCCACTCGGTGCAGCCCAACCGGACCGAGCGCGTGGGCCACCACAAGCGCCACCGCACGGGTGGCCACCCCTTGCCCCTGCCGCCGCGAGTCCACCCAGTAGCCGACCCATCCGGATTGCAGCGCACCACGCTGGATGCCGCCCAGCGTGACCTGCCCAGCGAACGCCCCATCGATGCAGATCGCAAACGGCAGAGCCTCGCCCCGCCGGGCAGCGCGCGCCAACAGCGCACGCTGCGCGTGCCACATCTCCAGGCTGTGCCGCTCGGCCCAGGTCAGCGGGCTGCTGGCATCCCAGCGGGCAATCACCGCCTCGTCCCGTATCCGGATCTCCCGCCACGGTGCGCCGTCTCGGCGCACCAGGGGGCGCACCGTCACCGATCCGTCGTCTCCGGCCAGTGGCCCTAACCGGGCGGGCCATCCAGGGCGCTTGCCCGGCGGCGCCCCGGTTCCAAACCGGCCGGTCATCCCAGCGGCCCCCGTCAGGGCCGCGGCGCGAGGAACGAGACGGCCACCTCAGAGCCCACCGGCATGCCCGTGACGTCTTCATCCACCAGTACCAGGCAGTTCGCCTCGGCCAGCGAGGCCAACAGGTGAGTGCCTCCCCCGCCCAGGATATGCACCACGTAGTCGTCGTCGTCATCCCGCATCAGCTGGCCGCGCAGGAACTGGCGCCGGCCGGCCGGCGAGCTGATCGGCTCCAGCGTTCTGGCCATGACGGTGCGCCGGTAGGGGTTCCGCCGGCCGAGCATCACCCGAAGCACCGGGCGCACGATCACCTCGAACACCACCAGCGCCGACACCGGGTTTGCCGGCAGCAGGAACGTCGGCACCCTGTCCTCACCCAGCAACCCGAAGCCCTGAGCCGAGCCGGGCTGCATGGCCACCCGCGTCAGGTCGATCGTGCCCAGATCGGCCAGCGCCTCGACGACCAGATTCGCCGCGTGGCCACCGGCCGACCCGGAGATCACCATGGCCTCGGACACCAGCAGCCTGGCCTCCACCAGTTCGCGGAGCCGGCGGGCGTCCTGGGGTGCGATGCCTACCCGGGTCACGTCCGCCCCGGCGTCCCTGGCCGCAGCGGCCAGCGCGAAGGAGTTCACGTCGAAGACCTGACCGGGCCCGGGTTTGCGGGACACGTCGACCAACTCATCACCCACCGAGATGATCGACAGCCGTGGTCGCGGATGCACCAGCACCTTGTCCTGGCCGACCGCCGCCAGCAGCCCCACCTGCCCGGCGCCGATGAACGCTCCGGAGCGGACTGCGACATCGCCAGGCTGGACGTCCTCGCCGGTTCGCCGGACGTACCCACCGGACCGCACCGGTGCGGTCACGGTGATCTTCGCGCTGGTCCCGGTGACCGCCGACCGCGGGACCACCGCATCGGCGATTGTCGGCAGCGGAGCCCCGGTCGCCACGTAGACGGCCTGCCGCGGCTGCAGTCGCCGGGCGGCTCTAGCGCCGGCGACGATCTCGCCCACCACCGGCAGGCTGATCGGGAAGTCCGGTGCCGCCGAAGCGATGTCGACCGAGCGGACCGCGTATCCGTCGACCGCGGCCTGGTCGAAGGCGGGCAACGCATCGGAGGCCACCACCTCCTGGGCGCACTGCAGGCCCTGCGCCTCCGAGATCGCCACCCGCACCGGCGACGCAATGATGGCCGACGCGAGCACCAGGTCGAGCTGCTGGGCGACGGACCGCATCACGCACTCCCCTTCGCCGCAGGTGCCGAGCCACCCGATTCGGCGGCAGTAGGCGTCATGACAGGCAACGGTATCGTGTCGGGCCTCCACGGACGTGGCGACACCGACGACGCCCCATACTCTGAGCCGATGACCACCGATCCTGCGGCGGTGTCCGCCGCCAAGATCGAACTGCGGCGAAGGCTCGGTGCCGCCCGGCGGGCTCGCCCGGACCGCGACCGGGCAACGGCACGGACTGCTATCGCCGGTCACCTGCTCGCGCACCTGGAAACGGCGCGCACCGTGTGCGCCTACTACTCGCTGCCGACCGAACCGCTGGATCCCGCGTTGCTGGACACGCTGGCAGCTCGCGGCGTCACGGTGCTGGTACCAGTGGTCATCGGCGCCGAGCCGCTGGACTGGTGCCGCCACGGCGGGCCGCTGCGGCCCGGGGCGCTGGGCATCGCCGAGCCGACAGGCCCCCGGCTGGGCGCCGCGGCGATCCGCTCGGCCGACACGGTGCTGGTGCCGGCGCTGGCGGTGGATAGCGCCGGGAACCGGCTGGGCCGCGGCGGCGGGTACTACGACCGGAGCCTGGCGCTGCTCGACAGATCGTGCATCGCCCGAACCATGGCTCTGGTGTACGAGGATGAGCTGCTTGACGCGGTGCCCTTCGATGCTTGCGACGTGCCCGTTGCCGCGATCATCACGCCGTCCGGCGGCGTGCGCCCGGTCACCCCTGGGCGTCGGTAGTTGCGCAGGTGGCCGCGTCGGGCGCATCATGACTTTGGCAGTCTCCCCTATCGAGTGCCAACAAAGGGGCCGGCTGCCGGGGCTCCGCGCCAGCTTGACCAGTACCCGGCGCAGCGGGGCCGCCGCCGGATGACCGGAGGATCACGTGCCCACCTATCAGTACGCCTGTACCGAGTGCGACCACCGTTTCGAGGCCTTCCAAGCCTTCACTGACGACTCGCTGACCACCTGCCCGGCCTGCAGCGGACGCCTCCACAAGGTCTACGGCTCGGTCGGCGTGGTGTTCAAGGGCAGCGGCTTTTATCTCACCGACTCGCGCGCTGCCAAGGTCGCCGCCACTGCGGCCGCCAAGCCCCACGAGTCGTCGTCCTCCGGCGAGGGGTCCGGTAAGAGCGAGGCGGCGGCGAAGAAGAAGGCGGACGCGCCATCCGGCACCTCTACCTCGAGCACGGCCGGGTCCAGCAATGGCGCCTCGGGGGCGGCTGCGAAGTCCGCAGCCTCGGGCTCTACCTCGTCGGCGCCGGCCAAGGCCGCCGCAAGCTGACGGACAATCGCAGTTGACGTCAGCGCCGGGCTGACTCGCGCGTCCGGCGGCACACTGGAGCGATGACGGCACCCGGCGGCTTTCGACGATCCACTCGTGGCGCGACGCTCATCTGCATGCTCGGTGCTGTGTTGACGGCATGCAGCACGGCCACCGTCCCACCTGGTGCGGTTGTTTCGGCCCCGTCAGTCTCGGCACCGTCATCATCGGCACCGTCATCATCGGCCCCGTCGGTTTCCGGACCCGGCGTCGGCCCGTCGTTCGAGCGGCCTACCGCCCCTTCGGGCGCATCTGCTGGGTCGACGTCATCCGTGACGACTCCCGGCGGCGCCTCGACCAGCCTGCCGGCCACGACCGGCGCCTCGCCGTCGAGCGACTCAGCGTCCGAGATCTCGACATCTGCACCGACCCTGACGGGCACCGGCGGCCCGGCATCCGTCACCGTCGTCGGCACCATTGCCACCGGCCTGACCACGCCGTGGGGCTTGGCGTTCCTTGCCGACGGGACCGCGCTGGTCACCGAACGGGATACCGGGAAGATCCTGTCGATCTCGCCCGATGCAGAACGCACGGTGCGCACCCTGGGCACTGTCCGCGGCGTCGTGCCCGGCGGCGAGGGCGGCCTGCTGGGAATCGCCGCTGCGCCGAGGACCGGCGCCGGTCTGCACGCTTACGTGTACTACACCTCGGCCACTGACAACCGGGTCGCCGAGCTGGACCTTTCGGCCGCCGGCATCGTGGCCCAGCGCGACATCCTCACCGGAATCCCGAAAGCCAGTGTGCACAACGGCGGACGCCTGCTTCTAGGACCCGACCTGGATCTGTATATCGGCACCGGCGACGCCACGGCACCCGAGAAGGCACAGGACCTGAACTACCTCGGCGGCAAGATTCTCCGGATCGACCCGGACGGTGGACCGGCCGCCGGCAATCCCTTCCCGAATTCTCCGCTGGTCTACAGCTACGGGCACCGCAACGTGCAGGGTCTGGCGTTCGACTCCCAGGGACGCTTGTGGGCCAGCGAGTTCGGCGCGAACACGTACGACGAGCTGAACATCATCCGGCCCGGCGGCAACTACGGCTGGCCGAACGCAGAGGGCCCCTCGAACAATCCGGCCTATGTCCCGCCGGTGAAGTACTGGCCGACATCGGACGCATCCCCGAGCGGGCTGGTGATCGCCGGCGGATCCGCGTGGATGGCCGCGCTCCGTGGCGAGCGGCTGTGGCAGATCCCGCTCGACGACGCCGCTGCGGCCACTCCGATCGCCCACCTGCAGGGGCAATACGGGCGGCTGCGAACCGTCGCCGTCGGGCCAGCCGGTTATCTGTGGCTGATCACGTCGAACACCGACGGCCGCGGACAGGTGCGGCCCGGGGACGACAGGATCCTGCAGCTGCGACTGGGCTGACCCGGCAGTTGTCCCCCTCCCCGGATTCCGTCCACAAGTCTCGCCTGGGCCATCTGCAGGCAGCGCGGTCGATCTAGCGTCGGAGGAATGAAATCGCGCCAACAGCATGGCGACCGGCGGGCCGGACGAGCGCTGGCGCCCCGGTGGCCGGACCGGCTGGCCACCGCGGTACACGCGCGTCGGCGGGGTGGTCAGCGGTCACGGTTGCTGCGGCGGCTGGCCGCATTGCTGCTGTTTCTGGCTGCGGGGGTGGTGGCGCTGGCCCGGCCCGGTTGCCAGGAACAGCAGCAGTGTGGCCTGGACGTGCTGATCGCCGCGCACGACATGGCGGCCGGCGCGACTGTCGCGGCCGCCGACCTGTCGACCTCCTTGCTCGGGCAGCCACCGGACGGTGCGGCCACGAGCGAGTCAGCGGTGGTCGGCCGGGTCTTGTCCGGGCCGGTCCGGCGAGGCGAGGTGCTCACCGACGCGCGCGTAGTCGGCGATGACGGGCCGGATCCCGGGCCCGGTCGGGTCGCCGTTCCGCTTCGGCCCGACGACCCGGCCACTGTGGACCTGCTGTCCCCCGGCATGCACGTGGCAATCATCGCCGTCGGCCGGGACGGGGCTGCCCACACGCTCGCCGACGATGCGGTGGTACTGGCCATTCCTGGCGCGCAGGGGCAGCCGGGCAGGTCAGCTGGTCGGCTTGTGGTGCTCGCAGTGCCGACGGCTGCCGCGGACCTGGTCGCAGCGGCGGCGCTGACCGGCGCGGTGACCCTTCGATTCGCCTGATCGGCCCAGTGATGGCGTAGGGTCACCGCGTTCGACCAGTGACGGGCGCGATGCGCCCCCAAGCAACTAGGAGTTCGTCATGCTCAAAGGCTTCAAAGAATTTGTCATGCGGGGAAACATCGTCGACCTCGCCGTCGCATTCGTCATCGCCACCGCGTTCGCCGCTCTGGTGGAGATCTTTGTCTCGGCAATCATCAAGCCGATCCTGGCTGTTATCACCCCGGGCAGTGGCTTGGGCTTCGGGTTCTTTCTCAGTTCAGGCAACCCCGCGACCTTTATCAACGTCGGCACGCTGATCAACGCGCTGATCGTGTTCGTGCTGACCGCCGCACTGATCTACTTCCTGCTGGTGGTGCCGATGAACAAGATCCGCGAGGCGAAGGCCGCCAGAGCCATCGCCAGGGGCGAGGTGCCGGACCCGGCGGCGGCCACCGACATTGAGCTGCTCGTCCAGATCCGCGACCTGCTGGCCAAGCAGAAGGCCTGATCTGGGGACGGCCACCTCACCCGACCTCACCTATCGTGGTGCGGTGGCCGATTCGCGTCATACCACTGCCTGCCCATACCCGGACGCTCGCCCGGCTCACGGTCCTCGCGGGTCACCCTGGGCAGCACCTCCCCGAACACCTCGTCCAGCCTGCGAGGATCCGCTGGCTGGGGCTCGCCGTCTTGACGCGGGCAGGCGTCGGGACGGCCGTCAAACGCAGGTAAATTCATACCAACAGCCTGCCACCGGTAACCGGTTTGCCGGCGGTCGCAGGACTGCGGCACACCAATACGACAGCAAGGGGAACGGCATGAGCTTCATCGACAAGGCCAAAGAGGTCGCCGAGGAGGTGGGCGACAAGGTCTCCGGCATCGCCGAGAACGTCGGGGACAAGGTGGAGAGCGTCGCCGGCCCGGCCTGGGACAAGGTCAAGGACGTGGCCTCGGAGGTCAGCGACAAGGTGTCCGAGGTGGCGGGGCCGGCCTGGGACAAGGTGACCGACGTCGCCGGAGGCCTGAAAGACAAGGTGCTCGGCGGGAAGTCTGCCGATCCCGCAGATGCGGCCACGGTTCTGAAAGACACCGTGACTCACACAGTGACCGAAACAGCAGCCGGCACGGCGACCGGGGCCGGGCAGGACGCCGACAACTCCTGAGGGCGGTGTCGGGCCCCTCCGGCGATCTCCTCCCGCCGGGGCCTTGTTGCATCCGGGGTGGGTGACCCGGCGACCGGCCGGTCGTCAGGCCTCCGGGTCCGACAGCTCGGAGATCACGTGCCCGGCCAGCGGGATCAGCGTCGCCAACCCGTCGCGAATGGCCGCGCGGGAGGAGGCGATGTTGGCCACCAGCGTCGACCCCGACACGCCCACCAAGCCACGCGAGACCACTGCATCCATCACCCCGGCCGCCATGCCGGACCAGCGCAGCGCCTGGGCGATCCCGGGCAACTCGCGGTCGATCACTTCGGCGGTGACATCCGGCGTGACGTCCCGCGGTGACACCCCGGTGCCGCCGACGGTGACCACCAGGTCGACGCCACCGATCACTGCAGTGTTCAACGCGTTGCGAATATCGGTCGGGTCGGACGGCACCGCGACCGATCCGTCAACCGTGAAGCCCGCTTCGATCAGCAACTCGATCACCAGCGCGCCGGCGCCGGAGTCGTCCTGGCCGTGCACCAACTCATCGGAGATCGAGACGACCAGTGCGCGGCCGGCGTGGGGGGGCGTCGTCGTCATGCTGGACCTCCTCGGGTGCGGCGCAACGCCCGGGCGGCGCGGCCACTCGAGACGACGCGCCAGCGGGCGTGCCGTTCGGGCCGGATCAGCCTATCCACTGCCGACGCCCGCCCGCGCCCCGTCCCGGCGGCAGGCACGGATGTCGCCGGACTATCCGGCCAAAAACTCGACAACGCCGCGGCGGAATGCCCCGGCAGGCACGGTGCTGACGTGATCGCGACCGGGGACGGACAGGAATCGGCCGTCCGGCAGGTTCTGGGCCAGCGACTGCGATCCGCTGGCCAGCCGATCCAGCGAACCGGCGACGACCAAGGTCGGCATCTGCGGAGGCGGATCGTCGGTGACCGTAGCGGGAAGGCCCTGCGCCAGCGCGGCCAACGCGACCAGGTCGTTCCCGGGCGCCGCCGCGATCATCTCGGCCAACCTGCGGGCCGGGCTCCGGTCGCTGCCGGTCGCCGGCGGGTGCACGGTCGACTCCGACCGGCTCGCCGATCCCAGACCGTCACCCCTGCCCGGGGACTGCTGCGGTGGCCACCCAAGGAACGCCCGCAGCTCTGCGACGTCAACTCCGTCGAACGGTCGGCGGCCGTCGTGCCCGCCGAGCACCAACCGCCGTACCCTGCAGTCCGGGTCCGCGGCCAACGACCAGGCAAGCCTGGCGCCCAGGGAATAGCCGAGGACATCGACCGAGCCGCCCGGATCCCCCATTTCCGTCAGCACCGACCGCAGATCCGCGATCAGCAAGTCGAATCCGTATCGCTCGGGCCGGTGCGGCCGGTCGGACAATCCGTGCCCGCGCAGGTCCGGCGCGAGCACCCGGCGACCGGCCCGGGTCAACGCCATCAGATGCCCGGTCACCCGCCAGTTGAACTGCGCTGAGGAGCCGAAGCCGTGCACCGCCAGCACGGACGGAACGTCGGTCCGCGCCCCGGACGCCGGTTCCGCACTGAGCACGGAGATGCTGGTGCCGTCGATCCCGGTGACATTGCTGCGCCGGATGCGCATCGATGGCCCCATGGCCGGGATTCTCCACTGGCGCTGCCCACGCAGACGCCGACCCCCCGATCTGCCCGTAGGCTGCCTGCTGCCGGGAACCTCGATCCGCCCGGCGCGCCTGAGCCGAATCGTCCAACCGGATCGTCCAGGGAGCATTGTCGTGGCCAGTCGTCGGAACACCGCCCGGGACCTGGCGCAGATCGCCATCTTCGCGGCGCTGATCGCGGCGCTCGGCCTGCCCGGGGTGCTGACGCTCGGCGCAACCGCGGTGCCCATCACGTTGCAGAGCCTCGGGGTGATGCTGGCCGGGGCGATCCTCGGCGCGCGCAAGGGATTACTCGCCGTGGCCACTTTCGAGGTGTTGGTGCTGGTGGGGCTGCCGCTGCTGGCCGGCGGGCGAGGGGGGCCGGCCGTCTGGGCGTCGCGCAGCGGCGGCTACCTGGTCGGCTTCCTGGTCGGCGTCGTCGTCGTGGGCGCCCTCACCGCGCGGATCCTGCCCCGGTACCCGCTGTGGCTGGGGATCGTGGTGACCGCCGTTGGCGGGATCGTAGTGATCTACCTGTTCGGCGTGCCGTGGACGGCGGCCGTCCTGCACGCTCCCCTCTGGACGGCAGCTGCCGACGCGGGCAAGTTCCTGCCCGGTGACGCGCTCAAGGTGGTGGTGACTGCGGTGGTGGCGCGGCAGGTGCACCGCGCCTACCCCGGACTGATTCCTCGGCCCTCTCGGCGGCCCGCCCGGTCCGCCACCCGGGTATGACGGCGGTGCAGATATGACAGCAGCGCAAGACTCGACAGCAGCGCAGGGCTGATGGTGCCAGGCGTGCACACACCGATTGGCCCGCCGCTGCGGCTGGGCGGCGCAGGCGAAGCCGTTGCGGCGGATCTGGTCGGCCATCGGGTGACCTACGCCGAATTCGCCGACCTCATCGGCGTCGTGGATACCGGACCCGCGCTGCTGGATGTCACGGGACTGGAACCCGTGCACGCGCTGGCGGTGATCTTTGCGGGCGCGCGTGCGGGCCGACCGGTGCTGGTCGGCGATCCCACCGGCTCGGCCCCATCGGCCAATGCGCTGTCAGCTACCGCGCCGTCAGCTGAGACCCTGTCGGCTGAGACGCTACTTGCGCGGGCCCTGCCGGCGGGCACATTCCTGGTCGCCATCACTTCCGGATCCAGCGGCCATCCCCGACTGGTGGCCAGGACCGCCGCGTCCTGGACCGCGTCCTTCGCGCCGTTGGCCGCGCTCGCCGGCCTGTCGGCCGCGGACAGGGTGCTGCTCACCGGCCGGCTGTCCTCGACGCTGCACCTGTTCGCGGCGGTGCACACGCTGGCCATCGGAGCCACCCTGACCGACCGGCCGGCCGATGCCACAGCCGTGCACGCGGTGCCCGCGGTGCTGGAATCGCTGCTAACGGACCTGCCCGCGGATGCACCGCTGCGCACGGCGGTGGTCGCAGGATCGGCGCTGACGCTGCGAGTTGAGCATCGTGCCGCCGCCCGCGGCATCACGCTGCAGGAGTACTACGGCGCTGCCGAGTTGTCCTTCGTAGCGGCCCGAATAGCGCCCGGCCCGCTGCAACCGTTCCCGGGCGTTCAGCTGCGCATCGACCCGAACGGAGTGCTCTGGGCCCGGTCGCCGTACCTGGCCATCGGCTACGTCCCTGCAGCCTCGCCGACGTCGCCTGCCTTGACGGTCCCACCCGCCTCACCAGTTCGCTCTGCGCAACCTGTAACACCTATCTTGCCTGCCCCAACGGTTTCATACGTCCAGCTCGCCATGCCTGCCACACCGGTCGCGCCCGGTGCACCCGCCCTGCTTGTCTTGGACGCCGGTGCTGCACTGCCGACCGGCGCCGTCGACCCGCTGCGCCGGGACGCCGCCGGTTTCGCCACCGTCGGCGACCTGGCGAGCTGGATCGAGCCCGGCGATCCGAGCGCGGGGCTGCTGATCCGCGGGCGCGGCGACGCCGCGATCACCACCGGCGGTCACACCGTGCTGGCCGAGGATGTCGAGAGCGTGCTGATCGAGCTACCCGGAGTGGTTGCGGCGGCAGTAGTCGGCGCCCCGCACGAGCGGCTGGGCCAGCTGCTGACCGCCGTAATCGAGCTCGACACCGGTGTGACCGGAGCCGCGATCCGTTCGGCCGCACGTGCCCAGCTGGCCGGACCGTCACTCCCCCGGCGCTGGCTGCAGACCGACGGGCTGCCCCGCACGACGGGCGGCAAGGTGGCCCGCGCCGCCGTGCTGGCCGGGCTGGCCGACGGAACCCTGCCCGTCCGGCCACTACCGTAGACATCCGTGGCCCACCAGCTCGCCCCTCCGAACCCGAGGGACCCTGTGCTCGTCGCAGGGTTACGGACGCCCATCGGCACTGCCGGACACGGTCTGGCCGAGCTCAGCGTCACCGATCTGGCCGCACCGCTGCTGGCCGAGTTGGCCCGCCGGACGGCATCGCTGGATCGGACGGTGGACGACGTGATCCTGGGCAACTGCATGGGACCGGGCGGTAACCCGGCCCGGGTGGCCGCGCTGGCCGCCGGCATCGGGGCGCGCAGTGCTGGTCAGCCCGGTGTTGGAGTGCCCGGCGTCGGAGTGCCCGGCGTCACCGTCGATCGGCAGTGCGGGTCCGGCCTTGATGCGGTACTGCAGGCGGCCTCCCGGATCCGCGCCGGTGACGCCGACCTGGTGCTCGCTGGTGGAGTTGAGTCGGCGAGCACGGCGCCGTGGCGGTGCTGGCCGCCCGGAGCACCCGGCGCCAACGGGATTCCCAGCACCGAGCCGGTCCGCTATGCCAGGGCACCTTTCGCTCCGCCCGGCTTCCCGGACCCCGAGATGGGCGTTGCCGCCGACGATCTGGCCCAACGCCTCGGCATATCCCGGGAGCGGCAGGACGCCTACGCGGCACGCTCTCATGAGGCGGCCCATCGAGCCGCCGCCGACGGGGTGTTCCGCGGCGAGTTGCTCCCGGTGGGTGGCCTGTCCGCCGACGAGCGGCCCCGACCGGGCATGACGCCGGTTCGGCTGGGGCGGCTCCGCCCGGCGTTCACCACGGGCGGTACAGCAACGGCCGGCAACTCCTGCGGGATCTCCGACGGTGCCGCGGTGCTGACCGTCACCACAGCCGGGCTCGCCGCCGATGCAGGACTCCCCGGCCTGCGCATCCTCGCTGCCGCTGCGACCGCCGGTGACCCGGCACTGCCCGGCCTGGCCGCCGCCCCAGCGATCCGGAAGGTGCTGGCCCGCACCGGTATCGGCATCGAGGCGATCGGCGCGGTCGAGATCACCGAGGCGTTCGCCAGCGTCGCGCTGGCCGTGATCGATAAGCTTGGCATGGATCCGGCAGTGGTCTGCTCCGATGGCGGCGCGATAGGCCTCGGCCACCCATGGGGAGCATCTGGCGCGATCCTGCTGGTCCGACTGTTCGCCCGGATGGTGCGCCCCGGCGGGTCCGCCCTGGGCCTGGCCGCTTGCGCGATCGGCGGCGGCCAGGGCCTGGCCATGCTAGTGGAGCGCACATGAGCAAGGCGCCAGTGAGCGAGGCTGGGCGAGCGAATCACCGTGCCGGCCGCACCCGAGGAACGAGCCGGTGGCCGGCTTGAGCGAGATCGTTTTCACTGGCGTCGAGCACCGCTTCGGCGAGCGAGTGGTGCTCACCGGCATCGACCTGCAGATCACCGAGCGGCGGGTCGGCATCGTCGGCGCCAACGGATCCGGCAAGTCCACCCTGGCCAGGATGATCAACGGACTGATCGAGCCGACCAGGGGCCGGGTGAGCGTCGACGGGCTGGACACCGCATCGGACGGCCGAGCGGTCCGCCGCAAGGTCGGCTTCGTCTTCACCGACGCCGACAACCAGATAGTGATGCCCACCGTTGCGGAGGACGTCGCGTTCTCCCTTCGCCGGTCCGGCCTGGGCAAGCAAGAGGTCACCGAGAGGGTCCGGACCACGCTGGCCCGGTTCAATCTCGCCGACCTCGCTGACCACCCGACACACCTGCTGTCCGGCGGGCAGAAGCAGTTGCTCGCGCTGGCCGCGGTGCTGATCTCAAAGCCAATGGTGATCGTCGCCGACGAGCCGACCACGCTGCTGGACCAGCGCAATGCGCGGGCCGTCGCCCAGATGCTGGCCGACCTGGATGAGCAGGTGGTGCTGGTGACCCATCAGCTGAACCTGCTTGATGATTTCGACCGGGTGGTGGTGCTGGACGCCGGTCGGGTAGTGGCCGACGGATCGCCGGCCGCCGCGCTGCCCGCCTACACCGGGCTGCTGGCATGACGACCGTTCAGAGCATCGGTCTGTACCACCCGGGATCGTCTGTGCTGCATCGACTCCCGGCGGGGGTCAAGCTGGCCGGCATGCTGGCGGCGATCGTAGGGTTGCTGCTGCTGCACGCGCCCTGGCAGCTGGGCATCGCGGCCATCGCGGTCGCCGGGCTGTACGCGACGGCCCGGATTCCGGTGCGACTGGCCTGGTCCCAGTTGCGCCCGCTGCGCTACTTGCTGATCCTGGTGGCCGCGCTGCAGTTGCTGCTGGCGGACTGGCGCACCGCGGTGATGGTCTGCGGCACGCTGCTTCTCGCCGTGGCGATCGCCGCGCTGGTCACCCTGACCACCAGGGTGACCGCAATGCTGGACCTGTGCGTGCGGCTGCTGAGACCGCTCCGCCGGGTCGGCGTAGACCCGGACCGGGCGGGCCTGGTGTTGGCAATGACCATCCGCTGCATCCCGCTGGTGGCAGCCATCGTCGCCTCCGTCGGCGAGGCGAGAAAGGCACGCGGGCTGGGGTTCTCGTTGACGGCATTGGCCGCGCCGACAGTCATCCGGTGCTTGCGTTCAGCCGACGCGCTCGGCGAGGCACTCGCTGCCCGCGGCGTCGACGACTGACCATTCCCAGACGGCTGACCAGCTCCAACAGGGTCGGATCAGAAGTTGGCGCGGATCTCCTGCGCCATCTCCAAAGTGGTCGCGTCGAACAGCACCAACTCAACCTGGCTGACCGCTGTGTCAGCAGTAGTCAGCGCGATCAGCGCCTGCCGGATCGCGTCCCGTTTGGGCCAGCCATAGGCGCCTGCGGAGATCAGTGGGAAGGCGACTGAGCGTGCGCCGAGACCGTCCGCGACCCGGAGTGATGAGACGTAGGCCGAGCGCAGCAGATCCCACTGGTCATTGTCCGGGTTGTAGACCGGACCGACCGTGTGGATCACCCATCGGGCGGACAGGTCACCGGCGGTAGTGGCGACCGCCTGGCCGGTGGGAAGCCCTCCGGAGAGTGGACCGGCCCGCAGCCCGCGGCATTCGGCCAAGATGTCGGGACCGCCGGCCGCGTGGATCGCGCCGTCAACCCCGCTACCGCCCAGCAGGCTGGCGTTGGCAGCGTTGACGATCGCGTCCACGCGTCGGGTGGTGATGTCGGCACACAGCAGCCGCAAATTCATTGCATCAGTGTGTCGCACATCGACATGTCGCATCGTCGTCGGCTCCGCCGTGCCTGCCGCGTCTTGCTCTGTGCACCATCACTGCTCCCTGTATCCCGCACTGCACCGGGCCGAGCAGCACGATGGCCGCACCGGTGATCACATTGCGCAGCAGCGTCCAGACGCCCACACCACATGAGTTGGCCGATCGCGGCCAAGAATCATTGCACGGCATCGGGAGGCGTAGATGCTGGTGCGCAGCACTTCTGCCCGATTACAATCTCATGCCACCAGGCGGAGGTCCAGTCGGCGTTCCAGCAGGCTGGACAGATCGATCCTGCACGCGCTGGTGGGGATACGCGGCGGGTCGCCGCGCGCAGTCACCGGTCTGGCCGGGGGCGGTGTCCGGTGCAGGGCCGGTGGCCGGCTGACGTTGACATGTCCGGTGGGCGTGATGGAGTCGATGCCTCCGTCGGGGCGGGCCCGCGCGATCCAGCCGGGAGACTGTTTGGTGTAGTTGCACCGCTCGCACAGGCCTTGACCGTTGCCGATGCTGGTGGGCCCGCCGTCGGTGAACGGTCGAACGTGATCGGCGTGCCGAATCGGCGCATCACACCAGGGCGTTCGGCACATTTGATCCCGGATCAGCAGGAACCTGCGCTCGGCCGGACCGAACAACCGCCGATGGGTGTCCATAGTGGTCAGCGACCCGCTGACCGGGTCGGTGAATAACCGGGTCAGCCACACGGCGGTCGCCTCGTCCGCGTCGCGGAGCCGGTCCCGGACCCACTCCGCGGGTACCGGACCATGCCCGATCACACAACCGGGTTCATCGTCGACGCCGAACAGGGCCCGGTCGGTGATCACCACGTGCAGATCGATAGCAACGCCCGCCGCGCCGGCCACAAGCCCCGG
>CAJDUM010000049.1_pt1 | contig 26801 bp, 25 predicted proteins | sample 7390781 | NCBI WGS metagenome assembly CAJDUM01 (sample SAMEA7055661, study PRJEB34461) | soil metagenome | biome: terrestrial ecosystem; feature: Peninsula; material: soil | place: Antarctica | collected 2016 | reverse complement strand
CCGCTGGACCCGGCGACCGCAGAATCCTAGCCGCCGTGAGCCCGGGCCACCGTCCGAGCCCGGAATTGGTGGGGCCCGGCGACCGTGAGTCCCGGGCGACCGATGGGCTCGGCGACCGTGAGTGCCGGACGCGATGGCGGAGGTGCAGGCAGGTGCGGCATGATCCGGCCATGCCGCAACTCCCCAGCCTGGACGGCAGGCTCTTCGACATGACCTCCTCGACGGCCAGCACTGTCGACCGGGAAGCCCCTACTCGGTTCAGCTACCACGAGCGCGATGGCCTGATCTGGGGCGAGTACGCCGGGGACACCGTGCTGGTTGGGCGCTTCGTTGGTGCCCGTCGCGCGGACGCCATCGACATGCGGTTCGGCCACGTCGACAGGGTCAGCGGTCAGGTCGTCATCGGGGAGGCGAGCAGCGTGCTGACGATCGATAGGGGCGGGGTACTGGAACTCGTGGAGACCTTCGACGGCGACCAGCAGAGCATCTGCCGCGAGGTCGCCCCGGAGTAGTGATCGTGCCGCGCCGGTACGCCCCGCCGGCGGTCGCGCGGCGACGGCACCGTCGATCGATTCATCGCCGGCGCAGCGATGCCGGTCTCACCCCGAGGAACGTCTCGTGCTGGCGCGGTGGTACGGCCCGTCGATGACCAGCGCGACGACGAACAGTGCGGCGACGAGAACCTGGCTTGCGTAGGCGGTGACGTTGGCCAGTGACAGTCCGTTGTCCACGACCGTGATCAGCAGCACTGCCAACAGGGTGCCCCCGATCGAGCCGCGGCCGCCGGGCAGATGTCCGCCACCGAGCAGCACGGCGGTCACCACCGTCAGCTCCAGGCCGATGGAGGCTGTGGGCAGGCCGGCGCCCAACTGGGAGATGCGGATCAGCCCGACCAGCGCCGCCGCCAGCGCGGACGCCACGTACAGCCCCATCACCCACCCCCGCTCCGGACGTTCGTCGAGCCGATGTGATCGAGGTAGCAACCCGATCTCCCGCACCCGACGGCCGGTGCCGGATCTGGACAACAGCACGGCCAGCACGGCCAGCACTGCGACGATCAATACCGGCAGCCCGACGCCCCAGAACGGCCGCGTGTCGCTCAGAGCCCCGAACCCCGAGATCACGATGGCGAGGCCACCGGGCAGGATGTACGCCAGGCTGCGTACCAGCGACATAGTGGCGAAGGTGGTCGCCACGTGGTTCACCCGGCCGATGGTGACCAGCGAGCCGTTGAGGATGCCTATCACCAGGCCGGTACCGGCGGCGAGGGCGATCGCGGCGGCTGATCCCACACTCGGCGTCGCAATGGCCAGCACCACACCGGTGAATGCGGCGGTTGCGCCGACCGACAGGTCGACGTGTCCGCTCATCATCAGGAACGTGGCTGGGATGGCGACGATGCAGGTCAGTGTCAAGTCGTCGAGCAGGTTGACCACATTGTCCAACGACAGGAAGTACGGGCTCGAGATCGAGAACGCAATGCAGGCGGCGACCGTCACCGCGATCAGCACTACCCGGGTCACCGCCATCCGTCGGGCCACCGCCGGCGAGGCAGGCGAGATCACGACGCCGGGCATTCGTCGTTCGGGTAGAGCCCGGCGAAGTCGGCGGCTGTCAGGAAACTGGTCTCGACATACATCGCCGGCGGCACCACGCGCCCGTCCACCGCGTCCAGCAGGGCCGGTACCACGACGTCGCCGTACCGGCCCGCGAACAGCGCGGCGTCACCCAGCCACGCATGGTTCACCGCGATCTCGCAGCGGGCCCGGTGGTCGCCGCCGACAGCCGCCAGTGTGACCGTTTCGGCACGGTCCGCCGGGATGGCGGCCGCGATTCCCAGGGCCGCAGCGTCGTTGACCGACGCGACGAGGACCCGCGAGTCGGCAGGCAGCGTGTCCAGTGCGGTGCGGAACGCCTTGTAGGCCCGATCCTGGGTGCCGGCGTCGAGCACCTTCGGCTCCGCCGTTGCATGTGGACACTGGCCGGCGAATCCGGCGCGGATACCGTCCAGGCGCGCCGCGCTGACCGGCCCGGCACTCAGGTCGGCGACCAGCATCAGCGTCTGGTCCGCACAGTTGGTACTCGCGTGCGCCGCCCGGCCCAGCGCGGTGCCGACCTGCGTGCCCGCTCGGCGGTCGTCGGCGCTGACCCATCCGGTCTCGCACGCCATCGGTGCGGACCCGACGGCGATGAGCGGTACATCGGCGGGGCCGGCGGCGCACAGCGCGTCACCGAGGTTGCCGGCCTGCACCACGATCCAGCCGGCCACCTTTTGGGTGGCCAGCCGGCGGGCGCAGTCCAACACCAGGTTCGCATCATCGCCCGGGTCGCACCTGATGAGCACCGCTCCGGCGGTTTCGAGTTGGGTGACTACCGAATCGGCGACCGCCTTGGCGAACGGATCGGAGGATGTCGGGCCGATCAAGCCGATCCGCATGCCGACCGCACTGTCCTTGGCGACTGTGCGGAACGGCACAACCGTCCCGGTTGGCAGCCCGGTCGCGGTGGGCACCGACGTCGTCGTCCCGGGGGTTGTGGCCGGCGTCGTCATCGGCGTTGTGGTCGATCCAGGCACAGGGGGCGTCTGTCCGCTCGACGAGACCGCTGAGCGCACACTGTCAACGACGCTGGACACCCCGGTGTCGCCGTCCGGGATCGCCCCATGGCCGCATGCGGCGAGCACGACCAGCGCCCCAGCCAGAGCGCAGATCCACCACCACCGGCCTCGGGTGGCCCCGCCCGGGTATCCGCGAGCCGGTTTCCGTCGGGATGGCGTAGGCCTGGTCACGTACATCTCTCCTACTCTGGGTGGTCGGCCCGGACTGACGCAACCAGAACGGAGAAGCATGGTGGCTGCCCGCAGACCCGCACGCCTGCTCGCGCTGCTGGTGGCGCTGCTGGTGACGGTAGGCCTGGGCACTACCGCCTGCAGCCGGAAGGCACCTTCGGGAGCACCGGCGGTCGATGCGCTTGCCCGCCAGTACGACGTTCGAAGCGGTATCTGGCCCACCACAGGGTGGTGGAACAGCGCCAACGCGTTGACCGCGTTGCTCGACTACATGATCTCCTCCGGTGATCATCGGTACATCTGGGTTGTTGAGAACACCTACACCCAGAAGATCACCGCGGCGCGCGGCAACTTCATCAACGACCTCACCGACGACACCGGCTGGTGGGCGTTGGCCTGGATCAGGGCGTACGACCTCACCGACGACCCGAAGTATCTGACTACCGCCCAGCGTGGTGTGGATTTCATGTGGCGGGCCCACGACGACGTCTGCGGGGGTGGGTTGTGGTGGTCGGTGAACCATGAGTACAAGAACGCGGTCTCCAACGAACTGTTCATCAAGGCGGCGGCCGAACTGTCCCAGCGGCTCGGCGACGACGGTGCGGTATACCTGCAGCGGGCTGTATCGGTGTGGCAGTGGTTCGAGGCCTCCGGGATGATCAACGACGAGTTGCTCATCAACGACGGGCTGGATTCCGAAACCTGCCGCAGCAACGGCGACGAGACCTGGACCTACAACCAGGGTGTCGTCCTCGGCGGCCTGGTGGAACTGGCGACCGCGACCGGGGACAGCGGCTACCTGGATCGGGCGAGGAAACTCGCCGACGCATCGAGTACATCCAAGAACCTGAATCCGGACGGGATTCTGGTCGAACCCTGCGAGGCATCCGGGTGCGATGTCAACGCACCCAGCTTCAAGGGCATCTACGTCCGCAACTTGGGCGAACTGAACCGGGCGTTGCACGACCATCCGTACAGCGAGTACCTGCTGGACCAGGCGACGTCCGCCTACGATCACGATCGGACCAGCAACGACGAGTACGGGCTGCACTGGTCCGGGCCCATCGCATCCCTCAGCGCGGCGACCCAACAGAGTGCAGTGGACCTGCTGGTGGCCGCCCAGCCGATCAAGGACGACCCAGCGACCAGCGCCTCCGCACCCTGACAGCGCCTCCCCGACCCGGCCACTCGGCCCCTTCGAAGACGCGCGCTACTGGTTCCGTTGGGCATCTGGGGCGCCAGCATCTCCTTCGTCGGACCGATGTTCGACTACCGAATGGATACAACGGGAGCCCTCGGCTCGATCAAGCCGGACCCGGCGGACGAGGTGATCCGCCGGCTCCGGCCGTCGATGCGCAACTCGGCGAGGATGCGCTCGTTCACCGCGTCCAACACGGCAGAGGAACGTCCAGCGAGCGGAGTGGTCCCGCTGTTGCCACCTGACATGCTTGCCCCCGGTCGGGTGTCTTATCACGATTCGTCCACACCTGCGGGCTGCTACTGGACGAACTGCTGGTTCAACCCCGATGATAAGTCCCGGCTGTCCGGCAAATCCTGCTGAACGGCTGCCACTCTGCTGGCTGGGAATTCTGGGAGGCCAACAATGACCAACGGCCGCACCGCTCGTCGAGCGCTCGTCGTGCTCGCCGCAGCCGGGTTGCTGATCGCGGGCTGCGGGAGTTCCGGCCCGTCGACGTCGAACACCGGGGCCGGTGGCGCCGCGACGACCCAGGGCTCCGCCGCCCCCGCAACGACCGGCGGCTCCGGTGGCGCAGCGACGACCGGCGGCGGTACCACTACGGCAGCCGGCGGACCGCTGGTGATCGACACCTTCTTCGACCTGAAGACCGCCGACCCGGGCCGCGAGTACGAGTTCACCGGCAACCTGGTCACCAAGGCGATGTACGACACGTTGCTGACCTTCGAGGGCGGCGACGTCACCAAACTGGTGCCCGACCTGGCCAACTACGAAATGTCCGCCGACGCCAAGACGCTGACGCTCACCCTGACCCCGGGCCGGATGTTCTCCGACGGCTCCCCGGTCACTGCCGACGACGTCGTGTTCTCGCTGGACCGGGTAGCCGGCATCAAGGGCAACCCGTCGTTCCTGCTGGACGGCGTCACCGTCACCAAGAAGGACGACAAGACGGTGGTGCTGACCACCGAGAAGCCGAACCCGGCACTGCCGTTCATCCTGCCCAGTACCGCGCTGTCCATCGTGAACTCCAAGGTGGTCAAGGCCAATGGCGGCACCACCGACGACAAGGACGGCGCCGAGAAGTTCCTGAACAAGACCTCGGCCGGTTCCGGCCCGTACATGCTGTCCAGCCTTGACGTGACCAGCCAGGTGAAGCTGGCGAAGAACCCGAAGTACAACGGGACAGCCAAGCCGACCTACGACCCGATCGTCATCCGCAACGTGCAGTCCTCGACCCAGAAGCTGAACGTGGCCAAGGGCGATTCGCAGGTCGCCCTTGACCTGTCCGGCGACCAGGTGCAAGGCCTGCCGGGTTCGCTCAACGTGATCAGCGGTCCGTCGGCGTTCACCATCTTCCTGCTGCTGAACCAGAGCGCGGACATCTCCAAGGCCACCGCCAACGCCGACTACGACACCGCGGTGAAGAAGGCCATCGACTACCCAGGCCTGCTCGACGTTGCCGGTAAGGGATCGGTGCAGCCGGCCGGCATCATCCCATCGCTGTTCGCCGGCGCACTGCCCGCCGACAAGGCGATGAAGTTCGACCTGGACGGCGCCAAGAAGGCGCTGGCGACCAGCGGCATGTCCGGCGAGAAGGTCAAGCTGTCCTACCCGAGCGACGTCACACTGGGTGGGCTGAGCTTCCAAACGCTGGCCGAGCGGTTGCAGTCACAGTTGTCCGCGGCCGGCATCAATGTCGACCTGGCGCCGGCCCCGGTTGCCACCGAACTCGACCCGTACCGCAACGGCAAGGAGCAGATCGGCCTGTGGTACTGGGGTCCGGACTATCCGGATGCCGCCGACTACCTGGTGTTCGGGCCCGGAGGCACCGTCGGGAAGCGGGCGAACTGGACCGCCGCCGACGCCCCGGACATCGCTGCGCTGTCGGAAAAGGCAGCGGCGGCGGGCGATCCTGCCGCGCGAAAGACCCTGTACGAACAGTTCCAACAGGATCTGAACACATCGGGCCCGTTCATTCCGCTGGTGCAGCCGCCGACCAACATCGTCACGGCAGCATCGGTGACGGGGGCCGTTTACAACCCCGTCTGGACGGTCGATGTCGCGGCCCTCGGCAGCAAGTAGCGGCGATCCGGTTCCCACCGACCGGCCCGGACCTGATCCGGCCGAGTCGGTGGGAACCGCTCCGACCGGCGGACCAGGGGCCGGCCCCCGGCGCGGCCGGGCCGCCCGCGCCGGTGGTGGCCACCCGCTCGGCCGGTACCTGCTGCGACGCTTTGGCATCTCGCTGCTGCTGGTGCTCGGCGTCACCCTGGTCACCTTCATCCTGACCAACCTGGTGCCCGGCGACCCGGCGCTTGCCAACCTCGGCGAGCAGGCAAGCAGCGACCCCACCATCGTCGCCGCCTACAAGGCGCACTACGGCCTGGACAAACCACTGCCGGTGCAGTACGCGATCTACCTGAAGAACCTGCTGCACGGCGATCTCGGTGAGTCCCAGCTGACGCATTCGGCAGTGCTGTCGGACCTGAAGAGCGCAGTCCCGGCGACGATGGAGATCGCCATCGGGGCCATCATCCTGTCCGTGCTGATCGGGGTCAGCTTCGGGGTGATGGCCGCGGTGAAGCGCGGAAAGGTGGTCGACCAACTGCTGCGGGTGGTCTCGCTGGTGGGCATCTCGGTGCCGACCTTCTGGTTGGCGCTGGTCTGCTTCTACGTCTTCTACTACAAGCTCGACATCGCGCCGGGCTCCGGCCGGCTGTCGCCCACCCTGGATCCGCCACCGCAGATCACCGGGCTGTACACGGTGGACTCACTGCTGGCCGGACAGTGGCACACCTTCCTGGACGCGGCCGCGCACCTGATGCTGCCGACGCTGGTGCTCACCGCGTACACCGTCGGCCTGCTCACCCGGTTCACCCGCAGCGCCGTGCTGGAGGTGCTGGACCAGGACTTCGTCCGGGCCGCCAGGGCGAAGGGTCTGCCGGGCCGGTCCGTGCTGTTCCGCTATGTGCTGCGGGCGGCGATGGTGCCGATCCTGACAGTCACCGGGTTGGCCTTCGGGTCCCTACTGTCCGGCACTGTGCTGGTGGAATCCATCTTCGCCTGGCCCGGTTTGGGCGCCTACGCCTACCAGGCCGCGTCCCACCTCGACCTGCCGGGGGTGATGGGTGTCGGTCTGGTTGTCGGCATCACCTACCTGGTGATCAACCTGATCGTCGACCTGATGTACGGCGTGATCGACCCCAGGGTGCGTGTGGCATGACGACCATCGCCGGTCGGCCGATCGCCAGGCGCCGTTGGCGTATCCCGAAGGCGTGGCGCACTCCGCTGGGCATCGTCGGCGCCGTGGTGTCCATCGCCTGGATCCTGGTGGCCGTCCTCGGCCCGCTGATCTGGCCACACGATCCGCTCGCCCAGGACTTGCCGCGGCTCGCCGCGCCGGGCGCCGGGCACTGGTTCGGCACCGACCAACTGGGCCGCGACGAGTTGTCCAGGGTGCTGGCCGGGGCCAGGGTCACCATCCCGCTGTCCCTGCTGCTGGTCGGCATGTCGATGCTGGTCGGCGGGATCCTCGGGGCCGCCGCCGGCTTCTTCGGGCGCTGGGTGGACGAGACGGTCATGCGGATCACCGACCTGGTGATGGCGTTCCCGACGACCATCCTTGCCATGGTGGTGGCCGCATCGCTGGGCGCCAGCCTGATCAACGCGGTGTTCGCGGCGCTGATCGTGTCCTGGCCCTCTTACGCCAGGGTCACCCGCGGCCTGGTGCTCGGCGTGCGGAACTCCGACTACGTGCTCGCCGACCGGCTGCTGGGCTTCTCGGTGGTCCGCTCGCTGCGGCTTGACGTGCTGCCGATCGTCACCGGCCCGGTGCTGGTGCTGGCCAGCCTGGACATCGGCACCGCCACGCTGCTGCTGTCCGGGCTGTCCTTCCTGGGCCTTGGGGCAAAGCCGCCGACCGCGGAATGGGGATCGATGGTGGCCTCGGCCATCCCCAACTTCGACTCCTGGTGGCTCGGCGTGTTCCCCGGGCTGGCGATCCTGACAGTGGTTATGGCCTTTAATTTCCTTGGCGACACGTTGCGGGACGCGCTGGACCCGCGGACCGCGGGCGCGTTGGGCGGGGGCGCTCAGGTATGACGAGATCAGGCATGACGGGCCCAGGAATGACGCCCACAGGTATGACGCCCACAGGTATGACGCCCACAGGCATGACGCCCACAGGTATGACGAACAGCACGGCGTCGGCCGCACCCGTGCTGTCCATCGATGACCTGCGGGTGCAGATGCGGGACGGCCAGCAGATCCTGCGTGGGGTGAACCTCGCGCTGACCGCCGGCCGAATCCAGGGCCTGGCCGGAGAGTCGGGGTCCGGCAAGACGATGACGGGTCTGTCGGTGATGGGCCTGCTACCCGGACTGGCCACCGCCACCGGCTCGATCACGCTGACCGGCACCGAGTTGCTGGGTCTGCGCGGCCGGCGGATGAACGCGCTGCGCGGGCGCAGGATCGGCATGGTCTTCCAGGACCCGTCGACCAGCCTGCACCCGATGCTGAGCATCGGCACCCAGCTCACCGACCATGTGCGGCGCCATCTCGGGCTGTCCCGGTCGACGGCGCGGGCCAGGGCTGCGGAGATGCTGGAGCGGGTCAGGGTTTCCGATCCGGCGGCGGCACTCCGCCGGTTCCCGCACCAGTTCTCCGGCGGGCAACGGCAGCGGATCGCCATTGCAGTGGCTCTTGCCTGCGAGCCCGAGGTGCTGATCGCCGACGAACCGACGACGGCGCTGGACGTGACGGTGCAAGCCGGGGTGTTGCGGCTGCTGCGCTCGCTGGCCGACCAGATGGGGCTGGCGGTGCTGCTGGTCACCCACGACCTTGGCGTGATGAGCGCGGTGGCTGACGATGTCGCGGTGATGCGGGCCGGTGTGGTGGTGGAGTCCGGCGGCCGGGAGCAGGTATTCACCGCCCCGGCGCACGAGTACACCCGTTCGCTGCTTGCCTCGCTGCCCGGCGCCGAGGGTGGCATCACCAGCCTGGATGACGTCCGATCGCTGCTGGCGGCTGAGCTCGCCAGGCCCGAAGGCCCGGCTGACGCCGACCCGGACGCAGACACCGACAGCAACACAGGGGGCAGCCACACAGGCAGCGACAAGGGAGGCCGGACGAGCGGCCGTTCCGTGGGGCAACGATGACGAGCGGACGGGCGACGGTCGGCAGCGAGGCGATGGCGGACGGCCGGCTGGAGTTGACCGACGTTGAGGTCGTCTACCGTGGCCGGCCGCCGGTGCGCGCCGTCGCCGGGGTGAGCCTGGCCGTTGCTCCGGGCGAGGTGGTCGGCCTGGTCGGTGAGTCGGGGTGCGGCAAGTCGACGCTGGCCAGGGCCATCTGCGGTCTGGTCGGGCCGGCGGCAGGGTCGATCACCTTCGACGGCGAGTCGGTGCGGCCGCTCGGGCTTCGCCGCCGGGCGCCTGGCCTTACCCGGATTCAGATGGTCTTCCAGGACCCGTACTCCTCGCTGCATCCGCGACGGCGGGTCGGCGTGCAGATCGCCGAGGGCAGCCGGGCCGCCGCGTCGCGCAGCGACAATCAGCAGTCGCCGGAGCAGTGGTTGCAACAGGTCGGGCTGGAAGCTGACGCCGCTCGCCGCTACCCGCACGAGTTCTCCGGCGGCCAGCGCCAGCGCATCGCCATCGCCCGCGCGCTGGCCGCCCGGCCGTCGCTGCTGGTCGGCGATGAGCCGATCTCCGCGCTGGACGCCTCGACCCAAGCCATGGTGGCGGCCCTGATGCGGGACCTGACGGTGGACGCCGGCGCCGGCCTGCTGTTCATCTCGCACGATCTGTCGGTGGTCAGGTTGATCGCCGACCGGCTGGTGGTGATGTACCGGGGCCGGGTTGTTGAGTCCGGCCCGACTGCACAGGTGTGGGCGGCGCCGGGTCACCCGTACACCCAGGCGCTGCTGGGCGCGATTCCGATTCCGGACGGTAAGGGGACACTGCCCGCAGCTCCCGCCGACGACGTCGACTACCCGCTGGAGCCGGTGCTGCACTGACCGCCGGGACGGCCGACCGACCGGACAGCAGGGCCCGGTTGTCGGATGTCTTCCCCGAAAACTGCGACAATGGATGCCGTGACATTGGATGAGGTGACAATTTCGAACGCAACGCTGACCCCGCAGATGGTGGTCAGCGATATGGACGGCACGCTGCTGGACGCGGCGGGCCGAGTGAGCCCGCGGAACGCCGCGGCGCTGCGCCGGGCGGAGGACGCCGGTGCTCGGGTGGTGATCGCCACGGGTAGGCCGGTGTGCTGGCTCGGCCCGGTGATCGACGCTGGCTTCACCGGCACCGCGGTCTGCATGAACGGCGCGGTGGTCTACGACATCGCCGCAGGCCAGATCGTGTCCAGTATCACGCTGCAGCCCACCGTCATGCAGGGATTCGTCACGGAACTGGACTACCTGGCATTGGACTACGCGCTCGCGGTGGAACGGGTCGGCATCACCGCGCAGGACTTCTGGGCCGAGGCGCGCTACGTGCACCCGTGGGACGACGGGGTGTATCACCGGGCGGAGCGGACCGAGTTGCTGTCCGGTCCGGCGGCCAAGCTGCTGGTGCGGTACGGGTCGGAATCCGCGTCGCTGCTGGACACCGCCAGAGGTGCTGCGGGTGACCAGGTGCAGGTCACCTACTCCTCCGATGACGGGCTGATCGAGGTGGCAGCGGCGGGTGTGACGAAGGGTGCGACGCTGGCAATGCTCGCGCAACAGTGGGGCATCGACGCCGCCGCGGTAGTGGCGTTCGGCGATATGCCCAACGATCTGGAGATGCTGGCCTGGGCCGGCATGTCGGTGGCGATGGCGAACGCCCACCCTGATGTCCTGGCGGTGGCCCGGGAAGTCGGTGGGCATCACGCCGAGGACGGCGTCGCCGCCGTGCTGGAGCGCTGGTTCTGACCGGCGGGCCGTCGTCGATGCGTCATGGAGTGTGACGATGCCGACCTGGGATGACGTGGTGGCGACCGGCTGTGCGTTGCCGGGCACGGAGGAGTCGACCGGCTATGGTCGGCTGTGCCTGCGGGTGTCTGGGAAAGTCTTCGCCAGCAACGGCAGTCACGTACCCGGATACATCGTGATTTGGTGCTCCGCGGAGGAAAAGGCGGCGCTGCTGTCCGATGGTGACCCCGCGTTCGCCACCGCTCCGCACTACGACGGCCACAACTCGATCCTGGTGGACCTGGCACGGGTCGAACGCGGGCAGCTCGACGAGCTGGTCACCGAGGCTTGGCGGCTCCGGGCGCCGAAACGAGTACGGGCGCAGGCCGACGGCGCTGAGTAGTAGCCGCTCGGCTCAGCGCCACCAGGTGTGAAACGGCGCCACTGGGGCGGCGCGCTTGTGCCGGGTCCCCAGGAACATCTTCTCGAGCTTGGCGGCCAACTCGGGCGTCACGGCCTTGCCCTCCAGGTAGTCGTCGATCTCGGTGTACGTCATGCCCAGCGATGCCTCATCCGGCATGCCGGGCCGGTCGTCCTCCAGATCGGCGGTCGGCACCTTTCGCCAGGTGCTCTCCGGCGCGCCCAACTCGCGCAACAGCGCCGCGCCCTGCCGCTTCGTCAGCCCGGACAGCGGAGTGATGTCCACCGCGCCGTCACCGAACTTGGTAAAGAATCCGGTGACGGCCTCGGCAGCGTGGTCGGTGCCGACCACCAGGTAGCCGAGTTCGCCGGCCACCGCGTATTGCAGCACCATCCGCTCGCGGGCCTTGATGTTGCCACGCACGAAGTCTCGTAGCGGGCTGCCGCCCAGCAGGTCGCGCATCGCAGCAGCGGCTTGCCGGGCGGTGGCGTCGGCGCCCGGCTGCACATCGGCGCGCAGTGACCTGTCCGGCCGAATGAACTCCAGCGCGATCTGCGCGTCATGCTCGTCTGCCTGTTCGCCGTAGGGCAGCCGCATTGCGACGAACTCAGCAGGCCGTCCCTCCTCGCGGAGCTCCTGCGCGGCCAGCTGGGTCAGCCGACCGGCCAGCGTGCTGTCCTGACCGCCGCTGATGCCCAGTACGAAGCCACCCGCCGACGTACCGGTCAGGTAGTCCTTCAGAAACTGCACCCGTCGCCGAACCTCCGCGGGCGGGTCGATCTGGGGACGAGCACCCAACTCGGAGATGATCTGCGCGCGAAGGGTCGTCACGGGCGCAACGATAGTGGAGCCCCGAAGCCGGTCCGACTCTCAACCGCCCATCAGCCGGCCGGCCACGACGGCGGCCCGCGACGGGCGTCCGGTCCGAGCCTCCGCGCGGTCGGCCGCGCTCATCACCGCGATCCCCGCGTTGACGCCGAGGAACCGAAGCGGCTCGACCTCCCAGCGGCGGGACCGGTGCCCCACCCAGGGCAGCCGGGCAAGGTCGGTGTCCGCACCGACAATCAGATCCGCCAGGGTTCGACCGGCCAGGTTGGTAGTGGCAACGCCGTCACCGACGTATCCGCCGGCCCAGGCCAGCCCGGTGCCGCGGTCAAGTCCCACGCCGGCGTGCCAGTCCCGCGGCGCGGCCACGGCGCCGCCCCAGGAGTGGGTGAATGCGACACCTCGCAGCGCCGGGAACAACTCGCTGACCGCGTGACGCAGCCGGGAAAAGACCCGATCGTTGCGGTCGTTCGCGGGCCCGATTGACGAGCCGAAGTGGTACGGAGCGCCGCGACCGCCGAACACGATCCGGCTGTCGGCGCTGCGCTGCCCGTAGCAGGTCACGTGGCCAAGATCGCCGAAGGTCGGCCGGTCGGTCAGGCCAACCGCGGCCAGCCGGTCCGGCGTCAGGGGCTCGGTGGCGACGATCAGCGAGTAGATCGGCAGCAGATCGCGACGGTGACCGGGCAGGTCGACGGTGAAAGCTTCGGTGGCGCGGACCACCACCTCCGCCCGAACGGTGCCGTGCGAAGTCAGCACTCGGTGCGGGCGGATGTCCTCGACCGCGGTGTGCTCGTACAGGCAGACGCCGCCGGCCTCGACCCGGTCGGCCAGCCCGCGGACCAGCGCCGCCGGGTTGACGGCCGCGCAATGCGGCGTGTACAGCGCACCGAGCGGGGCAGTCACGCCGGCGACCGAGCCGGCCTCGTCGGCGTCCAGCAGCCGCAGATCCTCATCACTGCCGCCCCAGGCGCGGGATTCCTCAACCTCGCGACGGGCCCGGTCCAGCTGCGCGAGGTTACGAGCAAAAGTGACGGTGCCCCCGTGGGCGGACCCGCAGTCGATGCCCTCCCGTTGCGCCGCGGAAAGCACCTGCGACACCGAGTCCTGCATGGCCCGGCGCATGGCCAGCGCAGCCGGTCGTCCGTGCTCACGAGCGATCCGGCTCCAGGAAGTCGGGAACAGCGCCGAGCACCAGCCGCCGTTGCGCCCGGACGCACCGAACCCGGCGATCTCTCGCTCCAGCACCACGATTCGCAAACTCGGGTCGGCCCGGTGCAGGTAGTACGCGGTCCACAGACCGGTGAAGCCGGCGCCGACGATCGCCACATCGGCGTCGGTGTCACCGGGCAGTTGGGGGCGGGGATCCAGCGGCCCCGGGTGCTGGTCCAGCCACAGGCTCACCCCGCGGTAGTCCGTCACGGTGGTGTCCCTCGATTCACGGGCGCTGAGCGGGAAGGTCGTGTCATCGCAGGGGCCGAACTCTCGAAATGTCTAGTGCACTCTTGTCTTGAATGTCTATACCGCTATTGACTACGGTGGTCAACGAGGAGAGCACCCGCAAGATGGTAAAGGAACTCCGTGACGCGGACTGGTCCGCTATCCGCAGCGACGGACGCCACACCGTATACGGCTGCTCCTGCGGCCGGCACCGGATCGCGGTTCCGGACAGCCACCGGATGCAGTCCGCCGGCCTGGTCCGCAAGATTCGGCAGGCCATCACAACCTGCGAGAAGAAGATGTGAGGGTCAGATGAAGACCTACGAGATCGCTGTCACTCGGGACGGCACATGGTGGATGGTGCACGTGCCTGCTATCGACGCACTCACCCAGACCAGGCATCTGGCCGAAGTCGAGGAAATGGCGCGCTCGCTGATCGCCATCACCCTCGAGGTGCCCTCGGACTGCTTCGCGCTCGACGTGCAGGTCACCATGCCGGCAGCGGCGCAGGTTCACCTTGATCGCGCTGCCCGGTTGCGGGAGCAGTCCGCTCGCGCTCAGGCCGAGGCCGCCGCCGAATCCCGCGCCGCGGCGCAGGCGCTTCACAGCACCGGCATGCCGCTGCGTGAGGTTGGCAGGGTTCTTGGTGTGTCCTACCAGCGCGCGCACCAACTGGTCACCTCGTCACGCTGACGGCGGCTTGGGCAAGCACAGCGCGGCCTCCTGCGACTTCGTCGCGACGGCCCTGCCTCGCTTCGGCCTCGCTCACGGTGCCTGATTGTTCGCTCGGCGCTCCGCTCGGTGGGCCTGCGACTTCGTCGCGACGGCCCTGCCTCGCTTCGGCCTCGCTCACACCAGCGCCCACGCCCTGGTCAGCACGTCGCGCAGCACCGACTCGATCTCGTCGAACTCGGCCTGGCCGCAGATCAGCGGGGGAGCCACCTGGATAACCGGGTCGCCGCGGTCGTCGGCCCGGCAGTACAGCCCGGCCTCGAACAGGGCTGCGGAGACGAACCCGCGCAGCACCTTCTCGCTCTCCGCGGCGCTGAACGACTCCTTGGTGGCCTTGTCCTTGACCAGCTCGATGCCGTAGAAGTACCCGTCACCCCGGACGTCACCGACGATCGGCAGGTCGAGCAGCTTCTCCAGGGTGGCCCGGAAGGCGTTCTCGTTGCGCAGCACGTTGCCGAGCAGGTCCTCCTTCTCGAACAGGTCCAGGTTCGCCAGCGCGACTGCGCAGGAGACCGGGTGCCCACCGAAGGTGTAGCCGTGGGCGAACACATTGTTCCCCTTGCCGAAGGGCTCGAACACCTTGTCGGAGATCAGCGCAGCGCCCAGCGGGGAGTAACCGGAGGTCAACCCCTTGGCCGAGGTGATGATGTCCGGCTGGTAGCCGAACTTCTGCGAACCGAACATGGTGCCGAGCCGGCCGTAGGCGCAGATCACCTCGTCGGAGACGAGCAGCACATCGTAGGTGTCGCAGATCTCCCGGACCCGGTCGAAGTAGCCGGGCGGCGGGGGGAAGCAGCCGCCGGCGTTCTGCACCGGCTCGACGAAGATTGCGGCGACAGTGTCCGGGCCCTCCATCAGGATGGCCTCTTCGAACCTGTTGGCGGCCCACTGGCCGAACGCCTTCTCATCGTCCGCGACAAACGCCGGTGCCCGGTAGAAGTTCGTATTGGGCACCCGGGAGGTGCCGGGAACCAGCGGCTCGAACGGCTGCTTGAACGGCGGCACCCCGGTGATGGACAGTGCCCCTGCTGTGGTGCCGTGGTAGGCGATGGCCCGGGAGATCACCTTGTACTTGCCGGGCTTGCCGATCAGCTTGAAGTACTGCTTGGCGACCTTCCATGCGGTCTCGACGGACTCGCCGCCGCCGGAGGAGAAGAACACCTTATTGATGTCGCCGGGGGCCAGCTCGGCCAGTCGGTCGGCCAGTTCGATGGCGGTCGGGTGGGCGTAGGACCAGATCGGGAAGTACGCCAGCTTGCGGGCCTGAGCGGCCGCAGCGTCGGCGAGTTCGGCCCGCCCGTGCCCGGCTTGCACCACGAACAGGCCGGACAGCGCGTCCAGGTATCGCTTGCCGTTGGTGTCCCAGATGTAGGCGCCCTCACCTCGTTCGATGGTCGGCACGGGATGGTCGTCGTAGGCGGACATCCGGGTGAAGTGCATCCACAAGTGGTCGGTGGCTTTGCTCATGTTCAGGCTCCGATGGCGAGACGATGGTCGGTGTTGGTTCTTACGTCGGTGTTGGTTCTTAGGTGTTGGTTCTTAGGTGTTGGTTCTTAGGTGTTGGTTCGGGCGATTGGTGACGCGGCTGTGTTGACCGGCCTGTGTTGACGGGCCTGGGGCTGACGGGCCTGGGGCTGCCGGGCTCAGGTCACCGGGTGCCCCAGGTGTAGGTCTGCTTTGCCAGCCTGAGGTAGACGAACGACTCGGTCGACCGCACTCCTTCGATGGTCCGGATCTGCTCGTTGAGCAGGTGCAGCAGATGGTCGTCGTCCTCGCAGACCACCTCGGCCAGGATGTCGAAGGACCCCGCGGTCACCACCACGTAGTCCACCTCGTCCATGTCCGAGATCGCTTTGACGATCGGGTCCAGGTTGCCCTCGGCCCTGATGCCGATCATCGCCTGTCGGGTGAAGCCGACCTGCAACGGGTCGGTGACGGCCACGATCTGCACCATCCCGGAGCGGATCAGCCGCTGCACTCGCTGGCGCACCGCTGCCTCGGACATGCCGACCGCGGCGCCGATGGCGGCGTAGGGTCGGCGGCCGTCCTGCTGCAGTTGCTCGATAATCGCCTTGGACGTCTCGTCCAGGTTGGGCGGGCTGGCTCGCGGGCTGCTTGCGGGCACCCCGGTCGGGGTCCGGCGGGAGTCGGGCATGCGCCCTATCATGGCGGTCTCCAGGCGTTGAATCAAGCGAATTCGATAGAGAATACCCGGATGCTCGCTAGAATCAGTTGATTCGCTAGCGTCATACGACGGATCAGGTGACTGCTCACTCGCGTTGGTACGTTACGGTCCGAGCACGCTGAGCCTCGATTGTGCCCCGGCTGCTCTTCGAAGTCGGCCAGATCCCAACATTTTCGTTGCGATCTGATCGATACACGACGGAATCCCTTGCCTTCCTTGCCATGGAAGTGTCAGGATCGCCGCGGATCGTCATTACAACCCCCCGGAGGACCGATGTCCGAGCACGACCAGACCATCCCACCGGCGCTGCTCGGGTCGACCGGGCTGAGCCGACGGAGGCTCTTGCACGGCGCGGGTCTGGCGGGAGCGGCCGCGCTGCTGGCGGCCTGCGGGGTGAAGGGGACCGACGCGGGCAAGGCTCCAGCCACCTCAGCGGCCTCGGCCACCTCCCCAGCTCAGTCCAGCACCGGAGCCGGTGGCTCAAGCGCGGCGCCGGCATCGTCGGCCGGTTCGGCGTCGGGATCGTCGGCGCCCGGGACTTCGGCGCCTGGAACCTCAGCTCCGGCATCATCTACGAACGCGGCTCCGCAGGTCCCCGACCTGTCCGACACGGACAAGACGGTGAACTGGTCGAGCTGGCCGGAGTACCTGGACATCGACCCGAAGAACCCCAACGACCACCCGTCGCTGGATGAGTTCAAGAAGCAGACCGGCATCACGGCGACCTACACCGAGGACGTCAACGACAACGACCAGTACTTCGCCAAGATCCAACCGCTGCTGGCCGCCGGCCGGGCAATCTCCGCGGACGTATTCGTGGTCACCGACTGGATGGTCGCCAAGCTACTGCGGCTGGGCTACCTGCAGGAGATCGACTACTCGAATATCCCCAACTTCAAGAATCTGAACCCCGACCTGCTGAACATCTCCTACGACCCCGGCCGCAAGCGCTCCATCACCTGGCAGTCCGGTCTGACGGGCATCGCCTACAACCCGAAGGCGACCGGCGGCAACGAGATCAAGACGATCGACCAGTTGCTAACCGACCCGTCGCTGAAGGGCAAGGTGACGCTCCTGACGGAGATGCGCGACACCGTGGGCCTGACCATGCAGGACATGGGCGCCGACCCGAGCAAGTTCACCGACGGCGAGTTCGACGCAGCCATCGCCAAGCTGCAGAAGGCGGTGGACGCCAAGCAGATTCGGCAGTTCACCGGCAACGATTACGGCCAGGGCCTGGTCTCCGGCGACATCGCCGCTGCGATGGCCTGGACCGGTGACGTTGTCCAGTTGCAGGCCGACAACCCGGAGCTGAAGTACGTGCTGCCGGACAAGGGCTGCATGCTCTGGAGTGATAACTTCGTCATTCCGAACGGCACTCCGCACAAGAAGAACGCCGAGCTGTTGATCAACTTCTACTACGACCCGAAGATCGCCGCCGAGGTCGCCGATTACGTTAACTACATCAGCCCGGTGGTCGGCGCCAAGAAGGAACTGATCGCGAACGACCCCGGCGTCGCGAACAACCCGCTGATCTTTCCGCCGGACGACGTGATGTCGCGGGCCAGGGTCTTCATGGGGCTGAACGAGGATCAGGAGACCCGGTACAACGCGGCCTTCGCCAAACTCATGGGCTCATGACCGCCACCGCAACTCTGCAGTCGGACAGTACCGAGCTGGGCACCGGCCTGGAAATCCGGGGACTGACCAAGCGTTTCGGCTCGTTCACCGCGGTCGACTCGATCGACCTGTCGGTGCCGGAGGGCTCCTTCTTTGCGCTGCTCGGCCCGTCCGGCTGCGGCAAGACCACCACGTTGCGGATGGTGGCGGGGCTGGACGATCCCACCGCAGGGGCGATCTACATCTCCGGGTCTGACGTCTCCCGCCGGCGGCCCTATCAGCGTCCAGTCAATACCGTCTTCCAGAACTACGCGCTGTTCCCGCACCTGACCGTGTTCGAGAACGTCGCGTTCGGGCTGCGCCGGCGCGGAGTGAAGAACGTCCGACCGCAGGTGATGGAGATGCTCGAACTGGTCGAGCTGGCGCACCTGGGCGATCGCAAACCGACCCAGCTGTCCGGCGGACAGCAGCAGCGGATCGCGGTGATCAGGGCGCTGGTCAACCGGCCGAAGGTGCTGTTGCTGGACGAGCCGCTGGGTGCGCTGGACCTGAAGCTCCGTCGGCAGATGCAGCTGGAACTGAAGCGGATCCAGACCGAGGTAGGGATCACCTTCATCCACGTCACCCACGATCAGGAGGAGGCCATGACGATGGCCGACACCATCGCGGTGATGAACTCCGGTCACATCGAGCAGCTGGGCGCCCCGGTCGACCTGTACGAGAACCCGGTGAGCGTGTTCGTAGCGAACTTTCTGGGCCAGTCCAACCTGTTGCGGGCCACCGTGTCCGGCCGGGACGGCGACACCTTGCTGCTGGATTCCGCGGCCGGTCGGATGACCATGCCGGCGGCCAGGTCCACGGCCAGCGGTCCTGACTGCCTGGTGGGGGTGCGGCCGGAGAAGATTCACCTGGGCACCGAAGATGCGGCGGCGCACCGCAATCAACTGGCCGGGACGGTGGTGGACGCCTCCTTCATCGGGGTGTCCACCCAGTACCTGGTGCGGATCGCCGACGACACCACCTTGACTGTGTTCAGCCAGAACTCCGGGACCGCGCTGCTGCCGACAGGCTCGCCGGTGGTGCTGCACTGGGATCCGGCGCACACCTTCGCGCTGGATGGAGCGCAGGACCTGAACGCGGGCCTCGGCGACTCGGAAGCCGAGTAGCCGTGAGCATCGCTGCCGCACTGCCCAGCAGCTCCGCCTCGCCGGGTGGATCGGCGCCGGCGGGTGGATCGCCGCCGGCAGGCCCGCGTCGCGGGAGGCTCACCCCGTACTTCCTGCTGCTGCCTGCCGGGCTGGCGCTGCTGATCTTCTACGTGCTGCCCACGCTGACCCTGGCCTCTACCTCGCTGCAGGAGGGCTCGCTGGAGCAGGGCTACACGCTGACCTGGCGCTGGGCCACCTACGGCGAGGTGCTGTCGCAGTACTGGCCACAGTTCCTGCGCTCCTTCGGGTATGCGGCGGTGGCCACCGTGCTGGCGCTGCTGATCGCCTACCCGTTGGCCTACACCATCGCGGTCAAGGCCGGGCGATGGCGCACGCTGATGCTGGCGCTGGTGATCGCACCGTTCTTCACCTCCTTCCTGATCCGCACGCTGGCCTGGCGGCAGATCCTGGCCGACGAGGGCCCGGTCGTCGACTTCATGAAATGGTCGGGGCTGATGAAGGTCACCGACTTTCTGGGAATGACGGAAGGTCGGGTGCTGGCCACTGGCCTTGCCGTCATTCTGGGTCTGACCTACAACTTCCTGCCGTTCATGACGCTGCCGCTGTACAACTCGCTGGAGAAGATCGATCGTGGCCTGGTGCAGGCCTCCGGCGACCTGTACGCCAATTCCTGGACCAGCTTCTGGAAGGTGACCTGGCCGCTGTCGCTGCCCGGTGTGGTCGGCGGGACCCTGCTGACGTTCATCCCGGCCGCCGGGGACTACGTCAACCAGCGCTTCCTCGGCACCATCTCGAACACCATGGCGGGCAACGCCATCGACAGCCTGTTCCTGACCCAGCGGCAGTACCCGTCGGCGGCGGCGCTATCGCTGGTGCTGATGGTCGCGATCATCGTGCTGGTGTCCATCTACGTGAAGCGATCCGGCACCGAGGAGCTGGTCTGATGACGGCCACCGCGCCGACCCGACCGGCTGCTGCGACGCCCTACACCTCGGCCGCGCCGCGTCGTGGGAGTAGCGGCCGGTGGATCCGCGAGCACTTCGTCACGTTCTTCGGCGTTCTCGCCCTGGTGTACTTGTTCATCCCGATCTTCGTGGTGGTGCTGTTCTCCTTCAACGACCCGACCGGCCGGTACAACTACACCTGGGTTCGGTTCTCCGCCAAGGCGTGGCTGGACCCGTGCGGAGCATCCGGGATCTGCGACTCGCTGGCGATCAGCCTGAAGATCGGGCTGTTCGCCACCGTCGCGGCGACCATCCTCGGCACCCTCGCCGCGTTCGGCATGGCCCGCCATCGGTTCCGCGGCCGGGCCGTCGCGAACCTGCTGATCTTCCTGCCGATGGCCACTCCCGAGGTGGTTGCCGGGTCCTCGCTGCTGACGTTGTTCATCAACCTCGGCATGCCGCTGGGCCAGTTGACCATCTTCATCGCGCACGTGATGTTCTGCATCAGCTTCGTCGTCGTCACCGTCAAGGCCAGGCTGGCCGGCATGGACCCGCGGCTGGAGCAGGCGGCGATGGACCTGTACGCCAACCGCACCCAGACGTTCCTGAAGGTGACGTTGCCGCTGGTGGCGCCGGGCATCGTGTCGGCGGCGTTGCTGTCCTTCTCGCTGTCCTTCGACGACTTCATCATCACCAACTTCAATGCCGGCCAGACCGTGACCTTCCCGATGTACGTGTGGGGGGCCTACCAACGGGCGCTGCCGGTGCAGATCAACGTGATCGGCACGGCCATGCTGTTGGTCTCGCTGGTACTGGTCGGCACCGGCCGGCTGATCTCCCGGCTGCGAGCGCGGTGATCTGCGGGTGCCACGCATTCCCGAGGTCCGTCCCGGCGCAGGCGCCGAACGGGCGGCCCGCCGCCGCGCCGCGCGGGCCGCACTGGCCGATGCCGAGCCGCTGTGCTGGTGGCTGGATGATGCCGACGCGCCCGACCCGCACCCAGCGCTGAGCGGCCCGGTCCGCACCGACCTTGCGGTGGTCGGCGGCGGCTACTCCGGGCTCTGGACGGCGCTGCTGGCCAAGCAGGCCGATCCGGCCCGCGAGGTGGTGCTGCTGGAGGGCAACACCATCGGCTGGGCAGCCTCCGGCCGGAACGGCGGATTCTGCTCCGCTTCGCTGACCCACGGCCAGGCTAACGGGATGGACTGGTACCCCCGCGACATGCCCCGGCTGGAGCGGCTCGGCCGGGACAACCTGGCGGGAATCGTTGCCACCGTTGACGACTTCGCGATTGACTGCAAGCTGAAGAAGACCGGCGAGATGCGAGTGGCCACCCAGGAGTACCAGCTCGAGGACATCGCCGCCGACCACCAGCGGATGCTCGATTTCGGCGACGACGCTGTGCTACTGGACGGCCTGGCGACCCGCGCGCAGTTGAACTCGCCGACGTATCTGGGCGCGGTGTGGGGCAAGGACAAGACGGTGCTGGTCGACCCGGCCCGGCTGGCCTGGGGCCTGGCGGCAGCCTGCGCATCGCTGGGCGTGCGCATGTACGAGCATTCCCACGTCCAGTCGATGGGCCGGGACGGCCGCGCGATTGTGCTGACCACTCCGCACGGTCAGGTCAGGGCCGACCGGGTGGCGTTGGGCACCAACGCGTTCCCGTCGCTGCTGCGCCGGGTGCGGCCGTACGTCATCCCGGTTTACGACTATGCGATGGCCACCGAACCGCTGTCGCGGGCGCAGCTTCGGTCCATCGGCTGGGACAACCGGCAGGGCGTCGGGGATGCCGGAAACCAGTTCCACTACTACCGAATGACCGACGAGAACTGCATCATCTGGGGCGGCTACGACGCGATCTACCACTACGGCAACCGGATCGACCCCGACTTCGATCAGCGGCCGGAGACTCACGCCCGGCTGGCCGAGCACTTCTTCCAGACGTTCCCGCAGCTGGCCGGGCTGCGGTTCACCCACACCTGGGGCGGGGTGATCGACACCTGCTCGCGATTCTTCCCGTTCTTCGGATCCGCCTACGGCGGGCAGGTGGCGCACGCCACCGGCTACACCGGACTCGGGGTCGGGGCCACCCGGTTCGGTGCCCAGGTGATGCTGGACCTGCTCTCCGGCAACGACACCGAGCTGACCGCACTGAAGACGATCAGGGCCAAGCCGGTGCCGTTCCCGCCCGAGCCGCTGCGGTCCGCGGTGGTGAACATGACCCGCTGGTCGGTGGCGCGGGCCGATGCCAACCAGGGCAAGCGGAACCTCTGGCTGCGCACGCTGGACCGGTTCGGGCTGGGATTCGACTCCTGACGACCGCTGCGCAAGGTCAACCGGTGCCGCGGTCGGCGATGCGGCAGATGCCCGGCGCGGCGACCTGACGGCTGGGCGGTGACGGCTATAGCCGCTGGTACGGGGCGCTGGGCGACGGGTGCTGTCGGCACTCGACGCGGTTCGACGCTAGGCACGCGAAGAGGGCAGGATCGAAGACAGGGGCAGTATCCGGGCGTGATCGCGTCCGGGTCACCACCCGAAGCACCACCGGGTAACCACGCGGCGCGCCTGCGCCGCAGAACCGACAGGAAGAGTTGACCACCATGGCGCGCTACGGCGTGATGTTCGGACCCGACGTGACGTTCACCGGGGTGCCGCGCTGCGACCTGAGTGATCCGGCCAGCTACGCAGACAGCAAGGCCGTCATCATCGGCGCGCCGTACGACTCCGGGACCTCCTACCGGTCCGGCGCACGGTTCGGCCCCGGCGCCATCCGGTCCTGTGACTACTCCCGGCACGTCGGCTCGCGCCCGCACATGGCGTTGCGGGTGGACCCGTTGGTCGACCTGGGGGTCAAGGATGCCGGCGACGTGGAGATGCCGCCCGGCGAGACCCAGCGGGCGCTGCGCTACCTGACCGACGCGGTCCGCGGCGTGGTGTCCCGCGGCGTCATCCCGGTGGTGCTGGGCGGCGACCACACGGTCGCCATGGCGGATGTGACCGCGCTGGCCGAACACTACGGGTACGGGCGCATCGCGGTGATCCACTTCGACGCGCACGCCGACACCGGGGACATCGCGTTCGGCTCGCTGTACGGGCACGGACAGCCGATGCGCCGGCTGATCGAGTCCGGGGCCGCCCGAGGTTCGAAGTTCCTGCAGATGGGGCTGCGCGGCTACTGGCCGGGCCCGAAGGTGCTGGCCTGGATGGCCGAGCAGGGCATGCGGTCCTACGAGATGGCCGAGATCCAGCGCCGCGGGCTGGACGACGCGCTGTCCGAGGCGTTCGAGATTGCCACCGACGACACCGACGGGGTGTTCTTGTCGGTGGACATCGACGTGGTCGACCCCGGTACCGCGCCCGGCACCGGTACGCCGGAGCCCGGCGGGTTGACCGGCCGCCAGCTGCTGGACGCGGTTCGCCGGATCGGCCGCGAGGTGCCGCTGGTCGGCATGGAGGTCGTCGAGGTCGCACCCGCTTACGACACTTCCGACGTGACAGCGCTACTGGCCAACCGGGTGGTGTTGGAGACGCTGTCCGGGGTGGCCCGGCGGCAGGCCGACCAGGCCGCCGGCACCGTGTGGGACGAGTCCAAGCCGGTGCTCGCCGAGCGGATCGAGGTGCGCGGCGGCGCGTCCTCGGGCAAGCTACGAATTCTGCTGGTCGGTTCCGGCGGGGTCGGATCCGCGATCGCGGTGACCGCGGCTCGCCGCGAGTACGTGGAGGCGATGGTCGTCGCGGACTACGACGGGGAGAAGGCCAGCCGGACGGTGCAGGCATTGGGCGACGGCCGCTTCGTCGCCGCGCAGGTCGATGCTACCGATGAGCAGGCAGTGACCGGGCTGCTGCAGCGCTACCGCTGCGACCTGCTGCTCAACGCCACCGACCCGCGGTTCGTGATGCCGCTGTTCCGAGCCGCGCTGGCGGCCGGAGTGCACTACCTGGACATGGCGATGTCGCTGTCCGCGCCGCACGAGACGGACCCGTACAACATCCCCGGCGTCAAGCTCGGCGACGAGCAGTTCGAGATGGCCGCGCAGTGGCAGGACGCCGGCAAGCTGGCGCTGGTCGGCATGGGCGTCGAGCCCGGCCTGTCCGACGTGTTCGCTCGGCATGCGGCCGACAAACTGTTCAGCCGGATCGACGAGATCGGGGTGCGCGACGGCGGGAACCTGGAGGTGGAGGGCTATGCGTTCGCGCCCACCTTCTCGGTCTGGACCACCATCGAGGAGTGCCTGAATCCGCCGGTGATCTACCAGGCCGACCGCGGTTGGTACACCACCGAGCCGTTCTCCGAGCCCGAGGTCTTCGAGTTCCCCGAGGGCATCGGGCCGGTCGAGTGCGTGAACGTGGAGCACGAGGAGGTGCTGCTGATCCCTCGCTGGGTGGACGCAGGGCGGGTGACCTTCAAGTACGGGCTCGGCGAGGAGTTCATCGAGATGCTCAAGCTGCAGCACAAGCTGGGGATCGACGCGGTGGCCGACATCCAGGTCGGTGACGTCCGGGTCTCCCCGCGCGATGTGCTGGCCGCGCTGCTGCCGGACCCTGCAACGCTGGGTGATTCGATGCACGGCAAGACCTGCGCCGGTACCTGGGTCCGTGGCCTGGGCAAGGACGGCCAGCCGCGGGAGGTGTACCTGTATCACGTGGTGGACAACGATTGGTCGATGCGCGAGTACCACTCGCAGGCGGTGGTCTGGCAGACCGCAGTGTGCCCGGTGGTGGCGATGGAGCTGATCGCGAAGGGGACCTGGTCGGGCGTTGGCGTGCTCGGGCCGGAGGCCTTCGACGCCCAGCCCTTCCTGGATCTGCTGACCGAATACGGCTCCCCCTGGGGTCTCCGCGAGCAAAGCACCTGATCTCTCCGCGAGCGGTGGGGCTTTGGCGCTCTGTCAGGTTGGACCTCGCCAGCTGGGCATGGGCCTGCGAAGCGTTGCCTGACCGTCGTTTCCCGTCCCGTGAGCCGCCCTGTCCGGGACACGACCACCGGGCGGGTCTTGCGGGCAACGCTCGCGGGCGAATCATCGCTGACCTGCGGCGTTCCCGTAGCTGATTCCGTTTGCGGCGGTAGGAGTCCGCCGACTCTCAGACCACGGAATCGGTTGACGCGCTGGCGGGGGAGATCCTGCTGACGGGTGCCCGGGCCGCAGCCACGCCGAGTTGTGCTGGGAGGTGCACGTGTGGATGAGCACTGCCGTGACCCACATCGGGAGCCTTGCGAGCGAGGTCGTCGCGCGAATCGGGTGGCACTGGTCGGCCGGGCTAGGAGCGCGGTTGGATGCCCGCTGAACCCACGCCTGTTGCTCGTGTGGCTGGGCGGCGGAGCAGCACGTCTGAACCGGAGGCGTTCGGATCCTCAGATCGCCCGCATCCGGTTGTTGCGGGCGTTGTGTTCGACCTCGGCCAGGCCGAGCGCCTCGAGCATCGGCGGCAGGTAGTTGCCAAACCGGCCGCCTGGGCGGTCGGTGATGCGGCGCGCCAGGTCGTCAGGCGCAAACCGGGGCACCCGAGGCGAGGATCCTCGGCGTCGTCGCGCGAGCGGCCCTTGGCGGAGTTAGATGGCCTCAGGGCACATCGACCCCACGCAGAGCACAGGAGTCGGGATGGGCAACAACCCGCGCGTCGAAGAGTCTTATGACCTGAGTCCTGGTCACACAGTGATGCTTGGCGTCGATTTCCAGCAGGGATTCGGTGAGGGTGCTTGGGAGCACACCCCCGGCGCGCCCGCGGCAGTGTCGAACTTCAGTAGGGCTGCGGCGAGCTGGCGCGGCGCTGGGGGTCGTGTGGTCATGTGCCGGGAGATCTACTACCCGAGTGACTTTCCGGGACCCGACGGTCAGCCGATCGCGGAGGTCGTCGCGCACCATCCGCTGATGTCGGGGCGCGACAACGCCGAGTTCTATCCCGGTCTGGTCGAGCCAGAAGACATGGTGATCCGCAAGACAGGGTTCTCCGCGGTCGCGGCCGGCAATCTGCTCGAGATCCTCGCCGAGCACGGGTGGGACACCGTGATCATGGGCGGGCTGACAACCCCGATCTGCGTCGGCACTACCTCCGACGGACTGAGCATGGCCGGTATCAAGGTGGTCATCCTCGAGGACGCGTGTGCCTCGCAGCCCTTCGACGGGTTCTCGGCCCACGACGCGCACGCGTTCGCGATTGCTCGTTTCCGTTACCAGTTCGGCCAGACGATGACGACGGAGCAGTTCTGCCAGTTCTCCAAAGGATTGCCCTCGGCCCCGTCTTGATCGCCACATCGCCTGGCGGGACCAGTCGAGCGAGGTAAAGCCGCGAGCTGGGCCACGTTGAGCGGCAGCGGAAACCTTAGCCGACACCCGCACACCCGCCTCACTCACCGAGTTCTCCATCATCGTCACATCAGCCACAGGTGTACCATCCTCCTCGGGGGTTACACCCTTGAATTTGCAGTCCCCAATAGCGCTGCCCTGTTCGCGGCGGTGGGCGTCTTCTGCCAGCTGAGCGGTGCGGTGGCTACACGCTCGGCAGCAGTTCGAGGATGGCGGTGCGTGGTGTGCCGATCAGTCCGGGTGAACTTTCGGGAGATGACCACACCTGGGTTCTGA
>CAJDUM010000071.1_pt1 | contig 27481 bp, 25 predicted proteins | sample 7390781 | NCBI WGS metagenome assembly CAJDUM01 (sample SAMEA7055661, study PRJEB34461) | soil metagenome | biome: terrestrial ecosystem; feature: Peninsula; material: soil | place: Antarctica | collected 2016 | reverse complement strand
CCGTGTGCAGCGCCGGAACAGGGCGACGACAGACGGTCAGTCGGAGGGCTGTCGGTAGCGCAGCTGTCGTCGTCGCAGCCCGCACCACCGCGGAACGAAAATAACCGAAAAGCAACCGCCGAGGCGGGAGCCGGAACGCGCTGCTGTTCAGAAGGTGTCGGCCAGTACTCCGGTCAGTGGTGGTGAATCCGTCGGCGGGTGCTGTCTACACCTGCTGGATCAGGCCTCGTCGGTGTTTCGTGACAGGGCGCTCCTGGCGTTGGCGAACAGTTGGGCGCCGACCGCCCGCAGGGAGTTGCCGATCACCGCACGCTCGGCGGGGTCGCCCTTCAGGAGCGTGGCCAGGAAGCCCTTGGCCTCGTCGAAGGAGATGTGAGCGGGAAGCGGCGGCACGTTCGGGTCGGTGTGCACGTCCAAGACGACGGGCCGGTCGGCGGAGAACGCCGCATCCCACGCGCCCGCTACCTGGTCCGGCTTGTCGACCTTGATCCCGCGAAGGCCGAGCACCTCCGCGTACGCCGCATAGTCCATGTCCTCGACCAACTGGGAGGTGTCCCAGCGGGGGTCCCCGACCTCGCGCATCTCCCACGACACCTGTGTCAGGTCCCCGTTGTGCAGCACCAGCACAATGAAACGTGGGTCCTCCCACGTCTTCCAGTGACGCTTGACGGTGATCAGCTCATTCATCCCGAGCATCTGGAAGGCACCGTCACCGATCGTGCAGACCACCGGACGGTCGGGGTGGGCGAACTTCGCCGCGACGGCGTACGGCATGGACGCCAGCATCGAGGCGAGCATCCCGGACAGGTTCCCGCTCATGTTGCGGCCCAGTTTGATGTGGTGGCCGTACCAGTCGGCGGTGGATCCCGCATCGGCGGTGACGATGGTCATCGCCTCCCGCTCGGTGACCTCGTTCCAGGTCTTCATCCCCTCGATGGCCTGCTCCTGCCACGAGCGGTCCTGCTGCCGCTCTAGAAGTGGCAGCAGCGCCGCGAGCGTCGTCTTGGCATCCCCGGCGAGGTTTACCTCCATCGGGTAGCGCAGGCTCAGGTGCCGGTGTGACAGGTCGATCTGCACGCCCCGAGCCTGCCCCGTCTTGGGCAGGAATTCGGCATAGGGGTAATTGGTACCGACCATCAAAAGGGTGTCGCAGTCCTGCATCATGTCGTAGCTCGGCTTGGATCCCAGCAGCCCCAGTTGTTGGGTGTGATACGGCACATCGCCAGGGACCACGTCCTTGCCCAGCAGCGCGGTGATGACACCCGCGCCGAGTCGGTCGGCGACCGCGAGGACTTCATCGGTCGCGCCGCGTGCCCCCTCGCCGACCATCATGGCAACCTTGCTGCCCGCGTTGAGAACCTCAGCCGCCCGGCGCAGCTCAGCATCAGGGGGTGTCAGGTCAGTGGAAGCGTGCCCCACCCCGGTACGAGACACCCAGTGCTCCACCGTCGGCTCGGCCATGTCCATGTCTTGAATGTCGGCGGGCAGTATCACCACGGTCGGACACCGCTGCGCACGCGCGATCCGCACCGCCCGGTCCAGGACCATCTGGGCTTGCATCGGGGTGGTCACTGTCTGCACGTAGCCGACGACGTCGGCGAAGACACGCTCGAGGTTCATCTCCTGCTGCGCGTGACTGCCCAGCGCGACCCTACCCTGTTGCCCGACGATCGCCACCACCGGCTGGCTGTCCATCTTGGCGTCGTACAGGCCGGTGAGCAGGTGCGTGGCGCCCGGGCCGGAGGTGGCGATACACACCCCAACGTCGCCGGTGAACTTCGCGTGGGCGCAGGCCATGAACGCTGCGATCTCCTCATGCGTGGGCCGGATGTAGCGAAAGTCCTTGCCGTCGGACTCGGCGCGTTCCAGCGCTCCATCGAACCCACCAATGCCGTCACCGGGGAAACCATAGAACTGGTGCAGGTCCCACTCGATCAGCCGGTCGATCAGGAAATCGCTGACGGTACTGCTCATCTGCTTCGTCCCATCTGCTGGTAGTCGGGCGTCGGCTCGCACACAGGTCCCGCCTGCCGACCTCTCGCACCCGCCGGGGCCGGTGAGGTGCTCGGCCGGACCGGCCCGGTCGGATGACAGCGGAGCCCACTGTTGAGTAAAAGCTGTGAGTACAGATTGTTGAGCACCCGATGAATACCCCCGGCTGCGTTGGCACAAACGGCGCGCTGACACAAACGGTTCGCACCCAGGTCGTGCAGCGACCTCAGGCGCCGCTCTCCCTGTGGTCAGGCCCTGTGATTGGGCAGCGGAGTGGTGAGAACCGCTTCCAGGCCGGTCAATCGCAGCAACCGCACCATCATGTAGTTCAGGCCGGTCAAGGTCAGCCCACCGCCGGCGGCGGCGAGCCGATGACGCGCGGCGAGTAGGGCTTCCAGTCCCGAACAGCTGCAAAATGTCAGTCCCGACACGTCCAGCACCAGCTCGGGCCGGCCGACGGACAATTGCCCGTCAAGCGCATCGGACAGGACGTCGACGACTGCCAGGTCCAACTCCCCGGCGACCCGGACCGACACGGCAGTGGCATCAATCGGCAGCACGGCCACGACGAGGACGGCTCGGCTCACCTCAGCCTGTGAGGGCGAATGCACAGTGACCAGCCCGCCGTCGGTGCGGACCACTGCGGTGACGGTCTCAACCGGATCGTCCTTGTCCAGCCACAGGTCTGCCGCGGCGGCAGTCGGCCACTGGATCGACGGGATCGGATCGTCGATGGGCCCGAGCGGACAATCAGCGCTGGCGATGTTCAGGGCGTTTCCCACCGGTACCTCCTGATCAGCGTCCATCGTGCCAATACTCGATACGCCGTTGGTCGGGTGTGAAGCCGTGTTGGACTCCCCAGAGCACGGCCTGGGTCCGGCTGGTCACGCCGATCTTGCGGTAGAGCGTTCGGATGTAGGACTTGACAGTGTTCCCACTCAGCCGGGCCACCACACACACCTCGGCGTTGCTCTTGCCCTGGGTGATCAGCGCCAGGATCTCCGACTCCCGATCGGACAGCCCCTCACCCCGTCCGGGCCAGTTGAGTCCGTGAGTGCTGCGGACACGTCCCGGGGGGTCGCTGATCACCACTTGTCCGGCATGCACTGCTTCGAGGGACTCGACCAGTTCGCGCGCCGGCAGCGCTTTGGACAGGTAGCCATGGGCGCCGATAGCGCGGGCGCAGGCGATCAGGTCGGGGTGGAAGTTCCAGGTATAGACGACGACCCTCCGGGCCCGCGGATTGTTCAGCAATACGCCGATCTCGTCCCGATCCGCTTCCGGTTGGGCGAAGGAGTCGTACAACACGATGTCCACCGGGTCATGGACCGGCATGTTGGCGTCGATCTCGGCGACGGTGACCCGGTCGGAGAACTGGCTGAGGATGTGCGCAACGCCCAGGAGGACGACGTCGTAGTCGTCCACCAGGGCGACGGTTATCGGCTGGTGCAGTTTCGGGGTCATCGACGTCACGGTAACCATCCTTAGGGCGGTGTCGGTACACCCCTAGGGGTGGAAATCTCATCGTGGTGGCACCGGCTCAACTCGATGATTGGATCTGGTTGGCAGCGGGTAACACAGAAGCGAGTAAGACAGAGACAGAAGTGAGCCGGGTGGCCACCTCCCGATCGAGCGAATGACCAAGTGCGCGACTCCGCGGTGGCGACTGGCACTGGACAATCCAAGACCGGAGTGGTTTCGATGAGCAAAAGCGTGGTAGAGCGGGAGCTCGTCAACATCACTCACGGTCGATTCGAGCGCGCGTTGTCCGGTCTGACGGCGGTGGCGGCGGTGATCACCACCGCGGAGATCACCATCGAGCACTACAAGGCCAGCTTCGGGAACAAGTGGATGTGGTCTCCGGTGCTGCTGACGCCACCGCTGGTGGCCGCTGGGATCGGCGGAGTGTTCAGCCGCAGGTGGGCCAAGACGGCGCTACCGATCACGGCTGCGCTGTATGCCGCCGACGGTCTGGCCGGTGAGTACTTCCATGCTAGGGGGGTGGCGCGCAAGCCAGGTGGTTGGAAGTTGGCCAGCTACAACGTGCCGATGGGACCGCCGATCGCCGCGCCTGGGTTGATGGCGATCGTCGGTGGGATGGGTGTGCTGGCCGCGATCCTGCGTCGCGAGAAGTAAGGGAAACTGCGATGCCAGACTTTCGTGACCCACAGCACCTGCCGAACCTGAGGCCGGATCGGCAACCGCTGCGTCCGGACTGGCTGCCCCGCCAGCAGCACGGCACCACGCCGCAGATGATCGGTCGATACCCCGACTACGACGTCATGGATTCCGTGGACTCCTGGGATCACGCCACCCGCCGGGTGGTATTGGCCCGCCTGGATGAACCGGGGTCGCTGCGGTTCTTCACCGCTGAGCAGGAGCCGACGCTCCGAGCGTTCTGCGACACAGTGATGGCCCAGGACCGTGAGCCCCGGGTACCGGTGGCCGAATTCGTCGACGACAAGCTGGCCTCCGGTCAGCTGGACGGCTACCAGTATGCGGACATGCCCGACGACCGGGAAACCTGGCTGCTGGTCCTGTCCGGCCTGGATGAGGCCGCCCGATCACGCTACGGGAAGCAGAGTTTCGCAGACGCCGATGTCGCGGGCAGGGAGGCAATCGTCGACGACCTGGCGCACCACCGGCTGTCCGGCCGCGTCTGGGATCAGTTGAATGTTTCCCGTGCCTGGTCGGTATGCATGCGCTCGATCCTGTCAGGGTTCTACTCCCACCCCTGGGCTTGGAATGAGATCGGATTCGGCGGGCCCGCCTATCCGCGTGGGTTCATGCGGCTGGGGCCGCTCAGCTCCACCGAGCCGTTCGAGCGCCACGGCGGCACCAGCGAGGATCCGGTCCAAGCGGTGAAGAAGGGGAACCTCTGATGGGCGACCTGCTTCGCGGCCTGCTCAAGGGCGCCGTCGGCCCGGCCGAGAATGACTCTCGGTTCCTGCTGGATGTCCATTCCCGGCAGCTGCCCGGTGAGGACACCATGCGCCGCTATCGCAGCAGCGACGAGGTGGATCTGGTGATCGTCGGCGCGGGCGCCGGCGGATCAGTGCTGGCCCAGCGACTGGCACGGCACGGCTGGAAGATCGTGATCCTGGAGGCCGGCCCGTTCTGGCATCCGGACGAAGATTGGGTGTCCGACGAGGCAGGCTCGCACCAGCTGTACTGGACGCAAAAGCGAATCATCGGCGGTGCCGACCCGATCGAGTTGGGCAAGAACAACTCCGGCCGCGGGGTTGGTGGCTCGATGGTGCACTACGCCGGGTACACCCCGCGCTTTCACCCGTCCGACATGTCAACCTTCAGCTTGGATGGGGTGGGCGCGGATTGGCCGATCGACTACGAGGACTTGCGTCCGCACTACGAGCGAGTCGAGCGCGAATTGCCGGTGGCCGGGCAGAATTGGCCCTGGGGGTACCCGCATCGCTACCCGTTCTCGCCGCACCCGATCTCCGGGGCGGCCGCCAAGCTGTGGGAGGGGGCGCTGAATCTCGGGATCGAGATGCGCGTCGGTCCGGTCGGTATCGTCAACGGCACGTTCGGCAACCGGCCGCACTGCATCTACCGCGGCTACTGCCTGCAGGGCTGCAAGGTGAACGCCAAGGCCAGCCCATATGTCACGCACCTGCCGGATGCGCTGGACCACGGGGTGGAGATCCGGGCGAACTGCATGGTGTCCCGGATCGCGCTTGACGAGCAGACCGGGCGCGCGACGGGTGTGGTCTACCACGACGAGGTCGGGGGGACCGAGAAGCTCCAGCGAGCACGGTTTGTCGCCGTCGCCGGCTATTCGATCGAGACTCCGCGGCTGCTGCTGAATTCGACGTCGATGCTATTCCCGCACGGGCTGTGCAACAACGAGGATCAGGTAGGCCGGTACGTGATGGTGCAGGGCGCCAGCCAGACCGCGGGCCGGTTCGGCGAGGAGTTGCGCATGTACAAGGCCCCGCCCCCGGAGGTGTCCTCCGAACAGTTCTACGAGACGGACACATCACGCGGATTCGCCCGCGGGTTTTCCATTCAGACCGTGTCTCCACTACCCATCGGCTGGGCGGAGCACGTGCTGGCGGACGGGCATTGGGGCAGGGCGATGCGCGAGTACATGCGCGATTACAACCACTGGACCACTGTCGGCGTGCTCAACGAGTTGCTGGCGCAGCCGGAGAACCGCATCACCATTGCGGACGAGTCCGACCCGTACGGCATTCCGATCGCCCGGATGGACTACAGCTTGTGCGAGAACGACAAGGCCAACATCGCGTACTCCACGAAGGTGATCACCGACATCCTGCATGCCGCTGGTGCGCAAGACGTGCTCACCATCCACCGCTACGCACACCTGATCGGCGGTGCCCGAATGGGCTTCTCGCCACTGTCCAGCGTGGTAGACGCCAACCAGCGGGCCTGGGCGGTGCCGAACCTGTTCCTGGCCGACGGCTCGGTGTGTCCGACTCAGGGGTCGGCGAACCCGGCACTGACGATCATGGCGATGTCCTCGCGGCTCGCCGACCGGATGGCCAGCGGTGCAGCGATGGACGATCACCCCGATGCCCGCGCCGGACACAACGTCGCAGCACATCGTGCTACGCGATAACGCGACGATGTCCACCTGGGAGTTCCCGTCGTACGCGCTGCGCGAGTACGCGCTGCTGGCGGACGGTGAACGCGGCGCGCTGATCGGTCCCCGGGGCGACGTGGTCTGGATGTGTGCTCCGCGCTGGGACAGCGATGCAGTGTTCGCCAACCTGATAGGCGGGCCGGGCATCTACGCCATCACCCCGGTCGCGCGGTTCGTGTGGGGCGGCTACTACGAGCCCGGCAGCCTGATCTGGCGGTCCCGATGGGTCACCGAAGCCGGCATCATCGAGTGCCGCGAGGCACTGGCGTTCCCGGGCGATCCAGGGCGGGTGGTGTTGCTGCGCAGGCTGATCGCGGTCGAAGGGGACGCCCGAGTTCGAGTACTGCTCGACCCTCGCGCCGGCTTCGGGAACCACCATGTGCGTAACTGGTCGGCAACGGACGGGTGCTGGACCGGGCGCACCGGACCGCTGCATCTGCGCTGGTCCGGCGCCACCGATGCCCGCCCCGGGGCGCTGGGGCAGCAGGAGAACGTTCTCGCCCTGGAGCTGACGGTTCCGGCAGGGGGGCAGCACGACTTCGTCCTTGAGATGTCCGACACTGGGCTGCCGGACCAGCCAACGAACCCAGCGCACTCCTGGCAAGCCACCGAGACGGCCTGGCGCACCGAGGTTCCAAAACTGGACGACACCGTTGCGCCGACGGACACCCGGCACTCCTACGCGGTGTTGCGCGGGCTGACCAGCAATGGTGGGGGCATGGTGGCCGCCGCAACAATGTCGCTGCCCGAACGCGCCGAGACCGGCCGCAACTACGATTACCGCTACGTGTGGATCCGTGACCAGTGCTACACGGGTCAGGCGATCGCCGCAGCCGGAGCCCATCCACTGCTGGACGACGCTGTGCGCTTCGTGACCGAGCGTCTACACGCGGACGGGCCGCAGCTCACCCCCGCCTATACCGTCACCGGTGGCGCGGTGCCCGACCAGCGCAGCCTGGATCTGCCTGGCTATCCGGGCGGATCGAATCTGCTGGGCAACTGGGTCAATCAACAGTTTCAACTCGATGCGTTCGGCGAGGCACTGCTACTGCTGGCTGCTGCCGCTCGCCACGATCACCTGGACGATAGTGGTTGGCGAGCCGCGCGCATCGCCGCCGACGCCATCACCGAGCGCTGGACCGAACTTGATGCCGGCATCTGGGAGATCGACGACCGGGCTTGGACCCACAGTCGGCTCATCTGTGCCGCTGGGCTTAGGGCCATCGCGCAGGCCACCACAGCGGGTTCGAGAGCAGTGGGTTCGAGCTCAGCAGGTTCGACAGCGGTGGGTTCGGAAGCAGCGGCTTCGGTGGCGGCGGACTGGGCAGCGCTGGCCGACGCAATTGTGGCCGACACCGCGCGCAGCAGCCTGCACCCCTCCGGACGCTGGCAACGCTCGCCCGACGACGCGGGGTTGGACGGCGCGCTGTTGCTGCCGCCGCTGCGCGGCGCACTCGCCGCCGACGACCCGCGCACCGTTGCGACCCTGGCCGGCTACCTGGCCGAACTCACCGAGGACGGCTATGCCTACCGCTTTCGCCACGGCAAACGGCCGCTCGCCGACGCGGAGGGTGCCTTCTTGCTGTGCGGTTTTCAGACTGCACTGGCCCTGCACCAGCAAGGTGAAGAGGTGCCGGCGTTCCGCTGGTTCGAGCGCAACCGTGCCGCTTGTGGCACGCCTGGGCTGTTCTCCGAGGAGTACGACGTGAGGCAGCGACAACTACGAGGCAACCTGCCGCAGGCATTCGTGCACGCGCTCATGATCGAATGCTCCGCCCGCCTCGCCCGCCCCTGGGCCTGAACTGGCTTGCAGCTCGACGTGAATCATTCACGACTGGCCCCGATCGGCACCGGAACTGTCGGACGAGCTCCCGGTCGAGGGCAGCGCGCCCGCGGCGGCGAGTAGCTGCGCCCAGTGTGCGACCGCAGCCCGGTGTTCGGGGCGAGCGGCGTCGGTCAGGTCTGCCAGCATGGCCGCCAGCCGGGCGGGGACCTGAGCGGCTTCCCGGCCGTAGTGCCAGATCTCGCCGACCGTCAGCGCCAACAGGTCAGCGAAACGGTATCGGGGAACGATGAGACCTAATGCCCCGTCCGACGCGGATACGTGCTGCGGTGGGTTGGGGCGGGTGGCCAGCCGGCGGAGCAGATCGTGCAGCGCGTCGATCGACTGGCAGGCAGTGGTCGGGTCATTGACCGACGGGGACAACGCTCGCTCGGCGATGTCGATCAGCTGTCGGAACCCGAAAGCCAGATCCTGCTCCATGGTGCGCTCGATGTCCAACGCCACCTGCCGGCACGCCCGCGCCGCTAGCGAATCAAAGTCGTCGGGGTCACCGTTGACGGTGAAGAGCGGGGCGCCGACCGGAGTGAAATCCCCTACTCGCAGGCATAGCGTGATTACGCAACCCGCATCGGTGGCCAGGCGCGCGAGTCCAGACTCATTGACGGACACCAGGACCCCGGGACGCGGCGCCGGCACATGCCTGGTCGCCTCTGGGAGCGGACCAGTCGGGTCGAGCACCTCAGCTCGTGGCGGGTAGAGGCGTTCCAGCAACGTGCGGGACTCGTCCGCGATTGCGTCGATGATGCTGGCCACCCTGATCATGTTCACCATGTGGTCGATGTACCGGATGAACAGGCCAACACTGGCCAGCACGAACACGAACGCCATAGTTACCGCGATCCGTGGCACCGCGACGGATTGGGTATCGTCGCCGAGAACGGCTCGCTGTACCACCAGCGCGTACACGAACGTCGCGACGAACACCCCCAGCGTGAACTGGATGGTGCGGTCGGACAGGAACATCCGCAGCACCCGCGGCGAGAACTGGCCGCTGGTCAACTGCAGCACGACGATGGTGATCGAGAACACCAAGCCGGTGAACGCGATCATCGCGGTGACGATCGACGACAGATAGCTTCGGGCCCCGGCCGGCGGACCGGGATAAAGGAACGCCGCCCCGCTGGTCCACGGCAGTGCATGGTCCACAGCGATCAGCCCGGCGCCCAAGCCGATCGCGGCGACCACGCACAGCGCGGGCACCAGCCAGAACTCCGAGCGCATCACGTCGCGGACGCGATCCAACGACACCAGGTGCACGCCCTCCACCCCCTTGCGAGTACGCGGCTCCGGCCGCCACTGGGTCGCGATTGTCTGCGCTGCCTCGGCCAACTGTTCCACGGTCGTGCCCGATCCGCCGTCGGCCACGCCCACGGGGACGCAACCGGCCGCGCCCATGGGAACGCAACCGGCCGCGCCCATGGGAACGCAACCGGCCGCGCCCATGGGAACGCAACCGGCCGCGCCCATGGGAACGCAACCGGCCGCGCCCAGCGCGCGGCGACTACCAATCGGCGGGCCGGGTCCCGTCAGGCGACCCTGAACCGTTCGGCGTCGGCGCACTTGAACTCCAGGCCCAGGCCGGGGCGGTTCCGGTCGGGGTGCAACACGCCGCGCGTCGGGTCAAGGGCGCCGTCGAAGAGCATGCCCTCGATGCGGACGTGGTCGTGGAAGTACTCCAGGTGCCGCAGGTTCGGCACGGCGGCGGCGACGTGCGCGTGGAGGTTGGGGGCACAGTGCCCGGACACCTGCAGGTTGTGGGCGGCGGCCACTGCCGCGACGCGCAGCCAGTCGGTGATCCCGCCGCAGCGGGTCACGTCGACCTGAAGGCAGTCCACGGCCTGAGCGGAGACCATGCGTTGGAAGTACACCAGGTCGTAGCCATACTCGCCGGCGGCCACATCCGCGTCGATCTGGTCGCGGACCTCCCGCAGGCCCTCCAGATCGTCGGAGGAGACCGGCTCCTCGAACCAGCTCACCCGCGACTCGGCCATCGCGTGTGCGACACGGATGGCCTGCTTTCGGGTGTAACCGCCGTTGGCGTCCACGTATAACTCCACGTCCGGACCGACGACCTGCCGAGCGAATGCGATCCGAGCCAGGTCACGTTCAGTGTTCTCGCCCCATGCCTCGCCGACCTTGATCTTCACCCGCGGGATACCCCAGGCGCCGACCCACTTCTCGAGCTGCTCGCGGGCTGTCGGTTCGTCATAGGTAGTGAACCCACCGCTGCCGTAGATTGGCACGCTGTCACGGACCGCCCCCAGTAGGCGGCCCACCGACAGGCCCAGCAATTTGGCCTTCAAATCCCACAAGGCGGTGTCCACGGCGCTGATCGCGCACGACACCAGCCCTGGCCGGCCCAGGTTGCGGGTGGCCCGCACCATCGACTGCCAGGCATCGGCCACATTCATCACCGACTTCCCAGTGATTGCTCCGGTCAGCACATCCTCGATCAGCGGTTTGCATGCACTACCTGCGTAGGTGTAGCCGACTCCACGGGCGCCACCGCCGGTCACCTGTACGACGATCAGGGTGGTCTTCGACCAGGCCAACGTGCCGTCTGCCTCCGGCTGATCGGTGGGAACCTCTCGACGTCGACGTCGACGTCGGCGCGGCGCTCGGTTCCGGTGCCGCCCGCGATGGTGGCTCTGGATACGGCGTCGGCTTTGTGCCCCCGCCGCGCAAGATCCACATTGGCAACAATCGCTGCGCGAGAGTCGCCGCGACGTGGTCACGAAACCGCCGCAGCGCTGACGACGCCACATCCGGGTATGACGGTCGGCGCGCCGACGCCCCGCCCGCGAGCGCTGCACTTGAGGCCGCGAACAGGCCGGCGGCGAGCGCATCGGCCAGTCCCACCCGCCGCCTCGTCCGATCACAGGCAGCCAGGGTCAGCATCGACAGCATGTGCGCCACATCCACTTCCGCGCCGAGCAGCAGCACCGCTCGGGTTGGCGCACCGGCGCATCCGACGGCTTGCATTATCTGCCGCACACCGAGCACCCGTGCGACCCGCGCGTCGATCGGCGGCGCCTGGTGCCCGGAGTACCCGGAGTGCCCGGAGTACCCGGAGTACACAGCCACCACCGTCGCCGGCCTGAGCAGGAGCGCCAGTCCGTACCCGCCGCGCGCCCAGGCGAGCACGTTCATCGCCGCGACCGCACAGCAAGCGTTGATACCCCAGCGACGCCGACGGCCGCCAAGCCGCCGGTGACGATCCTGGCGTGCTGGGAGAACCACAGCTGCGGATCTCTACCATGCGACCTGTCGCCGAACATCCCGCGCGCGCCATGATCGTGTCCGGTTGCCCCGTCCACCGGTTCCCACAAATTCACCGGACGGCCGGCGTCAACCCGCTGACCGGTCTGCTGCGAGCCGAAACCGGTACGCGCCAGATAGCGGTCCAACAGCGGCGCAGCGAACTTGTTGGCCAGGATCGTCGCGGCCGTCGACGTCCCTACCCAGTACTGCTTTCGGCGCGGATGGTCGGCCGCGAAGACCACGGCGCGAGCCGCCATCTCCGGCTCGAAGATCGGCGGCACCGGCTGCGGATGCCGGGGGAGCCGCGACAGCACCCAGGAGAATTGCGGCGTGTTCACCGCGGGCATCTGCGCCACTGTGATGTTCACCTTGCTGTGCTCGTGCATCAGTTCGGTCCGGATGGTGGAGGTGAACCCATTGATCGCGTGCTTCGCGCCGCAGTAGGCCGCCTGCAGCGGGATGCTGCGCTCGCCGAGCGCGGAACCGACCTGCACAATGGTGCCTCGATCGCGCGGCAGCATTCGATCCAACGCGACCCGCGTCCCGTACACGAAGCCCAAGTAGGACACCTCGGTGACTCGTTTGAACTCCGCCGGCTCGATCTGGACGAACGGTGCGAACACCGAGGCGAACGCCACGTTCACCCACACGTCGATCGGCCCGAACGCATCCTCCGCACGTCGTGCGGCCGACTCGACTTGGTCGTAGTCGGCAACATCGGTAGGGATCGCCAACGCCCGGCCGCCGGACTCCTCGATGTCCTTGACCGCGCCGTCCAGCCCTGCTTGTCCCCGCGCGAGCAACGCCACCTTCGCGCCGCGGGACCCGAACAACGTCGCTGTCGCACGACCGATACCGCCGCTCGCCCCGGTGACCACAACAACCTGCGATGAACTCATATCCGGTCCTTCCCGATCGGGCAACACCGTCGCCCTCACAGGAGCAGTACCCGCTCGGGACCGTTGCTAGCCACCGGGTTACCGCGGGTGCTCGGGCCGGGTGTTGGCGTCAGTCGGGGGCCGCGCCCACTGGACCCGCGGGGTGGTGCAGGGACGCGGTGCTGAAGCCGGGTGCAGAAGCGCGGGCAGGAACGCGGGCCCATTGTCGCTGCGCGGCCACCAGCGTCACCGCGTAGCGACGTTCAGCCCGCGTTTCGGCTCAGGACGGTGGGATGGGTGCGCCGCGGTATGTGCGCAGTCCGCGTTTCTGGTGATGACGGTGCATTCGCGCACAGCCTGCGTTCCTGACGGGCGGCGCGGGCTCAGTTCCCGGCGGGGCGGAGCCGCAGCCCGGCCATTCCGCCGTCGACCGCGAGCGAGGTGCCGGTGGTCGATCCGGCCAGCGGAGAGGCGAGATAGCAGATGGCCGCGGCGACCTCATCTGCGGATACCAGCCGGCCGTGCGGCTGCCTGGCGTTCAGCGCCGTGCGCTCCGCCGCCGGGTCCGCTGCGGCATTGAGCAAGCGGCCGATCCAGGGCGTGTCCGCCGTTCCCGGGTTGACGCAGTTGACCCTGACGCCCTCGCGTATGTGGTCGGCGGCCATCGCCAGGGTCAGCGACAACACCGCCCCCTTCGACGCCGAGTACAACGCCCGGTTGGGCAGGCCGGCGACGGCTGCGACAGAGCAGGTGTTGACCACCGCGGCGTGCGCCGAGGCACGCAGGTGTGGCAGGCAGGCTCGGGTCACGCGGACGATTCCCAGTACGTTGACGTCCAGCACGTGCTGCCACTCGGCGATGTCGTTGTCGGCGACGGTTCCCTGGGCGCCGATGCCGGCGTTGTTTACCAAAATGTCAAGGCCACCGAAGGCCTTGACGATCGTAGCGACTCCGGCGGCTACGCCAGCGTTGTCGGTGATGTCCGCCGCGACGCCCAGCAGCGGCTCGGGCAGGCCCGCGTCAACGGCGGGACCGATGTCGAATACGGCAACCTGCGCACCGCCCTCGGCGAGTCGGAGTGCAGTGGCCAAACCGATGCCGGAGGCGCCCCCGGTGACCAGTGCCCGCAACCCCGAAAACTCTCCATCTGCCATGATGGCGATGCTATCGCTTGGCTCGTGCAGGTCGGTGGTGGCAGGGACGTGCGCCCTTGTCGCAACGAGTGCATGGTTGCTGCCGCGTTCTGACAGGCGGCCCGCGTCGAGGACAAGGGGCCGAGCACGGGCATGGCGGCCCGTTTCGACCTAGTATCGGAGTATGTCCGAACACCGCACGCTGGTGCCGGACCTGGTGGGGTTCGGCTGGGACGAGGCGAGCCGAATCAGCCGGGCTGCCGGTTTGCGGGCCCGCGCAGTGGGCCCTGACGACCAGCCGGTGCGTGGCCGAGGCGGCGTGGTGATCGCCCAGCGTCCGGCCGGGGACACGGTGGTGGATCATGGCAGCGAACTCATCCTGAGGATCGCGCATGGCGGCGGTCGCGGCGGCGACCGGGAACCGCTCGAGCCCCCGCCCAGCCCGAGCGGATACACCGACCAGCTCGACGAGCCCGGCGGTTGGGTGGAGCAGACACGTGATCGGACAGTCGGCTCGGAGCGGGAACCGGCGCTGGTCGGCACCTGATCGCGCCCACTGGCAATCCCAATTCATCCCCACGATATCGAATTGTCCGGATTGCGGAGCGCGAACCGTGCATCGTCCGCTGATGCGCCGCGGGTCGTTGCCAGCCGACGGTGCGGCGGGAGGATGCTGCCAGCATCGGCACAGCAGAGGCCGGTGGCCCGGGAGGAACCATGTGGCAGGACCTTTTTATCGTTCAGGTATCGATCGCGGAGAAGATCATTCGGACAATCGCGGTCTATGCGCTGATTGTGGTGATCTTCCGGATTGCCGGCAAGCGCGCTATCGCATCGATGAACACGATGGACTTCGTAGTGATGTTCCTGCTGTCCAATGTGGTGCAGAACGCGATCATCGGCCCGGATAACTCCTTCCTGGGCGGCGCCATCGGTGCGGTGACGCTGGTTGCGGTGAACTCGCTGGTGGACCGGCTGGCCTACTACAGCCCGCGGATTCGGCACCTGATCGAAGGGCACGCCACCGACGTGATCCGCAAGGGTGAGACGGACAAGCGGGCGCTGCGCAGGCTCGGTCTCCGGCCGGCGGAGCTGGACCACGCGGTGCGGGTGCAGAACGGCAACGAGGTCTCCGAGATCTGGAAGGGCACCCTGGAAGCCAGCGGTCAGCTGGTCGTCTCTCTGCGTGAGAAGGACAGGGGCGCTACCGAGGGCGATATCGCCGAGTTGCGGGCCACCCTGGCGAGGATCGAAGCGCTGCTGAGCGCCGGGCAGTCAGGTCAGCCTTCGGCCGGTCAATTCCAGTAGCGGTGTAGCACACCGTCGGCGGAGGAGCCCCCCGAGCTGCGATACACCGTGCGGATGTGCACGTTCGCGCCCGGGTAGGGCGCCTCGAGCAGGTACTGCTGGCCGTCAATCGTCCCCAGGTAGATGGCCACATGGCCGGGGTAGCCGATGATGTCGCCGGGCAGACCCTTCGGCCACGGCACGCCGGTGCCGGCCGCGCGCTGTGCTGAGGAATTGTCCGGGATCGTGAAGCCGGCCTGCGCCAGCACGTACCCGGTCAACCCGGAGCAGTCGAAACCCGCCAGCCCCTGGCAGGAGTTCGACCCGCCGCCGCCCCGGGCGCAGCCCTGATCTGCCGGGCCGCCGGCGGTCCCGCCGCCCCAGACATACGGCAGACCGAGTGAAGCGAGCCCGGCGGCCAACCCCTTGGCCACCGAAGCGTTCGGCGCAGTGATCGTCTTGCCGACCAGTGCGGCGGGCACATCGGGGCTGGCCGGGATTACTACCGACACGCCGTTCACCACGACAGACAGGGAACCGCCGCCGCCGGTGGAGCCGAAGTAGTTCACGAACAGGAAATAGAAGTTCCGGTTGCCGTAGGCACTGCACTTGTCGCCGGTACCTGGGTAGCTGGCCAGGGAGGCCGCGTTCGGTTGGTAGGGCGTGTAGTTGTAAAGCGACGCTGTCGCGGTGTTCTGGATGTGCACCGGCGCCCCGCCGCATCCGGTTTGCGCGACGTTCCACAGCACGTTCGAGGTCTGGCCGGCCCGGTAGGTGTACTTGCCGGGGTCGACCTTGTACCGGGCCCACTGCTTGGCCATCCCGTAGGCCTGGTTGAAGAACCCGGCGTAAGTGGGGTCGCAATTCGCGGACCCGCCGGGACCGGTGTCCGGGCAGTGCCAGCCCCACGCTGCCTGGTAACTGGCCTGGCTCACGTCGCCGCGGGTGAGCAGCCCCGACTCCTTTTGTAGCGTCACCAGCATCACCTGCGGGTTCACGTGGCAGGCGACGGCGACCTTGCTGATCACCGCGGCGGCATCCTCGTTGGCGGCACCCTGGTACGGGTCGCAGTACTGATCGCCGGCTTGGTCGACGGTGCTGACTCGCAAGTTCCGCAGGCACCACGGTCCCGCGCAGTTCGCGCCCTGCGCGTCGATGAAGGCGCGCACCTGCTGCAGGGACAGGGCAGTGGAGTTATAGAACACCGCATCGGAAACGATGTCGCCGGGGTCGAACACAGAACCGGTGTCCGGTCCGCCCGCCACCGGGCAGGGTGCTGGGACTGTGGTGGTCTTCGGCAAGAACTCGTACGGCGGGACGCCGTCGTAGAACTTCGTCATCAGCTCGACGGCCAGCGGCTGCCACTGCTCGAACAGCTCGCCGACGTTGGTCTGTTGGATTGCCTCCCCAATTTGCCAATCGGGCCGCGGATCGCTCTGGTAGCCGGGCACCAGGGTGACTAACTGGTCGAAGAACATCCTGGAGGCGCCGATGGCATCCAGCCGGTTGTACTTCACGTACAACCCGGAGGCGGGGTCGGCCAACTGCTGGAACAGCCCGATGTAGGGTCCGCTGACCTGCCAGGAGTGCAGCGAGGACTCCAACGTGGCCACCGCGAGCGCCGTTCTGATCCCGCGGTCTGTGATGCCCATGGCCTTGCCCACCGCGATGATGTCGCTGACGGACTGCATCTGATCGTCCGTCAGCCGGTGTCCGGCGTATTGACCGCCGGGCAGTGCAGGCGGGGGGGTGATCGGGAGCGCGACGATCATCATGCCGCAGGGCGCGTCGATCGCGCTGGAGTCAGCGGTCGGGTCGGTAGTCGGGTCAGCGGCCGGATCCGAGGTCGGGTCAGAGGTCGAGGTAATGGCGGCCGGGACGGCGGAGGGTGTTGCGTTGCCGTCGCTCGTCGGCAAGTCGCCGGCCGGCGGTGGGACGGCGGTCGCGTCGGGTGACGCGCCGGCGATCGAGTCGGCGATCGAGTCGGCGGCACGCGCAGGGACGGCGGCGTTTGCGATGGGCATAGCAGGGGATGCGGCGATGGTCAGCGCTGCTGCGGTGACCAAGACCAGCGCCCGGAGTCCGCGAACGAGTGCGGCGGCCAAGCCGGCCGTAGCAGTGTCGCGGCTGTCGCCGAGCGGTCCATCCACCACGATCAGCGAGCCTCCCCAGCAAGCCAACACGCCCGTCGCCGGTATCCCCGTCGCCGGTGTCCGTCGTGGGCCCGATGCGCCAGCGGTGCCACGCGGCGAGCGGTGGTTCAGCGATTTCCGGACCCGTGGGTTGAGGCTAATCGCCTGTGGCGGGCTACGCGAGGCATTCATTCGAATGGTCTAGGGATGATGACGGGTTCTGCAACGATGTGTAGTGAATCGTTACCGTTACGGAACGTCCGGTGCTTCGCATTTACTCGGTCGGGGCTGAACTCGGGCGCTGCCCGCCGCGGTCCGCCCAGATCTGCGCCGGCCGACCGGGACGCCCCCCGCTGGGCGCGCCCCGCCCGCGCACGGCATCATTGGTCGGGACCGTCCTTGCGGGCGGATCGGTGTCGGCCGCGCGAGGCGATGACGGGTGGTTCCGGTGCACAAGTTCAGCCTGGATGCGATTTCAAGGCAGCAGCAACAGAAGGCGGCGTCCTCGGCCAGCGGCCGGGGCGCGGAGACGGTCTACGGCGGACACGAACGAGCCCTGCGCCAGACGGTGATCGCGTTGGCCGAGGGGCGTGCGCTGAACGAGCACGAGAATCCGGGAGAGGCGACTGTGCTGGTGTTGGAGGGGCGCATCAAGCTTGTCGCTTCCGGCGGTGACGTCTGGGAGGGCCGCCGCGGTGACCTGTTGGTGGTGCCGCCGGGCCGGCACTCGGTTGAGGCGGTAACTGCCGCGGTGGTGCTGTTGACGGTGGTCAAGCGCGGCTGAGCGCTGGGCAGTGTGCGCCGGATCGGTGCGCGGTCAGTTCGCGTTCGGTATGAAAGCGGGTGGTTGTTCACCAGGTCGGGTGGACCGAAACCCCGCCATCCACAATCAGGTCGGTGCCGGTGATCCACGACGCCAGCGACGAGGCCAAAAAGACACAGGCGTTACCGATGTCGGCAGCCGACCCGAGCCGGCCCAACGGGGCAGCCGCCAGGTACCTGTCGACCCCGTCCGGCCAGTCACTCGACAGCCCGGCGCGGTCCACCAGCCCGGGGGACACGGTGTTGACCCGGATCCCCTGCGGCCCGTATTCCAGCGCGGCGGTCCGCGCGTGCATGATCAGCGCAGCCTTCGACGCGCAATAGTGCGCGTGCGCCCGCGCCGGATGCGTCCCCTCGATCGAGGCGATGTGAGTGATGGACCCACCGCTGGTCATCGCAGCGGCGGCGGCCTGGGTGAGTGCGAAGGTGCCTATCACGTTCATCTCGAAGACGTCGCGCCAGTCCTGAACGGACATGGTGCGGAGGTCCTGTACAGGCTGCACCCCCGCGTTGTTGACCAGCGCGTCGATACGTCCGAACCTGCTGATAGCGGCGTCGACGACCGCGGCAGGGCCGTCCAGTGTGGTTAGGTCGGCGCGCACCGTGGTGGCTCGGCCGCCGGCTTCGGTGATCCGGTCGGCCAGCGCGTTCGCGGTGTCGCCGCGAGTGCGGAAGTGCAACAGCACCGCTGCGCCGGTCGCCGCGAATCTGTCGGCGATCCCGGCACCGATGCCGCCGCCGGCCCCGGTGACGACCGCCACGGTGTGCGAAAGATCCGGCAGGTCACCGACGCTGCTGGCCATTTGGTCTCCCGTTCGGCAGGTTGTCGGACAACGTATGACTGATATCCGAAGGTTGTCAACGACGGCGCTATCATCCGGCGATGACTCCATCCAGTGTGTCCCGCCGGGCGGCCGAGCAGGCCGGTCTTCGACCCGGCGCGGCTGATCCTGACCGACCCACTCGTGCGGGCCGAGAGTTGCGGTCGGCGGGCCACCTTCACGTGCAGCTGGCCGCGAGTTTGCGGGACCGCCTGCAGTCCGGCGAGTGGTCCAGCGGTGATCGGCTGCCGACAGAGGCGAGCCTGACGCAGGAATACGCGGTGTCCCGCAGCACGGTGCGCGCTGCGCTGCAATTGCTGGAGCACCAGGGGCTCACCAAGACCAGGCACGGCGTCGGCACCTTCGTCACCCCGTTCGGGCCGGCGATCAAGGCCGGGCTGCAGGAGCTTCGCTCGATGTCGGACACAATCAGGGCACACGGCATGGAACCCGAGATGGCCTACCACAGCGCCGCTCTGCGTTCGGCGACGGCTGATGACGCAGAACAGCTCGGTCTACCTGCCGGCGCCATGGTGCTCGCGACGGAACGCGCGGTACTCGCCGACGGGCAGACCGTCGCATTCTCCTACGAGAGGATCCCGGCGACGCTGCTGCCGGCCGGGTTCGATCCGACGACGGTGAGCGGGTCGCTGTTCCGGCTCCTCGAAACGGCCGGCGTCCACGCCACCACCGCCGTCGCCGACATCCACGCCGCACGCGGGCGGGAGATCGGCTGGGGGGAGCGCCCCCGTGGGGCCGCGTACCTGCTGCTGTCGCAGGTGCACTACGACGCGGACGCCACTGCCGTGATGTCCTCGCGCACCTACTTTCTGGAAGGCCGCTTTCAGTTCTCGGTGCTGCGGGTGCGCTAAACGCACGGCCCTTGACGTGTTGACGTGCGGCTGCCTACCCTCAGTCGACGGATATCAGTTGTCAGGCAACTGGAGGGTGCTGGTGCGGACCATCGACTGGGTGGACGGCGCGATCGAGCTGATCGATCAGACGAGGTTGCCGGACGAGTTGGCGATGATCCGCGCTGCGGACATCGACACGCTGGTGGATGCCATCTCCCGGTTGGCCGTGCGTGGGGCGCCGGCGCTTGGCGTCGCCGGTGCCCTCGGAGTGGCGATGGCGGCCAGGTTGCACCAGGGCGACCGCGCGGCAGTGCTGAAGCAGGCCGAGCGGTTGCGTACCGTCCGGCCGACCGCCGTCAACTTGGGCTGGGGCGTCGATCAGGCGCTGACGGTGCTGGCCGACGGGCCCGACGCGGTGCTCGCCAAGGCCATTCAGATCCGGGATGACGACATCGCCGCGTGCGTGTCCATGGGGCTGTACGGGGCTGACCTGGTCCGCGAACTCGTCGGCAAGCCACAGGTGCGCATCATGACCATCTGCAACACCGGTGCGCTGGCCACCGTCGAGCGTGGCACCGCGCTCGGGGTGGTCCGCACCCTGCACGAGCAGGGTTCGCTGCACGAGGCGATCCCGCTGGAGACCAGGCCCCTGTTGCAGGGCTCGCGGCTCACCACCTGGGAACTGGAGCAGGCGGGCGTGCCGTACCGGCTTGTCGTCGACTCCGCAGGGCCCTTCCTGCTCGCTCGCGGCGCTGCCGACGCCGTGCTCATCGGCGCCGACCGGATCGCCGCCAGCGGGGACACCGCCAACAAGATCGGGTCCTTCTCGCTGTCGCTGGCGGCCCGGCATGCAGGCGTGCCGTTCATCGTGGTGGCGCCGGAGTCGACAGTGGACATGGCAACCGCCGACGGCTCGGCCATCGAGATCGAGGACCGTGGTCCCGAGGAGGTCGGGTCCTTCCGCGGCCAGCGCGTTGCACCGCGTGGTGCGCCGGCGATCAACCCGGCCTTCGACGTCACCCCAGCAGGCTTGATCACCGCTATCGTCACTGATCGACGGGTGGTCCGGCTGGACCAGGGTGACACCCTGGTCGGTACGCCGATCGGGCTGTCACGCACCGGGTGAGCGGACAGCGCCACCGCAGCAGCACCACCGCAGCAGCACCACCGCAGGACCCGGCCAGCCGCACTGAATTGCAGGGCCGGCAGGAATGCCGACCAACGGCGCTCGGCCAGCAGAACTCGACCAGTAGGAAGACCGAAGGGAGCAGACGTGGGAACGTCACGGCGACAGGGATTGGTGGTGGTGGCCGCCGCGGTGGCGGGGCTGCTGGTGGTGGGGGCCTGCGGCTCCTCGGGCGGCTCGGCGAGCCCGGGAACGAGTGGCGGCGCGACCTCAGCGCCGACCTCGGCCCCCGCGCCATCCTCTTCGGCACCGTCCTCGTCCGCTCAGGCCTCCTCAGGGTCGGCTTCCTCGGCGCCGGTCTCGTCAGCCCCTGCCGGTGATTCGTCGGTGTCCGGGGCGCCGTCCTCGGTGCCGCAGGGCAATCACACGTTCATCTACATCACCAACGACCCGATCGGGGTCAACGAGTTCTTACAGCTCGGCAAGGATGGCACCGAGAACGCCGCCAAGAAGTACGGCGGCACCGCGAAGATCTACGAGAGCACCGACATCGTCAGCCAGAAATCGAACCTGGACGCGGCAGTTGCCGAGAAGCCTGATGTGATCGTGCTGATCACGTTCGACTTCACCGACCTGGCCGAGCAGTACGCCACCGACAACCCGAACCAGCAGTTCCTGCTCATCGACGCCTGCCCGGCAACGCCGGCGAAGAATCTGCATTGCGCGGTCTTCCGTGAGTACGAGGCGTCATACCTGATCGGCATCGAGGCGGGCATGTTGACCAAGTCGAACAAGGTCGGTGCCGTTGTCGCGCAGGATATTCCGTTCCTGCACCGCTACAGCGACGCGTTCGCCGAGGGCGCCAAGAGCGTCAACCCCAGCGTTACCAGCAGCGACCTGTACATCGGCGGCGACAACCCGTTCGCCGACCCGGCCAAGGCCAAGGAGCAGGCACTGACGATGGCCTCCACCGGCGCGGATCAGATCTTCGCGGTGGGCGCGGGCAGCAACGGCGGCATCTTCGACGCGGCCAAGGAGAAGAACTTCTTCAGCTACGGGGTCGATATCAACCAGTGCCCGATGGCGCCCGGACACGTCGTTGACAACACCATCAAGAAGGTTGACGTGCTGGTGGTCGACCAGATCGGCCAGATCCTGAACGGCACAGCGCAGCCGGTCACCTCCTACGGGCTCAAGGAGGGCGGCATGGACGTGGCCAGCCAACTGGGAGCCGACGAGGCGAAGGACTGCCTGGCGCTGGACCACCCCGACGTGATGGCAGCGGTGAAGAAGGCCAAGCAGGGCATCATCGACGGCACCATCACGTTGAAGGACCCGGCCGCCGGCTGACCGGCCGGGATCGACCAGGAGAGCGGATACCGAGCCGTGCCGGCGGAACTCCAGCTGCGGGGGATCACCAAACGGTTCCCCGGGGTTCTGGCCAACGACCACATCGACCTTGACGTCGAGAGCGGCGAGGTCCACGCGTTGATGGGCGAGAACGGCGCCGGCAAGTCGACTTTGATGTCGATCCTGTACGGGGTGCTGCAGCCCGACTCCGGGGAGATCATCATCCGCGGTGAGCGGCGACGCTTCTCCTCGCCGATCGACGCGATCGGCGCCGGGCTCGGCATGGTGTTCCAGTCCTTCAAGCTGTTCCCATCGTTAACCGTCGCGGAAAACGTGGTGTACCGGGCGGAGCCCACCCGGCGCGGGCTGTTGGACCGCAAGGGAGCGCAGCGGGCGGTTGCGGAGATCGCCGATCGGTACGGGCTCGGTGTCGACCCAGCGGCCAGGGTCGACTCGCTGCCGGTCGGCGTGCTGCAACGGGTTGAGATTGTCAAGGCGCTGTACCGCGATGCCCGGCTGCTGATCCTGGACGAGCCGACCGCGGTGCTCACCCCGCAGGAGCGGGACCGGCTGTTCGAGGTGCTGCGGCGGCTGGCCGCCGACGGCCGCACCATCATCTTCATCACCCACAAGATCAAGGAGGTGATGACGGTCTCCGATCGGGTGGCGGTGCTGCGCGACGGGCGGGTGGTCGCCTCGCTGGTCACCGCCCAGACGTCGGCCGGGGAGATCACCAGGGCGATGACCGGACGCGAGGTGAGCGCCGCAACCAGGCCGTCACGGACCGAGCCGGGAGAACCGGTGCTGCGCTGCGAGTCGGTGCACGTCCGGCGTGGCGGTCGAACGGTCGTCGACGGCGTCAGCCTGACCGTGCGCGCCGGCGAGATCGTCGGTATCGCCGGGGTAGCCGGCAATGGTCAGACCGAACTGGTCGAGGCGATCACCGGCCTCCGGAGGGTGGACGGCGGGTCGGTGTCCGTGTGCGGAACCGACGTAACTACGGCGTCGGTGCAGGCGCGCCGGGCGGCCGGCATGGCCTACATCCCCGAGGACAGACACGAGGTCGGCACTGCCAGCGCAGCCGATGCCAGGGCGAACCTGCTGATGGGATACCAGCGGCAGCCACAATTCCGGCGCCGGCTGCTGAAGGCGGCCGCGATCACCGCGCACGCCCGCCGGCTGATCGCCGACTACCGGATCAAGGTGCCCGGTCCGAACACAGTGGTGGGCACACTGTCCGGCGGAAACCTGCAGAAAATCATCGTGGCCAGGGAGATCAGCCACGAGGCACCGCTGCTGGTGGCCGAACAACCCACCCGCGGGGTCGACATCGGGGCGATCGAATTCATCCACGGTCGGCTTGCCGACGAGCGGGACCGCGGTGGTGCGGTGCTGCTGGTCTCGGCGGAACTGTCGGAGATCTTCGCGCTGGCCGACCGGATCCTGGTGATGTATGAGGGCAGGGTGACGGCGGAACTGCCGGTGGCGGAGGCCACCGAGGCGAGCCTGGGATTGCTGATGGCCGGGCACCAACCAGAGGGCAGCGAGAACGAGGGGATGGCGCACAGTGAGCGCTGACCCGCCCATTCCCGACTCAGCCCGGCCGGATGCCGACGTGGACCACCCCGACGCGGACGCGACCGGCGGTGCCTTGTCGGGCGGTGACATGTCTGGCGGTGACATGTCTGGCGGTGTCTTTTCTGGCGGTGTCACGTCAGGCGGTGGTCTCGGTCGGCGCATCAGCAATGCGTTGACCGGACCGGTCACCGTCTCCGTGGTGGTGTCAATCGTCATCGGCGGCATCGTGATCGCCATCGCAGGCAAGGACCCGTTTACCTCCTACCCGTCGATGATCACCGGATCGCTGACCGGCCGCGGACTGTCCGACACCTTCGGCCGGGCCATCCCCATCGTCGGAATGGGGCTCGCGCTGGCTTTCGCGTTTCGTGCCGGCGTGTTCAACCTCGGCGCCGAGGGCCAGCTGGTGCTCGGCGCGCTGGCCGGGTCGTTGGTCGCCATCAACATGCCCGGACCGGGGCCACTGGTCGTCGTGGCGGCCTGCCTGACGGCGATTGTGGTGGGCGGGCTATGGGGGTTGCTCTCCGGTCTACTGGAAACCACCATGGGGGTGCCGATTCTGATCAGCAGCCTGCTGCTGAACTACCCGGCCCGCTACCTCAGCTCCTACCTGGTGCGCTTCCCGTTGCGGGACACCGCATCCAGCATGGTGGCCACCCGACAGGTACCGACCTCGGCGCGCATCCCCGCGCTGACCCCTCCACAGTCCGGGCTGGGCCGCTGGCTGTCGAACACCCTCGGCAGCGACAACTTCCTGGTGCTGATCGGCCGGAACGTCAACTGGAGCCTGGTGGTGGTGGCCGCGCTGCTGATCGCCGTGGTGGTGTTCTGGGGTCGCACAGCCTCCGGCTACGAGGCCGAGATGGCGGGCCTCAATATCGCCTTCGCCCGCTACGGCGGGGTGAACACCAAGGCGATGACGCTACGGGTGATGTTCGTCAGCGGCGGGATGTCCGGGCTGGTCGGGGTGATGCTGGTGCTCGGCAGCCAGTACCGGGTGATCGACGGTGCGCTGGTCGGAACCAACTACGCCTGGACCGGGCTGCTGGTTGCATTGCTGGCCGCCAGCCGGCCGCTGGGCGTTCTGATCGCTGGATTCTTCTTCGCCGTTCTGGTGGTCGGCGGCGAGGCGATGCAGCGGTCCAACGATGTCTCCTCGCAGATCGCCCAGGTGATCCAGGCGACCGTGATCATCGTGCTCACCTGGCGTTTCACCATCGGCCGCAAACGCCGCACCGATCCGGCAGACCGGGCCGGCGGTGCGGCTCCGGTGGCAGCCGATGAAGAGGTCGGGCGGGTCTGATGACGATCAGCCAGCTGTTCGACAGCGACATGTTCGGCACCGTGGTGCGTTCACTGATCCCCATCCTGCTGGCGGCGATCGGCGGACTGCTGTGCGAACGTGCCGGGGTGTTCAACATCTCGCTCGAAGGTCTGATGCTGATTGGCGCGTTCGCCGGGGTCACCGGGTCGTACTGGACGCACAACGCCTACCTCGGAGTGCTGATCGCGGTGCTGGCGGCGACGGCGACATCGCTGATCCTGGCCTACGGCACGGTGTCCCGCCGCGGGGACCCGATAGTGCTCGGGGTCGCGATGAACCTGCTGGGCACCGGGTTGACCGGATTCCTGCTGGTCGCCATCTTCCACACCCGCGGAGTGTTCCAGTCGCCGAAGATCGTCGGGCTGCCCACCATGACAATTCCGGGCCTTGGCAGCCTGCCGTGGATCGGGCCAGTGCTGTTCTCGCTGACGATTCTGGGCTACCTGGCGTTGGTGCTAGTCCCGGTGACCTACCTGGTGCTGACCGCGACCCCGCTGGGGCTGCGGCTACGGGGGGTCGGTGAGCGGCCGCTGGCGGCCGCCAGCCTCGGCGTCGACCCGGTCCGCTACCAGTACGGCGCGGTGCTGATGTCCGGCGTGCTGTGCGGCCTGGCCGGCGCGCAGTTGGCGTTGGGCAACGTGGTGCAGTTCTCCGAGGGTATGAGTGCGGGTCGTGGCTGGATCGCGGTAGTCGCGGTGATGCTGGCCAGGGCGCACCCGTTCGGTGTGCTCGGTGCTTGCGTGCTCTTCGGGTACGCGGACGCGTTGGGCTTCCGGCTGCAGGGAAACGGTCTGCCGGCGCAGATCACCGATGCTGCACCGTATGTGGTGACGTTGCTGGCGTTGATCCTGGCCCGCAAGCAGTTCCGCGTCAGCCACCTCGGGCCGCAAACATGAGTGACGTGCCGTGGCCGCGCTGCGTGCCGAGGCCCGTGGGATGACCGCCGGTTGGGACCCCGCCGACCCGGCGGACGGCCTGCGGATCGCCCATCTGCTCGACCTGCAACCATTGCCGGCCGAGGGCGGCCTGTTCCGGCAGGCCTTCGCCGACGGGACTTCCACCGCGATCTACTACTTGTTGGCGGCCGAGGACTTCTCGGCGCTGCACCGGCTCGTGGGGGCCGAGGTCTATCACCACTATGCAGGAGCGCCGGTACGGCTGCTGCTGCTGGACGCGGACGCCGGCGGATTCTCCGAGCCGGTGCTGGGAGCGGACATCGAAGCGGGGCAGCGGCCGCAGCTGGCGGTGCCGGGCGGATTCTGGCAGGGTTCGTCGCCGGTGGGCGGCTGGGCGCTCCTCGGCACCACCATGGCGCCGCCGTTCGGTTGGGACGACTTCGAACTCGGCGACCGGGTCGCGCTGTCCGCGCGGTTCCCCACGGCGGCAGGGCGGATCGCGGAGCTGACCCGTCTGCACGACGGTTCGGCCCCGGACTGACGGTCCGGATCGGTGTTGGCCGCGCCTTGCACTGCATCCTTCAGCGTGCCAACTTCCAGTCAGCCGACCAGCGTCACGGGGTCGCAGTCAGCTGACCAGCGCTGCCAATGCCGATTCGACAGCACGATTGGTGGCCTGGGCGACTACCTCGCGGAACGGCTGGTAATCGGTCATCGATTTGTCGGCGGTAGCCAACGGGTTGCCGTCGATCGCGAATACTGCGCCGGCCGCTACCCCGTGCAGCGCAGCGATCACCAGCAGCGCGGCCGACTCCATCTCGACAGCGACCACCCCGGCCCGCTGCCACATCCGCTGGTCCTGCTCCAGTACGTCCATCGGATAGAAGCAGTCCGAGGTCAGCACGATGCCGGCGTGCACGGTGGCGCCGGTCTGCTCGGCCCGTTCGCGCAGCGTCATGGTCAACGCCGGGTCGGCAACCGCCGGAAAGATCGGCGGCACCAGGTGCGGGGTCAGACCCTCGTCGCGGACCGCGCCGATGGCCACCACCAAGTCTCCGTCGACAACCTCGGGCTGAATGCCGCCGGCGGTGCCGGCCCGAATGATCCTGGTGACGCCGCCGCGGCACAGTTCCTCGAAGCAGACTGCCGCACCTGCGGCTCCGACCCCGTGCGAGGCAATCGTTACTGGGACGCCCCTGAACATGCCGGAAAAGCTGAGATATTCACGGTTGTCGCCCAGCTGCCGGGCGTCGGTCAGCAGCTCTGCGGCGCGTCGGGCCCGCGCCGGATCGCCCACCACCAGCGCGTGCGGCGCCAGATCGGCAACGGTGATCCGGGTCAGTGGCAGCACATCCCGCGGCTGCAGGCGGACGCGGTTCGTCATGGGCGTTGTCCTGTCGTTGAGGGCTGTGAGGGCTGTGAGGGCGTCGGCGGCACGGACCGTCAGATGTCCGACAGCGACGAGCGGCAGGCGCAGGTTCGCTCGACGTCGACCGTGCCGACAATGGCGGACAGCGCGGCCAGGATCCGCGGCTTGTTGTCCGCGAGCCGGCGCCAGAC
>CAJDUM010000076.1_pt1 | contig 28312 bp, 25 predicted proteins | sample 7390781 | NCBI WGS metagenome assembly CAJDUM01 (sample SAMEA7055661, study PRJEB34461) | soil metagenome | biome: terrestrial ecosystem; feature: Peninsula; material: soil | place: Antarctica | collected 2016 | reverse complement strand
CCACCACCGGCAGCCGGACCCGATCACTCGCCACGGATGATCCAAGGTGAACAAGCGGAACACATGGCAGGCATCCGCTCAGTGTGCGCGAGGACCCACAAGACCGCACCGCCCACCGATCCTCCAGCGGTGACAGTGGCGGCTTAAGGATTGAAGCGGCGGTCGCCTCGATCTGCAGACCGATGGCCCCCACAAGCCTGTTCGGGTTCTCAGCTTCGATACCGAATTCCGGCTCCGGGCAAGCACCGCTGGCCCAGAGTGCGTTACCTCTCGCATCTGCCCAACGCCCGCGACATCGCAACCATAGTGGCTCCGCTGGTTACACAGCGGTCGCTGTCAGCGTCGACGCGTACGGTCAAACCGTGACAGAACGTGCGCCGCAGGACACCCACTCGGATGGGATGTACCGCATGGCGCTCATCGCGGCTCTGTCCGACGCATTCGACCGGATGCCCCTCGCACCGGAGGCTGATGAGAAAGCCAACCGCTTCCTTGCACAGGTCAATCCGAGCGAATACGTCGGGTCTCGGCACCACACGGTGCCCCGGTTCCTACTCAGCCACTGGGCCACGAAGAACCAAGCGGCGGTGTACCACCGCGTCGAAGCTGCGTTTCGCACGGAGAATGTCAACAATCTGGCGATCAAGGACTTCTACACGTTCATCGACAGGTCCGGGAGTCTCGACTCGTCGTTCGAGTCGCTACTCGGCGCAATTGAACCGCAGGCCGCGAACATCGTCGACCACTTGCTGAGCCCGTTCTGGCGCGTACCGAACCTCAGCACGGATCAGATGTTCGAGCTGGCGCTCTTCATGTCGTTCCTACCGGTGCGAACAGCCCGGCGTCGCAGGGAGATGGAACTGCAGGGCGAGTGGTACGCGAAAACACTGGCGGAGGGCCGCTTGTCAGACGCCGAGCTACGCAAGATCACTGTGATCCCTCACCAGAACAACATGCTCAGCGCCTCATTTAACGCGGCACGCAAGCTTGTCCCATTTTTCGTATGTCGACCCCTGGCACTGGTGCGGTTGCAGGGCGCACGACTACTCATCGGCGATGAGCCACTGATCGTCAACGCCCCCACCGACGAAACACATCACCCGGACTGCTTCGTCACCGAGGACGAATGGCGTCGTCGGGAAGCGAAGGAGCGACGTAAGAAGAAGCAGCGACGCCGACCTGTGAACCGAGTGATCCATTTCCAGTCCACAGCCCAGCGTGGACTGGGGGTCACCGATGAGCTTGTACTTCCGATCAGCCCCCGTGCCGCGCTGTGGTGGGGACCGCTCGGGCAGGATGTCTTCACCGGGCCTCTCGAGGCAGAGAGTCTCTCGGTGGCTGATTCGCAACGATTCGCAGGCCTCGCCAACGCTGCCACAGCACGTCAGGCACTGGACTGGATTATCAGCACTGTCGACGATTCCGACTTTCGAAGCATGGTCATGCCGCCGCTCGACCCGCTCATGCGCGTGTGCGACCGTGAGACCGCCGCCGCACATGCGGTCAACAAGGTCCCTGAACGGTTCCGTCCTTACCGGCTCGATCGACAGGCTGGCCGGTAAGGCATTGGCGAGCTTCGAGCAACGGCGAGCCGTTTGGCAGGTGTTGTCGTTCTCGTCGGGGATCGGTCTGCGGCGAAGGTGCCTTTCGAGATCTGACCGCTCGAATGCTGTCGGGGTAATCGTAGGCTGTTCCCTCGGAAGATCCCCGGGCTGGACGGAGGCTTGGGCGGTGGCCGTGTCCCTCAGGACTGAGAGTGGGAGGGTGGCGACGGATGCCGACCCGGAGAGTGGCCTTTCACTGGAGTGGCGGCAAGGACTCTGCACTGGGACTGAGCACCTTGCTTGCGCAGGGCAATGTTGTGGTGGATCGCCTTGTGACGACCGTGCACCCTGAACGAAACGAGTCCACGGTGCACGGGCTACCGGTGGAGTTGCTTCAATCTCAGGCTCTCAGCGTCGGGATCAGATTGCAGACGATCCCGCTGGCGGGTGCTGGCTTGGACGGGTATGTCCCGGTGATGCAGGCGGCGGCGGTGCAGATGCGCCGCGAAGGCATCGACGCGTTCGCGTTCGGTGATCTGACGTGCTCGGACGTGCGGCGCCACAAGGAGGAGCAGTTCGGCCCGCTGGGGATCGAGGTTCTGGAACCGCTGTGGGGGATGACCTCCCGTGAGTGCATCGAGCAGTTCTTGCTGTCAGGTATCCGGGCGGTGACCGTGGTCGTCAACGCGAACGTCCTCGGCAAGGACGACGTCGGAGTTCGCCTGGACCGGCAGTTCATCGATCGGTTACCTGCCAGCGTTGACCCGTGCGGCGAGTTGGGTGAGTACCACTCCTTCGCCTACGACGGCCCGCTGTTCCATCACCCCGTCGGGTTCACGCTGACTGCACCCCGCCACCTTGAGCGGGAGATCGGCACCACCGAGGGGATACGCCGCTACGCCTACTGGCTCGCGACACCACAGCCGGCCGAGGCCATAGCGCTGGCCCGAACGAACTCCGACTGACGCCGCCCACGAGCACCCGGTAGCGGATCGGCCTGCGGGACTGTAGTCGGTCGGCCAGGCGCGTCGGTGACGATGGTGTGGGCGACGTCGGGTCGCGGGAGGCAGGCATCGAGCGCACGGCAGCGCCGACGGGAGGCGATGCCGTCAAAGTTCCCCGGACGAGGCACGACTGCCGCCCAGGCGCTCTGCGCGGCCCATCCACGGCAGGCGACTGTGGCCTAACCTGGTGGCCAGTGGTCGGAGGGTCCCGTGTCGGCGGCTCGGATCCAGTACGTTCCGTAGGTTGACTGCTGAGCCAGCAGGTACGCCTCGTGGACGACTTTGGCAAGGGGGGGTATTGGCTTGGTCTGGCTCGACCGGGCGTCGTCGATCTTCGCCTTCAGTACCGGCCAGAGGTCCAAGGCGAGTTTTGGCTTTGTCGGTTGCGGAGTCCAGGTCTGATCCCAGACCTTCTTGATGTCGAGATCCCGCGCGCGTATGTCTGCAATACGCGCGATCAAGGCGGGCTCGTCAAGTCCGCCGCAGGTGCGGTGAATCCGCCGCATCGCCTCGGCCAGCTCGACATCGTCGAAGTGGGCGAACTCGAAGCATCTGGCCGGCCACGGCTTCACGCTCACGAGGGTCTCGAGATCCTCGCTGGACACCGTCGCGCCTTGGGCCGAGATGACCTTCTTGATCGCATCAAGAATCTTGCGTCGCTGGTCGGCGATCTCCTTGGGCGTGGCCCAGCCTTGATCTTTGTCGACTGCGATCACCAGGTAGCTCGGTGGGCGGATCATCTCGTAGCTGTCACCGCGTCGATGGCCGAGGAGCGGCGCGACCATCGCCGCCGCAACCAACGCCAGCTTGGCGTTGGCGGTGCGCATGCATAGCACTCGAATCAGATGTGGGGCGCGTCGAAGTTCGAGGTGGTCAATGACGAGGGGCACGAGCAGTTCCTCGGTCTCTCCTTCCACCACCAGGACGACGCCCGGATGAGGCGACACCCCAAGTTCGGCCAGCATCGTATCCAGCTGCTCGTCTCCTTGGTCCGAGATTCGTTCGAACAGAGGGTGCCACGCGGAGCGTGAGGGCTGCGGAAGCGGCGGCGCCGTGTCGCGGTCGGCGAGGTCTTCATAGAACAGCAGAAGGATCTCGGCGGCCAGCCGGTGATCGAGCGCGACGAGTGCATCGCCGGTGAGAGTCTTCCATGCTCGTTCGGGTGCACGTCGGATTAATCGTGACCAGGCGCCGGTCGGATCGCGCATGTGCGCGCGGAGGAGTAGCCACTCCGCGAAGGCCAGCATCTCCTGCGGTGTTACCTCGAGCAGGCTGGACATGGCCACCGGGTCGTAGCCGGCGCGGAACTCGTCCCACTCCTGGACCTCGACGTTGGTCAGGTGGAGCCACTCCGGATCGATGGCCGGCAGGTATCGGGCTTCCAAGGCTGTGAGCACGGGTACCCACCCGGCTATTCGTGCGATGGGCAGCTGTGACCACTCATCCAGTGGTGGCAGGACGACACGGCGACGTTCGTAAGGACCGAACACGCGGCGAAACGGCAGACGACGACGCAACTCGGGCGCCGCCAGCAGTTGCCACCGGCTGTAGATCAGACCGTTCATCCAGCGGGGTGGATCGCTGAGCTTCCTGGAATCAAACCGCAACCGTGGGCGAAAATCGTCCGCCCCGGGGTCACGAATACGCCCTGTCGCCAGTGCCCGGCGCAGCTGAAGTCGCAAACCTCCCCTTGCAGCCGGAAAGTCTGTGATAGCGGCCGGGACACGCACTCGCCGGGTTGTCATCTCGGCGATCGGTTGCAAGTCTCCACGCCGATACAACTCTCGCAACGTCTGAGAATCCAGCGAGACGCCCCGCGTCTTCAGCTCCGAGATGACGCCAGACGTCGTCAGCGGGTGCGACTGGCTGAACACCCATGGCACCGCGAGCACGGACAGGTTATCGATCACGCCGTCCATTCTTGCTGGCCGAACCTCGTGGTCAGCGCAGCGAGGCAATCTGAGGAAGCGCATCAGCACCGAGAGTGCACTCGCGGTGCGCGATGTCGATCGAAGTCAGCGAGCTTTGCTGCTTGGACCGTGCGCACAGATCGACGGATAGGGCGCGGATCAACCGCCCTCGCTGTCGCGCTCGATCCGCCCCGGTCACCGATCGGTCAACGGGTGTCCGCCGACGGCCCGTGTGCCTTGTCGAGGTCACGGACTGCAGTCCGTAGGGTCGCTGTGTGCGGGTCGGGTTATCCTCGCTGATGGCTGCTGGGCTGTCGGGTCTGGCCGCGGAGACGCGCGGATTCTATGCGCAGCGCAAGGCGGGGCGAGGGCCTGGAAGTCTCGACGAGCTGCGCGCTGCCCGAGCCGCCACTCCCGGACCTGCCAAGGTCAATCCCGCACCGGCCACTGAATTGGTCGGTAACGGTTACCGGCAGGTGCCAGTTCGGATTCACCTGCCGGCTCGGGATCCTGCCCAAGGCGTTCTCCTGGATATTCACGGCGGCGGCTTCTACATGGGCTCGGCTGCCGGAACCGACGTCCGAAACAGATGCCTTGCCGATGCGCTGAACGTCGCCGTGGTCAGCGTGGATTACCGCCTCGCACCCGAGCACCCGTGGCCAGCCGCGCCGGATGACTGCGAGGCGGCTGCGCTGTGGCTGGCAGAGAACGCCCAGTCCCGATTCGATACGACGACCCTGGCTATTGGCGGCTTCTCCGCCGGCGCGACGCTCGCGGTCGCTACTCTCCTTCGGCTTCGTGATCGCGGGGTCGCTGCGTTCCGGGGCGGCGTGTTGCAGTTCGGCACCTACGACCTGTCCGCGCAGACGCCCGCCGGTCGGCTCATCGGCGACGAGTACTTCCTCGACGCGTACGCCGGAGCAACGCCAGACCGGACACATCCCGATCTTTCGCCGGTGTTCGCGGACCTCGCGGGCCTGCCGCCGATCTTGATGGTCGTCGGGAGCGAGGACGTGCTGCTGGAGGACAACCTTGCGATGGCCGCGCGGATGGCGGCCGCGGGCGTCGAGTGCGATCTGCGTGTCTACCCGGCTTCTCCGCATGGGTTCACCGGACATCCGACGCCGATGGCACGGGCAGCGCTCGACGGAATCGACGGGTGGCTTCGGGGCATTCTGGGCGCAGGATTGGCGGCCGCCGGGTTGACGCTGTACCCGCAAGCGGCGACGAGCGCGGTGGACAAACCGGACGAGTCTCAAGATCGCTGCCGTCGCCACAGGCGGATCCTCAACCATCGTCGCCGTAGGCGGTTCCACTATCGGAGCACCTGACGGGCCGGATGCGGGCCGATTGTCGGTGATCGGTCATAGGCTTGCGCGCGATCTCGAGGAGCCGACCGTGACCGAACAATCCGCCGAGCGTCGACCAATCGGCTGGTGGCTCAAGACAGCCGACGCTCGGATCGAGCAAGCCTTCGAGGATGTCTTTGAGGATGTCTTTGAGGGGCAATCGATCACCAGACGGGAGTGGCAAGTACTCGAGCCCGTGTCCCGTGCCACCGTGCCCGAGTCCGTGCTGTTGCAGGTGCTGGAAGCGTTCGCTGGCGCTCAGGATGCCGTGGATGAGCTGCGCCAACGCGGTTTGCTGGCCAACGGCGCGGAGGGAGTTGCTCATCGCGCCCGGCGCCCACACCGTGCTGCACCAGTGGGGCACACCCGGCCAGGGCTACCACCAGCCGCCCACCAACTACGGCGCACCCAACGGCGTGTTCCCCACCCCCGACGGCCACTTCCTTGTCACCGAGATCCGCGGCGACTGGGTCGATTCCATCGACCTGCACGGCCACGTCTACTTCACCGCGCATCCCGCCGGCATCGCCTACCCCTCCGACAGCAACCAGATCGGGCCCGACAAATACGTGACCGTCGACTACTCCCAACCCGGGCAGATCCTCATCTTCGACCACACCGGCAACGCGTTGTGGCGCTACCGGCCCACCGGCGCTGACGCCCTGGACCACCCCTCCCTGGCGCTGCCGTTGCCGAACGGCGACATCGTGTGCAACGACGACTTCAACCACCGCGTCATCGTCGTTGACCCGCACACCAACACGATCGTCTGGCAGTACGGGCACACCGGCGTAGCCGGCAGTGCACCCGGCTACCTGAACAACCCCGACGGCCTCGACCTGGTCCCACCCAACTCACTGGCCGACAACACCACCGGCCAGCGGGGGCCGCCGGCCACTGACGTCTCGGATTCACCCGTGCCGGTCAGGTTCAATGCGATTGCCGTGGCCGCGGAGGGTGGTGATCACCGGAGCATTCCCAGGAGCCTGGCACGGACTCCGGTCCGCGGCCACGGACAGGCGAAGGCGCAGCGCAGCTATCGTGACGTCGAGGGTTTAAGTTGAGCCGAAACAGTTCTCGTTTCAGACCTAGACCATCAGTTGCTCTCGGCCCTGGGTTGCCTGGCCAGAATAGTTCGAACTGTTTGTGGCGCAGCGGAATCTGCATTCCGGCCGGCACGCATCGGCGCGCGAGGATGTCCATCACGAGGTCGCCGACCCGTACGGGCACCGCGTCGAGTTGCTCCGTCGTTGCCCGGCGCCGCAGACGGGCGCGGAGCCGGGCAAGCAGGACGGTCACAGTGAACGGTTTGATCAGGGAGGCGTCGATGCCCGCATCGAGGCCCACGGCGATATCGATCTCCCGCGTGCGGGCGGTCAGGATAATCAACAGCAGGTCCGGGTGCGCGCAGCGGTGAAGTCCACCGCCGGTCGCCGCCCTGCTCGCGCCCGCGACCGGTCGCCGCGGTCCCCGCTCTGCTGCGCGTTCGCCAGCCCGAGTCCGCTGCCACCCTGGCCACCGCGGTCGGTAGTGTATGGGTCCAGGGCGTGGGAGCGTTGCTCGTCGTTCATCCCGAGGCCGGTGTTTTGGACAGCGAGCGTCGGCGCAGCCGGCAGCGGCTGTGCGAGGGTGATCTGCCGGGCGCGCCGGGCTCCCAGGCTTGACGCCGCTCGGTAAGGATCGTCGCGATGTCGGTGTGGACCGGTGCGGCCTGGGTGGCATCGGCGCGGTCGATGCGGGTAGGCCGTCGACGAGACGGGCGAGCCGGTTGTGTGTCGCGCTTCCTTTCTTGGATGCTTACCCCGGCGCGTGAGTCGCTGCGACGGCTGTTTCGACAGAGCCACACTGCGGGAAATGGGTACCATCCGCAGTGGTTGGACTGTTCGCTGTGCCGTTGGGCGCGCCATGCAGGCGTGCGCTCCAGGCGGGCTCGTGGGCAGGCGAGCCGCGAGAGCGACCTGCTCGGCGTGACCGCGCGGCGATCATGCAGCGGTGTCCGATGCGACGAGGGCGAATTGAGGGGCGCAGATGAGTGCCGACACGGCGGGCACGGTCTTGCTGGTCGAGGACGATCAGGTGATTGCTCAGGCGCTCGTCACCGCGCTGCGTGGCGCCCGTTACGAGATCCGGTGGTGCCGCGACGGTCGGTCAGCTATCGAGGCGATCAGCGCGGGCGTCGCGTGTGACCTGGTCCTGCTTGATTTGGGCTTGCCCGACAGCGACGGGATCGATGTGTGCCGTGCGATCCGCGCGAGGCTGCCGGGCGCGGTGATCGTGATTCTGACCGCCCGAGATGCGGAGATCGACGTGGTTGTCGGTCTCGAGGCAGGCGCGGATGACTATCTGACCAAGCCATTCCGATCGACGGAGCTGTTGGCTCGGTTGCGCGCGCACCTGCGCAGGGCGGGCACGACCGGCGCGCCGCCTGCCGCTGGCACGATGGGTGCCCTGCGGGTGGACGAGACGACGCGCCGGGCCTGGCTCGCCGGCGTCGAACTGGGATTGCGGGCCAAGCAGTTCGATTTGCTGGCTCGGCTGGCCGCAGCCCAGGGGGCGGCGGTGTCGCGGGAGACGTTGATCGCCGAGGTCTGGGATGAGCACTGGTTCGGCTCGACCAAGACCTTGGATGTGCACGTTTCCGGGCTACGCCGCTGCCTGACCGATGCGGCGGCGACCTCCGGCGTCGCTGCCCCGGACCTGGTCACGTTGCGCGGCTTCGGGTATCGGCTAGAGCCTGCGGATGGCGGTCAGTAGGTTTCGGGTGGCGATGCGCAACGTTCCGGCGGTGACCGCCGCCAAGCAGACGAGCACGAGCACGCCGAGTGCCGCCAGGTACCCCCACGGGACGGTGATCTGTGCGGGTGGCGGGTCGAACACGCCAGTGAGAACCTTGATCAACATCTGCGTGAGGAACGCGCCGAGCGCGACTCCGCCCAGGGCACCGGCGACGCCGACGATGCCGATTTCGCCGGCGACGGCTGCGCGCAGATGCTTACGCTGCGCACCGACAGCACGCATGATCGCCAGCGAGCGGCGACGTGCGGCCATCCCGAGCGCCAGCACGAGCCCGCCGGAGGCAGCGGCCAGCACCAGCGCGAACGCGAGCTCCACGCGGGTCAGCCCGGCCAGGTCGACCGCGGTGAGGCTGGAACCGACAGCGCCGCGGACGGTGCTGATGTCGGTGACCGCGGCGCCGGAGCCGATGAGAGTCCGGACGCGGGCCGCGACCGAGGCGCTGTTGTTGCCGCCGGTATTGATCAGGAACGCACCGACCGCGGCGCTGCCGGTCCGCTGCGCGACGTAGTCGGCGTTGGTGACGAAGAAGCTGTCCTTCGGTGCGGTGGGGAACTCGGAGACGACACCGACATAGTGGAACGGCACGGTGATCTGCTGATGGGTACGCCCGTCGACCAGGCGCAAGTTGATGAGGTCGCCGAGGTGCAGCTGGTAGTCCTTGACGGTTTCGGAGCTGACCAGGATCGAATCGGGCTTGGACTGCAGGGTATGCATCAGCTCGGCGGCGCTGCCGCCGGCGAGGAAGTAGCTGTCCTGCAGCGCCGTTGCCGAGCGGATCGACGCCGGATTGACACCGTACAGGTCCTGCAGGTCGGCTCCGACGTACGCGAAGCGATGTTGGACGGGCTCCACGTTCACCACACCCGGCACGGTGGCCAGGACGTGGGCGTACGCCGGTCCGACGCTCGTACCTGGCGATTCGGTCACGGTGACGTCGGCCCCGTTGGTCAGCTGAGCGTCCGCCTCTGCCTGGGCATTGTAGGTGGCGTTGAAGGTCGCCGTGGAGATCGCAAACGCACCCGCGAGAGCGAGCAGCACCGCAGCCTTGACCAGTGGCCGGCGCAGCCTGGAGATACTCGCGCCGAGCAGCGGCGCGACTCGCCCGCCCAGGGGGCGGAGCAGCCAAATGATGAGCGGGCGGCCGCGGCCCAGGAGCAGGTCGACCAGGCGCCAGATGAGCAGTCCGGCACCCAGCCACAGCAGGGCAGGCGCAGCGAGTGCCCAGTAGGACACGGAGATGGTGGGGACGCCTTCGGGGGCCAGCACGAGTTGGTAGCCGTTGTTGCTGGAGGCCCGGAAGATCAGGGCGGCGCCGATGAGGGCGGCGATGTCACAGCCGTACCGGGCCCACCAGGGGTAGCGGCGGACCCCGATCGCCTGCAGGCCGGCGGTTACGGTCTGCTCGCGCACATCTCGGCGCGCGGGAACCAGGATGGCTGCGGCGGTGATCGCCAGGCCCGCAGCGACGGAAAGCCCGGCCCACAACAGCGCCGAGGCGGTGGTGGCGCCGAAGCTCGCCGATCCGAACGCGAAAGTCCCAGCCGCGGCGGCGACGGCGAGGCCGAGTCCGCAGCCGAGCACCCCGATCACCGCTGCTTCGACGCCGGCCAGACGTAGCAGATGCCGTTGCGAGGCGCCGCGGATGCGCAGCAATGCCTGCTCGTGCCGTCGGCGGTTCGCTCCGGCGGCCGCGACGGTGGCGGTGAGCAGCCCGGCGAGCACGGCGCCGGGCAGGCCGAGGAACAGGAAAAGGATCTGGGCGTAGGCGGCATCACCTCGCGCGCCGTCCAGGGCGGCGGCCAGGTTGTTGCCGACAGTTGCGGAGCCGGTCGAGCCGGCCTCGAGGTTGTGTGCGGCGCCCGTCGCGATCGTGTAGGCGGCGGCCGGGTCGGCCGGCAGGTCGTGCTTGAGCCCGGCGTGGATCTGCGTCGTGATCAGGTCGGGGCGGGTCTCGCGCAGCGGCGCGGTCAGCGCCTGATACTGCGCGGCAGGCAGCAGAACGACGTTGTCGGGTGGCGCGGGCGGCTGCACTCCCGCTGGCGCGCCGACCCTCTGGAACAGTGAATTGGCCTGCGGCAGATCCACAACGCCGCTGACGGTGACGGTTACCGGCGGCAGCCCGGCCCGGACGATGCTCACCTGCGAGCCGGGGGCGGCGTGCAGGTTGGACGCCGTCTGCTGCGCCAGCAGCACACCGGATCCGTCGCCGGTCAGGACTCGTATCTCACCGGGGAAGGTAGATCGATAGTCGGCGGGGATGCCGAGCACCACCCCGGAACCCGTGGTTTGGGTCGAGCCAGCGGTGGTGGCGGTGAAGCCCGAGACCTCGGTGAACCCGACCAGCCGGCTCGCCCGCACAGAAGGGGTGTGGGCGAGCAGAGCGGCGACCGTGGCCGGATCGGCGCCCTTAGCGACCTGGACTTGCCAGTCCACGGCAACGGATGCGACCGCGCGGCTCGTCATGGAGCCCTTCGCATGGGCGAGAAACGCGCCCAGGCTGGCCAGCAGGGCCACCGCGATCGCGACGCCGACAGCAGCGCCTGCGATGCGGGCGCCCTGGCGGCGCAGCAGCCCGGACAGCCATAACCGGATCATCAGCGGCTCCCAGCGTGGTCGACGGCGTCAGCCGGTCGGTGTACGGCGGGCTGCAGCCGACCGTCGCGGATCGGCCACACCTGGCTCATCCGGCCTGCGATGATGCCGTCGTGGGTAGCCACGACCAGCGCGGCCCCGGTCTGGTCGGCGACCTGCAGCAGAACATCCGTGACGTGATCTGCGGTCGCCCGGTCCAGTTGGCTGGTGGGCTCGTCGGCCAGGATGAGCGGCGGTCGACAGGCCAGCACGCGGGCGATGACGACGCGCTGCGCCTGCCCGCCAGACAACTCCTGCGGCAGGTCCTGCCGCATCGAGTCGAGGTCCAGCAGCGCCAGTGCGGCCCGGGCCCTATCCCGGGCCGCAGCTGCGGTGTGGTCGGCGAGCAGGAGCGGCAGTTCGACGTTCTCGACGACAGTCAGGCTGGGAATGAGCGAAGGTGCCTGGAACACCAGGCCGATGGCCGCCGGGTTACCGGGATGCTCGTCCAGCGCCGGCCAGGTCAGCTGCCCGACTGTCGGCGTCTCCAGCCCGGCCAGCAGGTGAAGCAGGGTTGATTTGCCCGATCCCGACGGACCGACGATCGCGATGCGATCACCCGGGACGATGCCACAGGTCGCGTCGTAAACGGCCACAACGGCTTGTTCGCCGTTGCCGTAACTGCGGCCGACGTCGGTGCAGATGATCAAGGCACGGTCGTAGGAGGGGTCCACGCCGGCACCGGCGTGACCCGTTACCCCGGTGCCCGGTTGATCGGGGATGATCTGGTGAGCGGGCATGTCAGGCCACCTTGCCGTCGTGAAGGCTGATGATTCGATCGGCTGCGGCGGCGACCGCGGCGCTGTGGCTGGCCACGAGCAGCGCCGTGCCGCGACGGGCGCGGTCCTGTAGCAGGTCGAGTACCCGGGACTCAGTCTCGGTGTCCAGTTCACCGGTCGGTTCATCGGCGAGCAGGACCACGGGATCGTTGGCAAGCGCGACAGCCAGCCCGGCGCGCACGGCCTCGCCCCCCGACAGGGTGTCCGGTCGCGCGCCGGCACGTCGGGCGATGCCTAATGCGTCCAGTAGTGACGCCGCATCCTGCGACGGGGTATCGCCGAGGCGGCGGGCCAGCGCGATGTTCTGGGCGAGCGTGAGATGGCCGAACAGGTTGCCGGACTGGGTCAGCACACCGATCTTGCGGGCGCGTAGGTGGGCGCGTTCTGCCTCGGGGCGGCGGGTGATTCGGATTCCGGCGATGTGCACGGTGCCGCCATCGGGTTCTTCGAGCCCGGCCAGGCAGGACAGCAGCGTCGACTTGCCCGATCCGGAGGGGCCGACCACGGCCACGAACTCGCCCGCTTCGACGCGCAGCGAGACCCCGCGCAGGGCCTGGGTCTCCTCGTCGCCGGAGTGGAAGAAGCGGTGCAATGACTCTGCGCTGATCGCTGCATCGCGGCCGGGGGACGCTGCTAGCGCCGAGGTGGTCACGGCCCTCACCTCCAAGTGAATGAGTCGGTGACCGTCCGCCACGGGTCAAGGTTGTCCGATCCGACGGGCGCAGCCAGGATCAGCACGACCTGCTGCCCGTTTCGCCAGAACTCGTAGCGTTCGACGGCCTCGTTGGCGACCTTGCCGGTGACCGGATTGACCGCCGACAGTGCCTGGTAGCTGAGCAGTACCGCGGGGCCAGCCTTGCGCTGAACCGTGCTGATCGTGCCGAGAACGAAGCCCTTCGCGACCGCCTGGATCGACGGCAGTTCCATCGACCGGACCGTTGTCGGCGTGGGCGCCGCCGGGGCACTGGCGGTGGCGACGGTGACGCTGTTGTACTTATCGCTGAACACCACCCCCGCGGACCCGGTGGTGCGTGCCCAGCCCTCCGGCACCGAGACGGTGAAGCCGGCACCGGTATACGGGACGAATGCCTGGTTGTCCGGGATATCGCCTGGCGGGTTGACCTCGACGGGCGGCGCAGTGCCTGACCCGGCGCTGGTCGCCCCCGCGCTCGGTAGCTGTCCTGATCCGATCGATGCGGGCGGGGACGGCGGCGAGCTGGGGCTCGAGGCGCAGCCCGCGGACGTCAGGGCCACCCCGGCGACAAGCGCCGCGACAATGACCCCGATGCGCCGCGGACGGTTTCCGGCACGCGCGGCGACCGCGCAACTGGATCGGTGCGTGTCGGTGAGGCGCATCGGATGCTCCTGGGGGTTGTCAGGCGATAAGGGGTCCGAACCCTGGCGGTTCGAGGACTCCCCTGCACGCTAGGGCAGGTCGGGTAACCGGATCAGGCGAGAACGGTTACCGGACGGCAAATGATGCTGGAGCGGTCCCACCGCAGTGCCAGACTGTCGAGGTCAGCCCACGCCCGCACGGTGGGCGCCGAGCAGACCAGGGGAAGGAGGTGCTGCAAACGCGACAACGACTCGTGCTGTTCGCCGCCGCTACGGCATTGCTTGCAGTGGTGCTCCTTGCTGTGCCGCTGGGAATCCTTGCCGGCCGCGGCTACCTGCGAGAGGAACGGTTGGAGCTGCAACAGGCGGCCGCAACCGCTGCCGCGCACGCCGGCGGCGACGTGACCAGTGCAACCGTGGGGCCACGCGTCGACGATCAGGAGATCCTGCTGAGCGTCTATGACCGGACGGGTCGACGAGTGACCGGACCCGGGCCGTTGCACGCGCCCGCTCCGGTTCTCGACGCCCTGGCCGGCCGGCAGGCCAGCGCCATCACCGGCGACATGATCGCGGTCGCCGCACCGGTCTCCGACGGCGATCAGATCGTCGCCGCACTGTTGTTGAGCTCCAACCTCAACGCGGTGCACCAGCGCACCGTCACGGCGTGGCTCGATCTCGCCGGGATGTGCGCCGCCGCCACGCTGCTGTCGTCCCTGGGGGCGTGGTTGCTGGCGCGGCGGCTGACCCGGCCGGTGGATCGCCTCACCGCAGTGGCCGCGCGCGTGGGTGCCGGTGACCTGACGGCCCGCGCCGAACGTAGCGGTCTCGCCGAGATCGACACCCTGGCCGACATGCTGAACGGCGCTGTCGGCCGCCTTGAAACGATGATCGGGCGGGAACGTGCGTTATCCGCCGAGGTCTCGCATCAACTGCGCACGCCCCTGAGCGGACTTCGGCTCGACCTCGAGGCAGCACATGCCGCGCTGGACGCCATACCACCCAATCGGCCTGTCGGAGCCCACGGCCCCGATGCGCGCCAGGCCCTTGCTCGGTCTCTCCACGCGGTGGACCGCCTGGACGCCACCATCACCGACGTGATCCAGCTGGCCCGCGACCTCCCCCCGAGCAAGATCGCCGACCTGCGCCCGCTGCTCGAGGCTGCGATCGGCCGCTGGCACGGCCCGCTCGCCGCGGCCAGCCGGCCACTACGGCTGAGCATCGATACCCGCGCCCCCGCCCGGCTGCACATCTCGACCGCGGCCGCCACCCAGATCCTGGACGTCCTGCTCGACAACGCTTCCCGTCACGGGCGGGGCGCAGTTGCCGTCCGGGCCCGCCTCGCCAATCCCGACTCTGCCGGCCAGCCCACCGTCGCCATCGAGGTAAGCGACGAAGGCCCCCCGTTGGCCCTGGAGGCCTGGGAACTGTTCCGCGCCCGAGACGCTGCCGTCGATCGCGCCGGCCCTGGCGATAGGGATGCCGCACGGGACCGGCGCGCAGGCGGGCATGGGATCGGGTTGCCCTACGCCCGCCGCCTGGCCGAAGCCGAGGGCGCTCGCCTGGTAATGGTCGACGGCGAGCCACCCACGTTCGCCTTGGTCACTCCTGCGGTGGATGCCGAGCCCTGACGGTCGATGGGCGCCGAGTGCGTCAGAGTCTCGGGTCGAATGTGTGGGCGCGCTGCTGTTCGGTCATGGCCCGGGCGGGTGTCGTCGACGCGGCGCATCGACTGTTCGCCGTTTCGGACGGTGACGACGATGGAGAGCAGGTCGGTCTGTTCGATCAGCGTGCAGATCGCGTGTGCCTTCGCGGACGGTTGCGGCGCGCGTTCACATCCTGACCACGTCTGAGGTCTCCTACGACCGATCGTGCGCATACCCGCGGTGGAGGACACCGGGCCGGATGGCGGCAATGGTGCAGCGCGGCCTGACCGAGGTCGGCTAACTCGGTCGACGTTGCTGGCGACACTCTGGATGCGCTGTGGCGCGTCGATGCGGTCGAGTACGACGCTGTGCTGTGGATGTGATGCTGCCCAGGATCGACGGCTTCGAGGTGTGCCGCCGGCTCCGACGGGCGAGCCGGTGGGCTCCGGTGATCGTGCGCGCCGCACTGGCCGCACCCGAAGGGGCTGCGTCGCTCATCTCACGACCACCACCCCGCCGGAACGAATCGGCCGGACGACGGGAAGCGCCGAAATCGGCCGGAGGTCGGTGACGCCGGAGGCCCCCTCCTGGTCGGAGGGATCGCCACCGCCTAAGCATCACCGCACGCCTCGGCGCGCTCGCCTCCTCTTCAGCGGAGGTCATACACACTTCGAACCTGAAACCAACAGTCCCACAACGAAACCCGCCACAAAAGCCTATGATCCTCGGAAATCCAGGCTAGATGTGGTGTCGATCGTGGTCAAGAAGCAGTGTAGGCAGAAGTATTACTACTACCTGGTTGAGTCCTCCCCGGTGAATGGCAATTAGGTCCAATGAGGTCGCGCTGGTGGCCGGCGAGGAGGAGTCGCCCTACGACCTGTTCTTCGGCGTGCCGAAACACACGGCGCCGGCGGCGGTCGCGGCGACCGGGTCGTGCGTCGAGCGGCCACCCACCGTCCGGTTCAGTGGGTGCGCCGGCGGCCGAGTTGCCCGCGCTGAAGGCCGAGTCCGGCGAGTGGCGCATCAAGCGCTGGTTCGGCAGGGATTTTGTCGATGCACTGACCGGGTGCGCTCCGCTCCGGCTCATGACCTGTTGGTAGGCGGTCGCTTAAATCATCGAGCTCCGGTGGCGCGGGCGGCTGGCGGTGTGGACGAACGCGGGCGGGACGTTGCGCCACAGGGTCGGCGAGGTGTCGACGCGTTCGAATGCGGCCCGGATCTCATGCAGTTGCCGCGTGGCCGGCGGCGCCCAGCGCGTCCAGCTGTAGGTGAATTGGGTGTAGACGCCGCCCGGGGCGAGTGCGGCGGCGATGGTTTCGATCAGCCGGCGGCCGATGGCGCCCGAAAAGGCTTGCCAGGGAAGTCCGCTGACGATCAGGTCGGCGCCGTCGATGCTGCGCTCGTCGAGGATCCGCTGCAGGTGCGATGCGGGGGCGGTGACCACGTCGACGTCCGGGTATGCCGCCTTCATGTGGGCGGACATTCTCGGGTTCACTTCGATCGCCAGGTGCCAGTCGCCCGGGTGGGCGCGCTGTTGCAGTAGCGCCGTGAAGGCGCCCGTGCCGGGGCCCAGCTCGACGACGATCTTGCGGTGGCCGACTTGCCTGGCCGTTTGATGTCGCGGTGCGGTCATCAGCTCGGCCAACGCCGCCGAGCTGGGCACGATCGACGCGGTCCGAAGGGGCGACCGAACGAACTGCCGGAGCATCGGGCCGGGCGCCCTTCCGGGCCGCGCCTGCGGTGTTACCACCATCATCATCACCTTCTGCTTTCGAGTCTGCCGTCCACCGATGGTCCGCCGCCGTGGATGTGATGGCGATGAGAGAGGCTGGCCGTGCCGGCGAGGATCACCGTCGAAGGCGTTTCGTCCCGCCGGCCCGGTCCGATGGGTGTGTGCGCGGTGCCCGACCCGGTGGTCGGGCCGACACCCCAGATCGGCGTCGGATGCGGTCGCCGGGTCAGCAAGATGGCGATGAGGGCGACGATCAGGTATCCGGCGCGGAGCCAGCCGTGCAGCGCCGGGGACCAGGGCGCTCCGAATGTCAGGTAGTTGGGCAGGTAGACGGCAAGGAACGCGCCGATGGTGAACCAGGGTGCGCGGGACCGATCCGATGCCAGGTCGACCAGCACAGCCCCGGTGAGCAGGCCCGCGGTGTAGTAGACGTACGTGCCGGGGTCGAGCAACAGCCGGACGCCGAGGGCAGCGAACAGGATCGCGGCGGGCCGGCGGCGGATCAACGCCAGGCCGATGACGGCGCCGCCGATCGCCTGAGCCGGCCGGCACCACGCCGGTGTGGTTGGTGTATGGACGCCGATGGCCCGCAGAGCGGACGACGCGGTGTTGCGGATCTGGAAGTGAGCTGCCGCCAGAGTCTGCGGATCGGCGATCAGGAAAGGGAGCCAGACGGTGGCGATGGCCCCAGCCCACACCGCGAGCGGCCCGATCCATTTGCCCCGGTCACCCGTGGTGGCGATGCCGATGATCGGTAGGAACGCGACGGCCCACGGTTTGCAGTCCGCGGCCGCGGCCAGCGCCAGCGCCGTCAGCAGCGGCCGACCGGAGCGAGCTGCCAATAGACCCGCCAGCGCCAGGATCAGGGCCAGGACATCGTCCAAGTGCCCGGCACGCGCGGCCAGTTCGGACCACACCGGCACGAACAGCAAGCCCGCCGCCAGTAGGCGCCGCCGCTCATGGGCGGTTTCCATACCGACGAACGACCCGATCAACCGAAGGACGAGCAGCCCACCGGCGCTCATCAGGGCGACGGCCGCCAACGCGGCTGCCCCGGCGGGCAGTAACAGCAGTGGCCGGGCCAGCAGGAACGTCAACGGCCCGATCTGCAATTGCGGCTGGAAGTGGTACAGGTGCAGGCCGCCGTGCGGGTTCGATGGATCGATGAGCAGTTCAGATCCGGTGACGAAGTAGTGCCACGAACCCGCCAGATGCGGCCAATGCAGACCACCGCACAAGGCGGTCCACAGGCCAAGGATCAACCACAGATGGAGCCCGGCCCACTCACCCGCCGACCCGATTCGGCCCCGTAGGTTCGGCGACCCGGACATGATGTCGCCGTTGAGCTTCGCGAGACGGACAGTGTCCACGGCGGCGCTGCGATAGCCACGGCGCACGCGTTGGTCAACCGCGTCACCGTTCACCGGGCCACGGTGCGCCGATCCGGATGTGACGACGATGAGAACCCTGCGGCACTGACTCACCGTCGTCACATCTTGCCGCGCGCATGCTGGCGTCAGCGGCCCGGCGTCCTGCCGGTCACCCCGCGGCTTGTCACCATCAGGAGGAGTTGATCCGTGATGTTCGGTCGAGATCACGAGCAGTTGGCGGCGGCGAGTGCCGATGTCACCGGTCTCCAGGCGCGTTTGGCCAGGGACATCACCGGTTTGCAGGACGGCGGCGACCTCGCGTGCCGGCAAGCACTGGCCGACGCCGCCGAGCGGTACAACACGGCTGCGGATTTGGTGGCCGGCGCGGGCACGGTCGGCGAACTGCTGGTCGCCAGGGGCATCAGTATCGACGGTCTGGCGATGGTGCGGATTGTTCGTGAACGCCAAGGGCTGCCGCTCGGCGCGGACCTACCGCGGCAGGCGGATCTGACGGGTGCTGGGAGCGGCGGGACCGGGCCCCCTCTCCTGCGGACTACTGGTCCGGAGTCCAGCGACCCGGCCAGGGGACGAATCCCATTCTGGAAGAAGGCCCTGGCAATCGGCGGCGCGTTCGTCGCCGCTGACCTGGTCGGTGACATGGTCGGCAACCAACTCGCCGGCGATGCGGACAGGTACCCGAACCAGTCCGACGGCTGGTCATCGGGCAGTGACTGGTGATGACCGGTACGCTCGCCGCCCCCCGGAGCCAGTTCGCTGGTCCCGGATCGGCGGATCTACCATGTGCCGTGCGCATTCTGGTGGTCGAGGACACGCCGCGGATGGCGGCCATGCTGCAACGGGGGCTGGTCGAGGAGGGCTATTCCGTCGACGTGACCGCCGATGGTCTTGACGCCGTGTGGCGGGCTACCTCGGTGGACTATGACGCGGTGCTGCTGGACGTGATGCTGCCGGGAATCGATGGATTCGAAGTGTGCCGCCGGCTCCGGGCGCAAGGTCGTTGGTCGCCGGTGCTGATGCTCACGGCCCGGGGCGAGTTATCCGATCGGGTTCGCGGCCTGGACAGCGGGGCCGATGATTACCTGGCCAAACCGTTCAACTTCGGAGAACTCACCGCCCGCCTGCGCGCCCTGGTTCGGCGCGGAGCGCCGCCACGCCCGGCGGTGTTGACCGCGGGATCGCTTGGGCTGGATCCGGCCGCGCGCACCGCGTGGCGCGGCGTCGAGGTACTGGATTTGTCGGCGAAGGAATTCTCGCTGCTGGAGTTGTTCCTGCGCCACCCGGGTGAGGTGCTGACCAGAAGCACGATTCTGGATCACGTCTGGGATTTTGCCTATGACGGCACCAGCAACGTGATCGATCAGTACGTCGGATATCTGCGTCGCAAGATCGACCGGCCGTTCGGCGTCGAACAGCTGGAAACCGTCCGCGGCGTCGGATACCGGTTGCGAGCCGCGCCCACCGACGCGGACGCGGACCCGTCCGCCGAACCTGACGGCTGACGGCCGCAGTGCCAATCCGGGTGCGGCTCGCCCTGCTGTTCACCGCCGCCGTTCTGGTGCTGCTCGTCGGTGTCGGGGTGATGTTCGTCAGCCGGCTGGAATCCGGCCTCAACGGCAGCCTCGACGCCACCCTGCTGGCACGCGCCTCGGGCATGCTCGCGATGGACGCGGGGCAAGGTACGCAGGGCTACGGGGGTGAACCGCTGGTCCTCGGCGGCGGCTACGGGCAGGTCCTGACGACCGCCGGCGTGGTATTGCGGTCCACCCCCAACGCGGCCGCGGCACCGTTGCTGAGCCCGACGCAGGCCGCAGCGGCGGGACACGGTGAGCTCATCGTGGACACCACAGTGACGGCCGTCGGACAGTCGGCGGCCGATACGGAACAGCAGAGCATCCGGCTGCTGGCGATGCCGGCATCTCGCCCCGACGTGGTCCTGGCCGTCGGCGGCGACCGGGACATCGTCGACGACGCGGTCCGGCAGGCAACAATCCAGCTCCTGATTCTCGGCGCAGTGGTCCTGTTGCTGTCCGGCCCGGGAGCGTGGCTGCTGGCCGGTGCGGCGCTCCGACCGGTGGAACGGATGCGATCGCAGGCGGCAGACCTTCAGGCCACGGACGCGGAGATAGGCCTGGCGGTGCCGCGCTCCCGGGACGAGATCGCCCGCCTGGCCGTCACGCTGAACGGCATGCTCGGCCGCCTGCACCGAGCGTTGGTGCGGGAGCGGGAATTCGTGGCCGACGCCGGCCACGAGCTGCGCACGCCCTTGACCGTGCTCAAGGGTGAGTTGGAACTCGCGGCCAGGCCGGGGCGCAGCCGGCAAGAACTCCTGTCCACCATCCGGGTCGCTACCGCGGAGACGGACCGACTGGTGCGCCTGGCAGAGGACCTGCTGTTCCTCGCGCGGGACGATGGCGCAGCCACGGTTCATGCCCAGCAGGTCGATCTGCCGCCCATTTTGGGCGCGGCGATCATCGCGGCGAGCAGCGCGGCGGAGCGCAAAGCGGTGCGGTTGGCCCTGACCGCGCCACCCACCCTCACGGTGTCGTGCGACCCGGACCGGATCCGCCGCGCAGTGGACAACCTGCTGTCCAACGCATTGCGAGCGGCACCGCCTTCAGGCGTGATTGGCGTGGAGCTGACCGCTACCATTGACACGGTGACGATCACGGTGTCCGACGACGGCCCCGGCTTCCCAGCAGAGTTCCTTGCCGTCGCGTTCGAGCGGTTCAGCCAGGCAGACACGGCACGGACCCGAGCGGGCGTCGACGAGGCCGACGACGTCGGCAGCGGCCTCGGCCTGGCCATCGTCAGGGCAATCATGGTGCAGCACGACGGAACCGCCGTCGCCAGAAACCGGGCGGACGGGCCGGGGGCGCAAGTTGCCCTGACCTGGCCACGGCACGGATAGACCTGCGCTACGGACTCGGCGATTGAGGTTCATCATCGACGTCTCGTCCTCGTCACATCCCGCGAGGCGCAAGCTGTCGACGGTTAGGCGATCGGGCCGGCTCGCGGAGAGGTTCCCCCACCGACGCCGGTTGCGCCGCTTTCCGGAAGGAGGTTCACCATGGGCGGGCCCCTGCACTGGCCGTTGCTGACAGGAGTCCTGCCGGCAATGCTGCTGGCTGCCGCAATCGCGGCTTTCGCCTTCTTGCTCCTCCGGCGCGGGCGGCCGTGGTGGATTCGGGTGCTGCCGGCGGTCCTGATCGGGGCCGCAACCGCGGCGGCCGTCCTGGCCTGGGTCGTGGATGGTCTGTGGCGACCGTTTCCCGATGTGACGCCGCCAACGGTATGGGTCTGGCTGGGGATCATTCTGGCCGCTCTGGGGTTGGCGGCGGCGCAGCTTTTCGCTGCACGATGGTGGCGCAAGGCAGTGGCCGTCCGCATTGGGCCAACCCCTCCCCCAGCAGGCTCCGCTCCCGCCGAAACTCGCCGCCTGGTCACCCACGACGACTCCGACCACACCGCCCGGCTCGGCACCTGGCCCCACACCGCCCGGTTCGGCACCTGGCCCCGCGCCGACGGGCACGGCCCCTGGCCCGGCGCCGACGGCTGCGACCTGGCAGCCGCCGGCCGGTATGCCCATGTCCGGCGTGTTGTCAGAGGCGGCCATTCCCGGCGCCGCCTCCGGGTTCGCCGCGCGGTCGGCCTGGGTATACCTGCCCCCGGCGTACCTGACCACCGCGCGGCCCCCGTTGCCGGTACTGATGCTGATCTCCGGCCAACCCGGCGCGCCCCGGGATTGGATCGACGCCGGACACCTCGCGTCCACCATGGATCGATTCGCCGCAGCACACCAAGGACTCGCGCCTATCGTGGTGATCCCCGACGCGACCGGATCGAACATGTCCAACCCGCTGTGCATGGACTCTGCCCTCGGGCGCATCGACACCTACCTCACCCGCGACGTCCCCGCCTGGATCGCCGCGAACCTACAAGTCGATCCGACCAGCGCTCACTGGGCGATCGGTGGGTTCTCCTACGGCGGCACGTGCGCCCTTCAACTCGCAACCAACCATCCGCAGCAGTTCCCGACATTCCTGGACATCTCGGGCCAGCAGGAACCCACCCTCGGTAACCGGCAACGCACCGTGCAGGCGGCATTTCACGGCGACGCCGCGGCCTTTGCGTCCGTCAACCCCCTGGACATCCTGGCCCGATCGGCCAGCGGAGCGTCGGACTCCAGCCGAAGGGCGGCGTTCGCCGTCAGCGCGGGAATCCTCGCGGTCGGCCGCGAGGACCGCAACTTCGCTCCCGGACAGCGAAAAGTCCAGGCCGCCTGCACCGCGGCCGGCCTACCCACGACGTGGCTCGAATTGCCGGGTGGACATAACTGGTACATGGCTTCCGCGGCGCTGGAATCGGCCCTGCCATGGCTGGCAAGGAGAATGGGTCTGACCCGATGACGCCGACCGGCCCGGTTCGGGCCGGTCGTGACGGCTGCCGATTCATGAACTCGCGAGGATTGCCTTCAGGATTGCCACCATCTGCACCGCCAGGTATTCCTCGCCCGCCTGGTTTGGATGCTCGCCGTCCGGGCCGACGAAGGCGGCGGCGTCGCCTTGGAACCATTTCAACGAAACCGGATCGGCGAACCGTGTTCCGGATTGCGCTGCCGTGGCGCGCAGCGCATCGGTGATCGGCGTTAGGTCCTCGGCCGCATCGGCCGGCATCAACGGCGGCCCCACCAGGACGATGGTGGCGCTGGGGGCCAGAGCGCGGATCTGGCCCACCGTCGCGGCAACGGTGCTCGCGAGGTCGGGCTGACCTGTGTCGTTGTCCGATCCGAAAAGCAGCACGACCCGGCGGTCGCGGTTCACCACTTGCCGGACAAGGTCGGCAAAGACGTGGCCATCGCTGCCGGTGGCCACATACCCCGCACCGTTCTCCGAGGCGTTGCGCAGATACGCGTCGAGGCCGGCGGAGTCCATCAGCGCTTGAGCCCGGTCGGTCCACGGAGTGCCGGGCGTATCGATACCGGTACTCAACGAGTCGCCGATCACCGCCACCTGGGTCGAGGTTGCCGACAGCGCGGCGGCCGAGGTTGCCGGATCGGTGCCAGCCGATGCCGACGCGGCCCGGCACCCGGACAGCGCGAACACGGCGATGACGACCATGGCGACGGCGGACACCAGGCGCAAGCCGGAAGACGCACGGACAGCGGAGCGCGCCACCAGACGACCCCTCATCGCGACGGCCGCGGGCGGCACCGGAAAAACCCGGCAAGCGCCACCACGCGAGAAAGGCCCAGGAACATCGACATCCGTCACACAGCCGGAGTGTAACCAGCCGAACGGCTCGGCGCCGGGCGTCCAAGCACGATGGGCCGTGGTGGAAGCACCTCGGCCGGTTCTCACGATCATTACATCATCGACGGCGCAAGCTCGGGTCCAAGAGCCGCAGCCCTGCTGTTCCGGAGGTGTTCCCATGACAACTGTGCTCCCACAGCCGACCGATGCCGATCTTCGTACCGGCCCGCACGCGCCCAGGCTCACGGCCGCCGGATCCGGACCATTCGGTCCTGCTCGGAGGGAAGACAAGGCCGGTGACATAAGAACTCTTCGCGACCTCGCGCACCTGGCTGCCCGATTCGGCCGGACCGGCCTCGCGCCTTTCCTGGCGACGCCGGGAGTGCAGGTCGTCGATCTCGTCGATGGTTTCGGCGCCGCTGGCTACGTTCGCAGTGGTCGTTGGGCGGTGACTCCCGGGGACGTGGTCGCCCCACAGCCACTGACCGATGCGGCATTGTCGCAGTACTTTGCGGTCCTCGCGGCGCGGCGGCTCCACCCGCTGTTCATGGCCGCCAGGGAACCCGAGCCGTACCGGCGGCGAGGCTTCGCGGTGAGCGAGGTTGCCGACGAGGCGGTCGTCGATCTGCAAACATTCAGCCTCCGCGGGCCGAAACGGGCGAACGTGCGACACTCGGTCTCCTCGGCGCGGCGCGCGGGCATGACGATCGCCCCCTACACACCGTGTTACGACGAGCAGATCGCGGCGGTGTCCCGCGAATGGCTCGCCAACAAGCGGAGCGGCGAACTCGGCTTCACCCTTTCCCGCCACGGAGACGTGGCCGCCCAACTCCGGGCCGGATCGACGGACCTGTGGGTGGTCCTGGACGGGGCCGGACAGGTGCTGGCCTGGTGCAGCTGGCGCCATTACCTGGGCGGCACGGCCCGGGTGATCGACGTGATGCGCCGCCGCCCGAGCGCGGCGAACCCGGCGATGGACCTGCTCATCGCCAGCAGCCTGGAGCACTACCGCGACGCCGGGCTAGCCCAGGCGAGCCTGGCCTGTGTGCCGCGCGATCACGGATCGGTTGCCGAGCGAATCTACCCCACTCGCAGCCTGCGGTCCTACAAGCAGAAGTTCGACCCGAACTGGGAGCCGAGGTGGCTGGCCGTCCCCGCGGCGTGGCGGCGCCCGTTCGCCATGGCCGCGATCTGCAACGCATATTGCCCGGGTGGCCTGCGTCGCGCCCTGCGGCACAACAACTGACCCGCCACCGGTGGGCGGATCGGGGTGGACATCGTCAGACACGGCGCTGATCGGGGCGGCGCCTGCTATCGGGCATGTGCCGGCAGGAGTCGATCTCGCGTGATGGGGGGCACGGCGCAGGCGGTTCACATCCGGGCTCAGCGTCCTTTCAGGTGGCCCCCTGCACGATGGGCGTATCCGGATCCACTGGGGTTCCGGAATCGATAGGAGGAATCATGAACAAGACAATGTTTGCCGCGGCGGCGTTCTCGGCGCTGGCGATCGGCGGTCTTTCAGCCGGAATGGCCTACGCCGGAACACCGCCGGCGCCGGCGCCGCCGGCAGTCAGCCAGCCGGCGAGTCCATCGCCGCAGCAAGGCGTCGCCCAGTCGCAGGACGCGACCGGCACGACGGACGGCGCCGAAGCTCCCGAGACCACCAACGGCGCGCCGGACACCGACAACGTCCAGCAGGGCGACCAGAACGGTCCGGACGGCGCCGAAGCTCCCGAGACCGCGAACGGCGCGCCGGACACCGACAACGTCCAACAGGGCGGCAACGTCCAGCAGGGCGACCAGAACGCGCCGGACACCGGTGCCCCGCAAGCGGGCAAATAGCCCGACCGGAGGGCCTGGCCGCACTGGCCGGGCCCTCCGCTTTCCGGCGAATGATGATGCAGGCCCGCGATGTTGCGAGGACGACGGATTGTCGAAGGGGCGGCGAAGTTCCATGTTCCAATCGAACCGGGTGCGCTCATGCTGCTCATGCTGATCGCCGGCGCTCTCAGCTGGCGCATCCTCCCTGCGATGGTGCCAGATCAGGGTCCTGCGGTGTACCGGGCCGCCGCGCTGGCCGGGGCGGCCCGGTTCGACGTGGCGTGCTCCGTCACGAGTTGGCGCAGGCGCGCCTCGCGCTCGCCGGCCCGCTGGCCGTGCGGCTTGCGCCGTGCTCATGGAGGTGTCGCATCTGGTGCTGGTGGCCGTGTCCGGGGCGCCGGTCGCCGTGGTGACCGGCGGATACTTGGCGGCCGCCAGCGCGACGGTCGCGGTGGTGAACCTGCTGCCTGGGGCGCCGTTGGGCGGCGGCCGGGTGAGCGAGCGGATCGAAGCCCATCCGGCCGGATCGGCCGAGCCGCGCCGACCCCGGGTGTCGCGATGACGGCGGCCGCCGCCGTAATCGGTGGACCGACGGGCACGGCTGAACGCGCCGGGAGATCCGGGCTGGTCGGCGAAGGAGGCGATTAGGCGGTGCGGGTGCTGCTGGTGGAAGACGAGGAGGGGCTCGCCGGGGCCATCGCCGCGGGTCTGGGCGCCGACGGCTTCACCGTGCAGTGCAGCGGCGATGGCCAGGACGGGCTTCGACTGGCCAGTTCGGGTGACTTTGACGCGGTGGTACTGGACATCATGTTGCCGTCGCTGTCCGGCTACGAGGTGGTTCGTAGACTACGGGCCGCGGAGGTTTGGACGCCGGTGCTGATCTTGACGGCGAAGGACGGGGAATTCGACGAGGCAGACGGTCTGGATCTGGGCGCGGATGACTACCTGACCAAGCCCTTTTCGTATGTGGTCCTCCTTGCTCGGTTGCGCGCCGTGATCCGTCGCGGGTGCCCTGCCCGGCCGGTTGTGCTGTCCGCGGGGGATCTGCTGCTGGACCCGGCGACCAAGCGGTGTCGGCGCGGCGAGACGCCGATCGTATTGACCCCACGCGAGTTCGCGGTGCTGGAATGCCTGCTGCGGCACCGCGACGAGGTGGTATCCAAGAACGCGATTTTGACCGCTGTGTGGGACGTGTTCTATGACGGTGCGCCGAACATCGTCGAGGTCTACATCAGCTACCTGCGAAGGAAGGTCGACGTTCCGTTCGGGCGACAAAGCATCGAAACCGTCCGCGGCGTCGGGTATCGGGTGCATGACGATCCCTGCTGATCGGGCGTCGACCGCAGCCGCGTCCGGTAACCCGTGGTGGGCGTTGCGGTCGGTTCGTGTCCGGCTGACGGCCGCGGCCACGGTAGTGATCGCCTTGGGAATGGCGGGTGCGGCGGCGCTGCTGATGTGGCGCATTAACAGCGGACTGCTGTCGGGTCTGGATGCGATGCTGACCCGGCAGGCGACGACCCTGGCCGAGAATGCGGCCGGCGGCACTCTGTCCGGTTCACTTCCCGGTACCGACAACCAAGCCTTCGTCATCCAAGTCATCGACGCGTCGGGCCGGGTGGTCGCGAACTCGGCCAACGTCGACGGGGAGGGCAGGCTGTTCACCTTTTCCGGCGGAACGGGGCACGCCGTCATCCGCACGGTCGAGGGCAGCCCGCTGTCGGAGCCCTACCGGGTCGCGGCGTTAGCCCAGGACGGCCCCGCGGGGCTGGTAACGGTGTATGCGGGTTCATCGACCGCCGACATCACCAGCAGCGTCGACGAACTCGGCCGCGCGCTACTTATCGGAATGCCTGTTTTGGTTCTGGGGTTGGCGATAATCGGGTGGCTGCTGGTGGGCCGCGCCTTGCGCCCGGTGGAATCGCTACGACAACAGGCGGCCGCGATTCCAGGCTCAGGCGTGCACCGACGGCTGGATGTGCCGGCATCCGGCTACGAATTGGCGCGCCTTGCCGTCACTTTCAACGAATTGTTGGGCCGGATCGAAGACTCCTCGGAGCGGCAACGCCGGTTCGTAGCGGATGCCGCCCACGAGCTGCGCAACCCGCTGGCTGCCCTGCGGACACGTCTGGAGACCTCGAGGTCTGCTGACCCGGCAATCCATGCAATGCGTAGCGATGTGGTCCGGCTCTCGGACATGACCGAGGCGCTGCTGCAACTGGCACGCCTGGACGCCGTGGCCGGGATGCCCAGCCAACCGGTGGATCTGGACGACCTGATGTGGCAGGAGGCGGTGCGGGCGCGGGAAATGGCGCCGCCGCGGATCGACACCACCGGGATCGGCGCCGCCCGGGTGCTCGGCGACCCCCAGGCGTTGCGGCGTGTCCTGGCGAACCTAGTTTCCAACGCCAGGCGCTACGCCGCCACCACGGTCCAACTCGGCTGCGAAACCCAGCCGGGCGACCCCGCAATGCACAGGCCCCGCCAGGTGGTGCTGTACGTCGCCGATGATGGCCCGGGGATTTCCCCAGAGCACCGCGAACACGTTTTCGAACGATTCACCCGGCTGGACGAAGCTCGTAGTCGGGATCGCGGCGGTGCCGGGCTCGGCCTCGCCATCGTCCGCGAAATCGTCCAGAAGCTCGGCGGCACAGTGTGGATCGAGGACAACCAACCCGGCGCCCGGATGGTGGTACGGCTGCCCGCCACCACAGGGAATTGACCGGGCTTGATTGCACTACCCCGGCTGGTGTCGGGTGGCCCGGCTGGTCAGATTCGCGGCGGCCGCCGATGACCAGATCCGATGGCCGTCAGTGATCAGAGTTCGTGGTCGCCCTTGGTCGGGAATTCGTTGCGCCTGACACACTGGGGCGGGTTGCTGACCGGTGCGTCGGGAGGCACTGCTGGCGGTGGCCGGTCCGGCGGGGTGCGGGGTGCTTGGCTTGTCGGTGTTCACCGGGTGTTCATGTGGGGGTGGCCGGGCGGTTACCCGGGGCCTTTAGCGTCCAAGTCGGGTGGGGGCGCGCGGTGTGGCGCCACTGGTCCGCTCCGTGTAGTCGATCTGGGAAGGGACGGCGTGTGAAGAGGACTTCGATGACTGCTGTGGTGGCGTTGGTCGCGGCGGGGGCGTT